>ENA-UPWK01002214-UPWK01002214.1-human-gut-metagenome-genome-assembly--contig:-NODE-2214-length-9485-cov-3.841093_pt1 | contig 9485 bp, 21 predicted proteins | sample MGYA00250048_ERZ773373 | MGnify/ENA primary metagenome ERZ773373 (study PRJEB29103, sample SAMN06112059) | human gut metagenome | biome: human gut; feature: ankylosing spondylitis patient; material... | reverse complement strand
AGAAAATAACTTTGGTATTCGTAAACGCTTGCTGGAATATGATGATGTGATGAACAAACCACCACGATCCACCGGACACTCCCAGCGTAATTCACAGAACCGGCATTTTTCTGGAATAACATCTTTGAAATTCTCCGCCTCACAGATTCCCGTTCGGTCGTATGTGCAGAACTGGTAGAGAATGCAATCTTCGCAGCGATTCACTTTATCACCTGCTCATAAAACAAAACCTCAAGCTCCCAACGTTCCGCCGCCCACTTTTCCTTCACGCATCCTTTTGATTTTTCCCAGTCGCCACACATGATAATCGCGTCACATTCTTCCAGGAATCCGAGGCACCGCACCATGACTTCATCCTCTGGTAAATATTCTGGAATCAATGTCAATGGCCGGACGAGCTTAATCTTATTATCTCCGGGATGATCTCGGCACACATAGCCCTCCTGGGATAGTAAGATCGTGTCTACACACTCTTGTTCGTGCCATTTATTCTCCTCCATCGTCCCCACACTCGTACACGGGTGGGACAGGTAGTATATTTTTGTTGGATCGAGTTTAATCATGGTCTCGCTCCTTCCCACGGCTCCGGCAGCTCCCGCCAGGCTAAGACGCCAGAAACCCCGATATTACATTTCCGCTCTCTACCAAACGCTTCACCATTCCAAAACGCAAAATCAATGCTTTTACGGGTATCATTTCTTCCATTCTGTTTTGTTATAAGGTATGTTTTAGCACGTTTTCCATCTTTTAGTTTCGGAGGCAAATCCCCCTCAGCCACAACGTGCCATTTCTGCTTATCAACGATCTCCTGTAGTTCTTCTGGCGAAAAGCCGATGTCTTCATATCGTCCAAGCTGATCTATCGCCTTACATGGGTCTTGATAGTCTTTAAGCCGATAATAATCTTGTTCTTTTTCGGTTAATCGCTTCATTCTTCAACCTCCATCAGCGGACACCAGTCTTTTCGCCCAGCAAACAATTGCAATTTAGTACAAGGAGAACTTTCCTTACCGTAGTTTTCATATGCGTCACAATAAACACATCCAAAAACTTCAGTCCTGCAAAACCTGCAATCTCCGCAGCTTCTGGGCATTTCCATATCAATCTGTACTGGCATTTTCTTCCTCCAAATTTTCTACAATTTCAACGGTAGGTCTTTGCTTAAAATATTCAAGGGGTGTGTCCGGTTCACCATCAAACCCACCCCACACTGTGCATATTTTGGATTCATCCATCCCTAAATTAACGTCTTTGTATAGCCGCCCGTCTGCATCAATAAATACAGGTCTTGAGTGCTGATCAATTCCAATTTGTTTTAGTTTTAAAACATTTTTATTTGTTTCAAGTTTCATTTTTCTTCCCTCCGCTCTCCCCAACTGCAAAAATCATCATAGGTCATTTGCTGGTCGCGCATAAGAATATTGGGGTTTCTGCAATTTTCTGGCTCCCAGTAAACACACTCCCCGCACCGCACAATCTCCGGCGTGCGGGTGTTCCACATTGAAATTGCCAGCTTTTTACTTTCGTAAGCCCGGCCAGCGTAACCCTGACAGTATTCATTTTTGCAATGTGGTGTATAAAGCACCGGCTTTTTGTTGAAGCCATATCCGACAGTTATTTCCGCTTCTCCCCCGCAGAAGGGACATCTCTTTAGTTTGGTCATTCTTCTACCCCTTTCATAAATACACACCAATGTGTTTTTGACCGTTTATCCCCGAATAGCGGCTTTTGGCCAAACACTTTAAGCACCTCAGAAAGCTTAATCTGATCATCGTTCCACTTAAAAATAAGTGTGCCGTATTTATCTAAGACACGCATACACTCGTCAAACCCATCTTTGAGCTGAGCCTGCCAGTCTCTTTCTAAAACACCATATTTTGCCATTAGCCAAGATTTTCTTCCTGCATGTAACAAATGTGGCGGGTCGAAAACGACCATTTTGAAATATTCGTCTGGAAATGGCAAGTTTCTAAAGTCACACAGTGTATCCGGGTCAATAATTAATTTCCTGCCATCACAAAGCTTCGTTTCGAGTTTTCGATTATCGTTATAGACTGCCGCCGGATGCCGCTTGTTCCACCAGAACATTCTAGAGCCACAGCAAGCATCTAGTATTAATTTATCGGTCATTCTTCTACCCTCCAATAATCCGTCCGATACCATAAGCCACTAAACAGCCGCAAACGCCAAGGGCCAACCATAAAACGGTTTGAGTGACAATAATGATCGCAAATATTAAATTTTCTTTTGTTGTCTTTTTCAAGGGCGCACTCCCTTCTTTATCTCCTCGAATTTCGCCATCATTTCGGTCGCTGCTGCCTCTGCTGCCTTTTTTGTCTGGAAACAGTTACCCATGTTTAGCATGGCAAGCTCAACTATACAGCTTTCGTAAAAATAGCGCCACGTCGGACCCCCTCCATCGGTAATAAGCCAATACTTCTCCCCATCTTTTGGCCTCCACGGACGTTTTTGGAGGGTGTATTCTCCGGTTAATAATCCATAAAGTAAGTTTTTGGTCTTACACCCTACGTAATCAACAATTGCGTTATCTATAATTTTATACGGGCCATGCGTGAGCATTTCCATTTCATTAACAAGAATATCAAACTCTTCCCCAATTTCCACACCCAACATTTTTGCCACTTCTGGCATGTAATTTCTTCCCATCGTTATTTCTCCTTTCTGGTAAAGACATCAATGTCCTTCATATGCTTCCCCTTCCACTTCACCACATCGTCAACCATGTAACTCTTACGCAAGCTTAACGCGTTTCCGTGCGCTGTTTTAAGCTGCACCATCACGCCGACGTGGTTTTCATAAATCCTTATAATCGTTCCGCTTTCCCAGCGCGTTTCTCTTTGTCCGGTTTTCGATAAGGGTCTTAACTGAAACTGGACCCGAACTGTTTCGCCAACAGCCAGATTTCGCCGTAGCGCCTTCATTGAGCGACGATCCCGGTAGTTCCTAATCTGGTCATACTCCAGTTTTATTTTTCGCTTTTGGGGCCGATTTGGCGTTTTATTTTTTAAAATATGCTCCTCCCATTCTTCCCGCCTATATGGCCGCCCAATCCCGGAACAAACTTTAATGATTGTCTCTTCCAGGCAGTGTCCGTCATTCATCAATGCGGATATTGGCTGTGTGGAGGTGCCGGACATTTGCGCGATCTGTTTTTGTGTCATTTTACGCTCGGCGGCCCATTGTTTTAGGTCAAACATCCTTCTCCTGTCCTGCCTCCCATTCTCTGTAAATTTCAAACCATTGCTCAAGTGGCATGGTTACCAGCCATTCACAGTTGTTTTTTCGGTGGAACACGGCTGGCAGCTTTTGATCGGCATCCCGTTTGGCTTGGTCGATGGCGTCGTAAAGATTCAGCCGTTCCACGCGCTTGCACTCCACGTGGACACCCGGCAGTCCGACCACGTCCTCGCCTTCCAGCCCGTTATACTGCTGCCCCCGGCGGCAATCGTAGCCTTGCTCCTGGAATCTTCTTGCCAGCTCGCGTTCTCCCCGGGCGCCTTTCTGTCGGCTGTTAATCTTTGCTTTCATCCATCCGCTCCTTCAATCGTGCTATTTTGGCGTCAATATACGCCAGGGATTCCCCGAAATACAGGTCTAGCTGCATCAGCATAATATAAACATCCGCCTTTTCTTCCAGAATGTTCTGTTTTGCCTGGATTAAATCTGCGCCGTTAAAGTTTTGTCCGGCGATCTTCACTTTGCAGATCTCTCTTGTCAATTCAGCCATCTCTTCCACGGCCTTGGTGAGCTGGTTGTCAATGCCGTAATGGTCAAGCGCTCTTTTTAGGACCGCTTCCTGTTCTTTGGTCATGGCCGCCTCCACAAATGCCTGGTATGCGCTTCTGGCATTCCCGGGGGACCTTCGTAAACCGCATCTAGCTCTTCTGGTTTAAAGAACTGCTTCGCTAACCATTCTATATCTTTTTCGGATAGCACTTTATTTTCAAAGCTGACGCTGACGTGCTCTCTGCCGCCATCAACGGATGCAATCACATGCATAATTGCGCCGTTTCTTTTAAACTCAAAAATGCCGCTGTTCCGCGGGTTGCTAAGGGACAGCATTGCTTCTACAAACGGATTTTTAACCCGATATGGATTCAGTTCTCTTAAATCTTTCATTCGTTTCTCCCATACATTTCTTCAATATCCATCAGTTCTGCCACAAGGGCGTGTATGTTCTCCAAGGCAATGGTCAGGGCTTCTCCTGTCGAATCACTGATAATAAGCAGGTGGTCCTGCACAATAAACATTCGGGTGCTCTTAAACTGTGTTTCGACCGGGATGCCTTTTTCCCGGTCAACGCTGTATTTCATGGCCCAGGGTGCTAATCGGTAAGTCGGCAGGTCCCTGGCTTTTACGGTTGCTTTCATGCTCTACCCCGCAATCTGCTTCATGTCGAAGGCGCCGCTGATCTGCTCGAAGGTTTCTTTCACATCGGCTGGCAGGGCTGCCATTTCGCGCCGGGCTTTTTTCTTGGCCCGGAAGCTGCGCATAAAGTTGGACTGGATCACGGACTCCACAGCGTCGCACTCCATCTGTGCCCAATTTCGGATCATACTCGGTGACCCTACGGCCTGCTGAACGACCTCTGGTAGTTTATCAAATTCTTCTTCGGCACCATAAATGCCGTTTCGCAGGGCTTTGGACACCATGGACCAGGCGTCCATTTCGGTCAACTCCGGCTCCTGGGTAATTTTCAGCACCATATCCATGATCTGTCCGGGTACGGGCGCAAAGCCTTTCTTGTCGTTGGCAATAAAGCCCATCACTGCGCCGTCGATGGTCTCGTAAGGGTAGTCTTTAAACATCCTTGTCCAAAGGTTCACGGCGGCTTTTGCGTCGGCGGGCTTTACATCCCGATAGGTATTTGGGTAGGCCGCTCTCAAGGTCGCTAAAACCTTGGCGGCTTCTGTATCATTCATTTTTCATTTCCTCCTCCATGGCTATTTTTAAAAAGGGGTTATCGGTTAGATCGTCAAGGCGCCTGGCTGTTCCCGGCGGACTTGGCGGCGCCGGCGCCTTATTGACGTAGTTCCCCTCCAGAACTTTAACGAAATTGGCGGGTTTCATTACCCAGTCAAAGCTGGCATTCCAGTTGTTGCCGGTTCGCCCGCACAGAAAGTCGCTTTGTTTCACCAGGGCGATGACTTGCAGGACGGTTTCCTCCCCGTGTTCCTTTACCCTTGCCCGAACGGCTTTTTTGCGGTTGTCATTCAGGGCCTGCACCTTTGGCAGTTCGGTGCAGACGCTGTTCCAGTAGTCGGCAATCTTTTTATACTGTACGGTCTCTCTTGGAACGGATTCGGGCGCGTCACCCTTTGGGGGACAATAGGGGGTAAGTTTCATTTTGTTTCGTTTTGTTTTGTTTAGTTTATTAATGGTGGCGGCCTGTGACGCGGGTTGTGTCGCGGTCTGTGACGCGGTGTGTGTTGCGGGTTGTGTCGCGGTGTGTGTCGCTATTTCAGACACAGGCCCTTCCTGGGTGGCGGTCTGTGTTGCACCCTGTGTCGGTTTAACCGACGCAATGGAATAAAGCTTGTACACGGCGCTTTGGTTGCCGCCACGGGTTCGGTACTCAATTAGGCTCATTTGTGTCAGGGTGTTCCTTGCGCGGTAGATGGCGTCTTTATTTAAGCCGGTTCGAATTTTTAGTATTGAGATTGGTGCGGAGAATTCGCTCGCCCATCCCGATTTGTTGGCTGTGTACAGTAACGCATGCCAAAGGTCAATCGCGGATGCTGGCATCGGATTCATCTCTAACCAATTGTAGAACGCTAAAATTTCGCTTAAATAGTTCAAGGGAACACCTCCTTTCTGGCTGTCTTATTTTTCTTGTTTTTAGAAGGGCACTTCGTCATCATCGGCCATTAAATGAAAATCTTCTCCTAAGTCCATGTCCTCTTGAGGTTGGCTATTCTGTGGAGCACTGTCATTCTTGCTGCCGATAAAATCAAACTCTTCCAGGATGACTTCTGTCACGTACTTTTTAGTACCGTCCTGGGCGTCATAGGATCGGGACTGTAATCTCCCGGTGAGAGCAATTTGTCGGCCTTTGCCGAGGTACTGGCAGATTGTCTCGGCCTGTTTACCCCATGCGACAATGTTAAAAAAATCGGCGGTTGGCTGCCCTTCCTGCTTAAATCTTCGGTCAACCGCTAACGAAAATGTTGCGACTGATTTTCCGGTATTGGTTGTTCTCAATTCTGGATCGCGGGCGAGCCGCCCGACCAAGATCACTTTGTTCATGTTTTTCCTCCTGTCTTTGGTTCTTTTTCAACGACGCTGACCAGTTTGTCGTATTCGGACTTGGTCATGTCTTTTAAATGTTCTTTTCCAAACTGGGTCATACAGGTTTTCTTGAGTTGGTTTTCGGTGACGCTGTGTTCGCCTGCAATGGCGAATAATCGCTTCAACTGTGCTTCGGTAATCTTTTTAACCGCAGCGGCTGACGTGTTCTTAGCGTCATTTTCTTTGCCTGTATTGGTGGTGTCGCTGTCTTTGGTATCATCGATGCCAAACAAGCCGTTTAGGGCGTATTTCCGGGCATAGCTGCTGCTGGAGCCGGTAATCTGGCTGCCGTCCATGCCTTTTTTGGTTTCTTCTTCCCGGGCATAGGCGGTATTGTCCACGAACGACCCATCGACGATATCGATCAACGTCGCTTTTGCTTCGATATAGTAGCGATCCCCAATCTGTACGAGTTTATCGGAAAGGGTGATGGCGGCTTCATTCTCCTTTAATAAGGGCTTTAGAGCTTCTAAAATATCTTCGCAGTTCCGATAGTTGTAGTTGCCAAATTTATTAAACTGGCTCTTTGGCGCTTTTAACGCGGATTGGATGTTCATCAGCTTTCGATATATTTCTGTCATTTTTATCACCTGGATCACTTAATCTGTAAATTCTGTTTTTCGACCAGATACGCGCCATTGATATGCACCCCTTTTTTAAGCTCTGCCTTGATGGCATTTTTGTCTGGGGTGACAATGGTCTTAACGGTTGTCAGTTCGGGATGCATGGCTTTCAGCTCCAGTTCATCGTCAATAAAGACGCTTACGGAAGGTCTAAAAGAAAGCTTGTTTCGAGGTGTCTCAAGTTTCTTTTTACCATTTTGCAGCAGCGTCTCTGCCAAACAGGATTCCAGCCATTCGGCGCGCTCCTCCGTGGTCTTTCGCCGTTTTTGAAGGGCTTGTTCTTCATTTTTTATAGCGCTTGCTCTGGCTTTCATGTTTTTGATCAGGCAGGCCACAGCGTCTACCTTGCTTTCGAATTCATCCTCAATGATGGCAAGCGCCTCAGCCATGGCATCAGCGGTGCATTCCTTATTTTCAATGGCTGCAATGACGCCTCTGTAGGTTTCGGATATTTCATAGACTTCGTTCATTTCATAGGGTTTCATTTATCTTCCTCCATCGCCTCCCGCACATACCGAAGTACAGTCTCAATATCTGCCGACAGGTGCGGGTTGCCTTTTAGCATCTTGATTTTATAGGCCTCAAGGCGTTTAGCCGCCTCAAGCACTTCTACGTTACGTTTCATCGTCCGCCTCCGCATCCACCCGCTGTACGCAGTTTTCACAGCCGAAAACCGCTCCCGAACAGTCCCGGTAAAAATAATCGCACTCGCAGCCACAGGCTGGGCAATGCGCTGGATATTCGATGTCCACATCGGGGTAACCGGTCTGGAGCGCTCTGGTAATGTCAGGGTGCTCAAGCATCGAAACCCGCCTCGCCTTCTTCGTACGTCCAAAAAAAAGTGGAATTACTTTCTTTACTATAAGTAGCCCTGTTTGCCTTGAAAGAACAACCAGGTTCATTGTCATCTACGACCACACTTTCGATATTCAGACCGGCCTTTTTAGTGAATTCCTCCATCTTTTCTCTGCTTTGATCAGAGTCTGCGATATAAACAGAATTGAAAAGTTCTTTTAATTGGATGCCGGTTTCCTCTTTGAAATCTTCTCTGAAGCGATCAGTCTCCTTCTTAATCTTGGCCAGCCGCTCGCATAATTCTTGCGCTCTCATTCCTGTAATTTCTAACTTTGTTTCCATTTCCGTTTTCCTTTCTGCCGCTTCACCAGCGCCTCTTTGCGCTGTTTCCATGATTCCCGGACACAGTGCGGGCACACAAACGGCTCGTCTAAAATCGGCCAATGCGACTCATAAATCAGGCCGCACCGGGTGCATTGCTTCTCATACGGAAAATACATTTGCATTTTTCCTCCAAAGGGTATATACTTTTATTAGTTAGTTTTCGTATTTGCCGGGATGACGCGCGAACGTCATCCGGCTTTTTTCATAAAAATTAAAACAGGTGCCGCAGATATACGCCACTGCGGTGCTGGCATGACATTCTAATCCATTAAAGCGATTCAGGCAGACCGCCCGCTGCCGTGCCGGGATTGCCTGTAGACAATTACAAAATCATTACTAATTTTTTAAACAGATATATAGTATAGGGTGAGCGGATTACCCGACGCTCCCCGGGGCTGTTAATAAGTAGCTTTACAAACCGATTTTTATTGTTTTTTATTTCCGCATTTTGAGCCTGCGGATAAGGCTTAACTTAAAAGGGTAAATATGGCGCCGCTCGTCTTTATTATGGCGGGATGCCTGTGTATAAGATCATTGTTTTTTCTCCGTTTCTGTGGTAAAATAACCACGTAGTTTATATCTGGTTCCTAATGCGGTGCTTCGCTTTGGGACCTTTTTATTTGCCAAATTCTTTTATCATCCATGCCAGAAGAGCGATAAACGCAAGGGTATAAACGCTAATGGCAGCGAACGCCATTTTATAAAGATGCGCGCCTGTCTGGCATAACGAGATCAGAATTTCTAACATTAATCCTTCCATAGCCACCCTCTATTGACCGCGAAGCGAAAGGCTTGATAAATTGCGATGCCGAGGAGGACAAAGGGTAATCCGGCGTAACTCAGGTTCATGAGGCTGCCTCCTGCTCAGACATTTCCTCAACCAATGCCACTTTGACGTCGTATCCGTATCGCTTCCCCAAAATCTGCGCAATCGCTTCAAAGATTAATCTCGGATTTGGGTTTGGGTTAATTTCGATATTTTCAATTACCATTTCTATCGCTCCTTTAACTGTTTTCGGTACGCTTGCAAGGCCATGTTAGCACCTGCCAGAGCGACCTTATCCCATTTCGGGATGCTCTTTATTCTTTCCTGTTGCAGGTGGTAAGCCTGCCATAATGCTTGCTTGTCCATTGTTTTCTCCTAAACCCAACCAGCACGATTAACGAGGCCGCAGTGTGGTAAAATATGTTGATGCTTGCCGTCTATTTGAAACCGTACGAGTTATTTATATATGCTTAAAAGGAGGTTATTTTAGCGAATTTACACTTCACAAACGCTATAAAATGCGGCCCCGTTAATACTGCTGGCTGGGTAATTTCTTTTTGTTTTTAAAAAAATATATTATTAGGTCTCTCTGATATCAACTTAATAGCT
>ENA-UPWK01002213-UPWK01002213.1-human-gut-metagenome-genome-assembly--contig:-NODE-2213-length-9487-cov-5.625824_pt1 | contig 9487 bp, 5 predicted proteins | sample MGYA00250048_ERZ773373 | MGnify/ENA primary metagenome ERZ773373 (study PRJEB29103, sample SAMN06112059) | human gut metagenome | biome: human gut; feature: ankylosing spondylitis patient; material... | reverse complement strand
CTTGCGCGTCCAAAAGGACGCTTCTCTGCCGGAGGCATAGCAAAAGCCGGAGGCCGCGTCAAGGGTAAATAAATGCGCTTCGCGCACCCCTGACACAGCCCCCGGCTTTTCCTTTTGGGCAGACAAGGCGGCAAACCCGCAAAGCGGTTTTACCGGCCCTGCTCCTGATTGTTTTCTTTCTCCTGCTGGTACTCCTGCACCTGCTCAATCCTTAACAGTGCGTCCACATTGGCTTTCACCGTCTGCAATTCCTGGTTCTCTTTCCTAAGCCGCTTATAATCTTCATAGGCGGCCTTTTTCTTCGCCAGCAGGTCGTTGTATTCCGCCTGTAAGGTCTTGACCGTCGGCAGCTTCTTTTCTCCAAATTCATCAAAGGCTCGTTTGGCAGCTTCGTGTAAAAGCAGTTCCGCTTCATGGGCTGCCCGGAACCGTGCCTTTTCCCTGGGGCTAGCTTTCCGGTAGGCCACATAGGTGTCGCGTGTTTTCGCATAATTGATGATGTGCTTTTTCAGATCAGCGATCTGCTCCATCCGGTGTTCGTATTGCTTGATAGCCGTTGCCGTTTTTTCAAAATTCTCTGATACGGAAGCGGCCCGTGCTGCCAGTAAATCATAGTCCGTGATGTTATGCTCGGTCAGATAATTCAGCGTTTTCGCCGCTTCCTTCAGGTTGTGGATTTTCAGCCAGCGTTCATAGCCCGGCCCGCGTCCCTGCAAGCGGCTTTGAATGTCCAAAAGTAGATTGACCCGGCCATTCTTTTGAAGTGGTGCGGCTCGCCGGCGCGGGCGTTTTACAGGCTGTCCAATGCGCTCTTTTATGGCCTCCGGCGTGTAGTCGGCCCCCAGCGTTTTTGCACGGGTAAACCGTTCCTGTCCCTCGCTGGCCAGACGAAAACTCAATGCTTTCCGCGTGGTCTGAATCTCATATCCTTCCCGGCGCATGGCCGCCAGAAATTCATCATAGCTGGACACCGTAGGCAGCACTCGGTCAATCGTCCGGCGCAGCTTATCCTTCCAGCTTGTGCCGCGCCGTGCGTTCGCCCACTCTGCATAGTGTTTGCCCTTTTCTTTTGGCTTTTCAATCACAGACAGGCCGTGTTCCCGGCATAGACGGTCATTGATTTTCCGGATTGTTTGGTAGGTATTCCGGTAGTTATTGAATTTGTGTGTGCAATCCAGGGTAGTGCTGTTAAATTCGATGTGACAGTGGATGTGCTTTTTATCCACATGGGTAGCAACAAGGAACTGGTGCTGCCCGCCGGTAAACTCTAAAGCCAACTGATACCCCAGCTTGTTTGCATCCTCCGGCGTGATTTCCCCAGGCTTAAAGGACTGGATAATCAGATAGGAAATCACATCGTTTTCCGGGGCGCGTTTCCGGCCGGTTTCCGCTTCATAGATCTGCTTGCTGAGAGCAAATTCCTGCCATGCGGTATCTGCGCCGCACTGATAGGAGGATACCAGCAGCCCGCCTTTCGTCTTATCCGGATTCTTGTCATAGTCAATCCGGTCTTTCAAAACCGCCGCAATACTCCGGCCCTCACTGGCGTGGCGCGGTTTGATTTTTGAAATTGCCATCTGCTGGCCCTCCTTTCCGAAAAAAATAAGGGCGCAGCCCTTATAAAAAGAACTGCGCCCAATGGAACATGGATTAGATTGATTTTAACATCCGGTTAAAGTCGGCCACCCGCTCTGTCAGCCAGGAAGCTGCCATCGGCAGGCCATAGGGACTGACCAGCCATGCCAGTATCATAAACCCGATAAAGCCATCCATCCGACCGGCAAACAACACCAGCAGCCCGATCAGAAACAGCAGCACCGCCACGATACCGAGTATCATACCGGAGAACAGGCAGACGAAGCGGCAGAAGGCCACCAGAACCGTCAAAACAAGAACAACAGGGAATAGCAAAATTTTCAGAAGTATTCTCATAGGGCGCGACCTCCTTTAAAGCTGTTTACAGGCTCACTATATCACATTAAAGCGCGAAAGTAAAGGCGTGTTTTACAAATCCGACAGTTTTCCTAAGAGGGTACTGACCGCGCCCCAAAGTTCCCGGTATCGCTCCTGCAGGTCGGCTACATCCTCCTGATAAAGATTGCCCGTGCTGTTCACCCGTTTGGCGATCTGGTTTAAGTTATTGGCGCAGTTTCGCAGCAGGGACACCAGGGCTTTGAAGTCGGACATATCCACCTGCACCGCATACCCGTCTACCGCCATTTTCCGTAAGTAGGCCCGCTGGTTGTGAATACCAAGCTGCGCCATCTTTTTCTCAATGATTTCCTTTTCCTCCGGCGACACCTTGAAATAAAGCGGAATGGTGCGCCCGCTGCGTGGTTTCATCAGATTGCCACCTCCATATCCTTGCCTTTTTGCGGGGTGGAAGCGGTAGCCGCAGATTCAACCCCAAGGCGTTTTAACATTCCTTTGATAGAGGGCTTTCCTCCATCCAGTTCCTCTTTGTCCCGTCCTCGCTTGCCGGTGGATTTCCCATCCATATTCAGGGCAATCCGCAGCACATTCAGGCGGGATGTCTTTTCAGCCAATTCCTGCTCCTGGGGGAAGGGGCGCTTCACCTCCAGTTTTGCTTCTTCCATTTGCGCGTTCAGGTTTTCCAGCTTACCACGGTTCTGCTCCAAATGATCCGCGATGGCTGCCAGGGCATTTTCCAGACGGGCGATGTTGCCCACCGGGTCGCTCCCCAACTCAATCGTATGGGAAAGGCTGTGCTTCATTGTCACCTGGAATTTCTGTGTGGAAGTATCGGCCCATAGGGTCATGGGAAAGCCGCGATACTCGCCCAGGGGTACCCGCTCCGCAACATCGGTCATTTTCGTACAGGCATCAATGATGGCCTGACCTGCGGCCTTGCGCTCTGTGTAGGTCTGGCCTGCCACCGTGATGGAGAAATGCTCCTTATCCGGCAGAGGGTGGGCCTGCACGACGGCCAAATCCTGTTCCAATCCCGTGATCTGTTCCTGTGTGCGGTTGATTGCTTTCGGGAAAAACTGAATCAACTGATCTTCCAGTTGATACCGCTGTCCCTCATGGTTGGCTTTCAGAAGTTTCAGCTTCGTCACCTGGCTGTCCAGATCGGTCATCTCAATAATGCGCGGGTCACCGGAAGCCAGGGCCTTGACTTCGGCATAGCTTAAAGCGGCTTCATCCACGTCCTCACAGGAACGGGAGGGATTTTTGCCGCTCATCAACTGGCCGATGAATTTCTGCTTGTTCTCCAAAATGCTCCAGTTATACGCGTCAAAGGTATTCTCCGTAACGTATTTATATATCTTGACCGTTTTATTGATATTCCCTTGCCGCAGGATACGGCCTTCGCGCTGCTCAATATCGGCAGGCCGCCAGGGGCAATCCAGATGGTGCAGCGCGGCAAGACGGGTCTGGACGTTGGTGCCCGCGCCCATTTTTGCCGTGGAGCCAAACAGCACACGCACCTGGCCTTTCCGTACCTTTGAGAAAAGTTCCGCTTTCTGAACCTCTGTCTTTGCGTCATGGATAAAGGCGATTTCTTCCGGCGGTACTCCCTGGGCCATCAGCTTTTGCTTCATATCGTCATAGACATTAAAGGAACCGTCCCCCTTTGGGGTGGACAGGTCACAGAATACAAGCTGTGTTCCCTTGATTTTCTCCGTATCCCGCCATACCTGCAACACATTCCGGACGCAGGTGTTGACCTTGCTTTCCGGGTCGTCCGGCAGCGTCGGGTCAGACAATCGCTGATCCAGAGCAAGTTTACGGCCATCCGAGGTGATTTTTAGCAGATTGTCCTCGCGTGGCTCCACCTCGCGATTGCGTACCGCTTCGGCCCGTTCTCCCAGGTCGGCCACCAAATCCCGCTGGAAGTCGCTGGGGGTGGTGACTTCGGTGATTTTCTCCGCCTCCGGAACCGGCAGGCGCAGCATATCCGCCGTCTGAATGTCAGCGGCCTCCCGCCACATGGCCATGAGTTCCGGAAGATTGAAAAACTTTGCAAACCGGGTTTTACTGCGAAAGCCGGTTCCCTCCGGAGCCAACTCAAGGGACGCGATGGTTTCGCCAAAGTTTGCCGCCCAGCTATCGAAATGCTCCAGGCCGCTGGACTGTAACAGGTCATATTGCAGGTAGCGCATCATGGTATAGAGTTCCACCATTGAATTACTGACCGGGGTGCCGGTGGCAAAGACTACGCCGCGCCCGCCGGTGATTTCATCCAGATACCGGCACTTTGCAAACATATCAGAGGACTTCTGTGCTTCAGACTGGCCGATACCCGCCACATTCCGCATTTTCGTTGCCAGGAACAAATTCTTGAACCCGTGTGCCTCGTCTACAAACAGCTTATCAACGCCCAATTCCTCAAAGGTAATCACATCATCCTTGCGGCTCTGGTCGTTTAGTTTCGCCATTCGTGTTTCCAGGTTCTTTCTGGATTTCTCCAACTGCTTAATGGTGTAGCGTTCCCCGTCCTGGGTCTTTGCTTCCTGAATCCCGTCGATCACCTGGTCAATCTGCTCCTGAAGGATGGCTTTCTGACGCTCCGGTGAAAGGGGAATTTTCTCAAACTGGCTATGTCCAATCACTACCGCGTCATAGTCGCCGGTGGCAATCCGGCTGCAAAACTTTTTCCGGTTTGCCGGTTCAAAATCCTTTTTGGTGGCCACCAGCACATTGGCTCCGGGATAGAGCCGCAGAAAATCCGCGCCCCATTGTTCGGTCAGGTGGTTTGGAACCACCACTAGGCTTTTCTTTGCCAGCCCCAGGCGTTTGGACTCCATTGCTGCCGCCACAATCTCAAAGGTTTTGCCTGCGCCCACACAATGGGCCAGCAGGCTGTTTCCTCCGTAGAGCATCCGGGCCACCGCATTGCGCTGGTGGGGCCGCAGGGAAATTTCCGGGTTCATGCCGGAAAAACGGATATGCTCCCCGTTGTAGCTGCGGGGCCGGATGGCGTTATAAAGTTCATTGTATTTCTGGCACAGGTCGGCGCGGCGGGCCGGGTCTTTCCAAACCCAATCCTTGAATGCCTCCCGGATCTGCTCCTGCTTTTGCTGGGCCAGCATGGTTTCTTTGGCGTTAAATACGCGGGTGGTGCTGCCATCCGGCTCATGGATGGTATCATAAATCCGGGTGTCCCGCAGGTTCAAGCTGTCCTCGATGATCGCGTAGGCGTTTCGTCGTTTGGTTCCATAGGTCACATAGGCCAGGGAATTATTCAGGCTGTCCCGTGATTTCCCGCTTACATTCCACTCGCCGGTGGCCGGGGAATAGCGTACCTGTATGTCCTTCTTGTAGCTGAAAGGGGTTTTTAAGAGTTCATGGACAAATTGGGTGTAATACTTCGGGTCAATCCAGGTAACGCCGATCCGCACGTCGATCTCCGCTGCGGAGAGGTCTTTGGGCTGGGCCTGCTCCAGTGCGGCCACATTCTCTGCAAATGCAGGGTCAATCTCTGCCGCCGCCCGTGCAGCGGCCAGCTTCTTCCGGACATTGCCGGATAAATACTCGTCTGCCGTTTCCCATCCATCTAACGGGCCGCCACCGGCTTCCGGATTTTTGTAGATGACCCCTTTCAGGTCGCGGATGATGCTGCCGGTTTCGCCTGGGGTGCCAAGAAGGGAGGACATATACCCCAAATCCACACAGGCACGTTCTCCAATAGAAACGGCCAGGGCTTCGCTGGCAGTGTCCACATGGTCAATCGTCACCTGTTGGTTGATGGTGCGCTTTGTGAACATATCCGCCTTGCGCTCCAGGTTTCCGTCCTCGTCCAATACCTCCAGGGAACACAGCAGGCAGTAGGACGAATCCTGTTCAAAGGCCCGCTTGTTTCCAGTGCTGTTTAAGAGGCCGTACTCTGCGGTATAAGCGTCGTAGGCTTGATTCAGTTTTTCCTGGGCGGCCTTGATGTTCTCATCAGTGCCACCGTGAAGCTGCAACTCAATGAGATTTCGGGTCAGTTCCCGGAGGCCAATCATCCCCCGGATACGCTTTTCGGTGGTGGCGGGAACCTCTACCGGAATCCGTTCGCCGTTCTCCACAAAGTACAGCTTGCCGCTGACCTCCGTGTAGCTGAAATTCCGGGCTTCCAGATCGGCGGTTTCCATCCGTTCTAACAGCTCAGGGACTTCCACCGCGCCTTTTTGGGAAAGAAGCTGCTGATCCGGCGGGGAGAGTTTTAACAGGGCTTCCCCAAGTTGGTCGGACAGCACAGCCCCCGGCAGCGGGGCGCAGGTAGTTTCCCGTTCGTTGCCGTACATACTCTTATCCCAGGCCATCGTGCCCAGCACCATATCCGGATGGGTTTCAAAATAGCGGTTGATGGGGATGCCGTCTGCGGTCTGCCCCAAATGCACCCAATCCGGCACCTGCTCCGGCGGCTGCGCCCGTTTTTGCAGGAACAAAATATCCGTTGTCACATCCGTACCGGCGTTCCGGGAGAAGGCGTTGTTAGGCAGACGTACCGCGCCCAAAAGGTCGGCCCGCTGCGCCAGATATTCCCGCACGGTGGAATCCTGCTTATCCAGCGTTCCCTTTGATGTGATAAAAGCCACAATCCCACCGGGCCGCACTTTATCCAGCGTTTTCACAAAAAAGTAGTCGTGAATAAGAAGGTTTTGCTTATCGTACCGGGGATCGGCCAGCTTATAGCTGCCAAAGGGCACGTTCCCCACGGCCAGGTCAATGGAATTGTCCGGAAGATTGACACGCTCAAAGCCATCCACGGTGATATTCGCCTGGGGATAAAGCTGCTTTGCCAACCGTCCGGTAATGCTGTCCAGTTCCACGCCCATCAGGGTCGCGCTCTGCATAGACTCCGGTAGAAGCCCAAAGAAGTTTCCTACGCCCATAGCAGGCTCCAGAACGGTATCCGGATGAACGCCCATTTTCTCCAATGCCTGATACATTCCCTCAATCACGGTGGGGCTGGTAAAATGCGCGTTCAGGGTGGAACCACGGGCCGAAGCGTATTCCTCCGGGGTCAGCAGCGTTTTTAACTCTGCATACTCCGAAGCCCATTTCTCATTGGCTTCATCAAACGCCTGGGAAATGCCGCCCCATCCCACATAGCGGGATAAGATTTCCTGTTCCTCCGGCATCGCGCTGCGGCCCTGGGCCTCCAGGTCTTTTAAGAGCCGGATTGCAGCCACGTTGTTCTGATACTTTGTCTTTTGCCCGCCTGCGCCCAGGTCAGGGTCGGTGATGTGGAAGTTTTGGGCGGCAGGGCGCTCTGGTTCCTCGATATGTAGCCGTTCCACAACCACGTCGTAAGGTAAGTGATTTTTTTCTCCTGGATAAACTTTCTCGGTTTCTGATGTGGCTTTTATCCCCCGATCAGCAATCGCTTCATTTGCTCGCTGCCATTCATCGGCAGATACAATGGGCTTTATTTCAGGTGGTGGGAGCGTTCTGCCACTGGCCTGAGAGGTTCCGTCATGGTCAGGTGCTTTCCCGGTCGGGTCTGGGATAGTTTCTTTGATACGTTCCCATTCTTCATCAGATACGGTAATATCAACTTCATGAGTAGCGGGGCCGTTCCCAATCGTCAAGGTATCGCCCTCGCGGGTAACGGGCTGGCCTGTCAAGTCCGGGACTACCGGTTCCTCCGGCATCGCGTCCATTCCTATGCGTATAAGGCTATCAAAATCCAGTACGGAAAGCTCCTGGTCAATCAGGTCTGAGAGGGTTTCGTATTTGTCCTGATGTACCTGCACCCCGTCTACCAGATAGCAGATGGTATAATCCACCAGATCTGCGTCCACCTGAAGGATGTGCTTTTCATTCTCGGTGGTGATGCAGGCCAGTCCGATATGCCGCAGGTCGGTAAATTCCACCTCAGAGCCGTATTCCTGTTCACAAAAGTCGGAAATCAGCCCTTTTGCGGTATCAAGCTGGGACTGTCCGTAAGCGGCGGCAGCCCCAGCAGGCATTTCCTCTGTGCGTGCAGCCGCAGCCAGGTCTTTTTCCTGCTGGCGTTCCACCCATTCCCGCACGATGGACACCGGCTCATCCCGGAAGATGGGAAATCCAGTTCTGACCCCAAAGGTATCATCCCGCAGGCTGACACGCCCCGCAGCGTAATCGACCTGATCAATGGTATAGATACGGTTTTCCTGCTCCAGCTTCATCCGCAGGGGAATAAAATCAGCCACATCCAGGTTTTTGACAATTCGATACTGACCGTTCTCCCACTCGCCAATGGTGACATTGTGGCCGTGAAGCTGTAACTGCTTTGCCAGATGGGGCCAGCCCAGGTTTGTGCCGGTGACAGTGGTTTCCCCAAGTCCGGGAATCTCCTGAACCACGGTCTTCAGGCCCAGGTCGGCGGCAGCCTGCTTTGCGTCCTCCCCATAGAGCAAAAAATAATCGCCCACCTTGACGCTCACAAAAGAGCCGGGGTGATCGGCCTTTAATTTCATGTACTCTGGCACATCCGGCACAAAGGAAGGAGGAACAGGGGCTTCTGTGGACGGTTTGACCGCTTCGGACGCGCCCGCGCCGGTGGGTTCCGGGGAGGGAACCGGCGGGGGTAGGGTTGTACCCTGGCTGCCCCCGTTTTGGGGTTCTATCTGTCCACGCTCGGCTTCGGTCAGGTCAAAGGATAGCTGCTCATTGGCCGCTGTGCCGGACTGCTCAAACAGTTTCCGGCTGGCTGTTTCCAGCTTGTTATCCTTTGGCTGCTCCGGCTTTCTGCGCCGGGAACGGGAAGAAGCAGCCTCCGCTTCCTGGCGAGAAATCTTCTGTACCTGCATTTCCGGCAGGTCAAAAAGAGTAAGCTGCCGGTAGTCCGGCTTTGCAGAAAATGGCGCGTCTATCTCCACAGACGCAGAAACGGCAGGCTGTTCACCTGCCGTTCCCTTCGTGTTTAACTGTAAATCAGATTGCTTCGGACGATTTCCTCCGCTGACTGTCGGATGTTGTTCATCCGCTGCACCCATTCCATCTGATTGCTGGCTTTCAGGGCTTCGGTCACGCCCTGTTCCTGCGCCATCTCTGCCACCAGACTGTCCATCTGTTCCTGGGCTGTCCGGTCGATCTCGGTCAGATGTGCCCACAGCCTGCCGGTCAGCAGCATCGAGTTGTAAAGTCCCTTGCGGTGTTCCATCAGATATTGTTCCCTGGCCCTTCCGAACCGGCCCAGGGTCTGCGGTTCGTTCTCCCTCTCGTCCATCCAGAGATTGGGAACCTGATACCCGTTCTGTTTGGTGTATGTCAATGTCGCCATGCTCGTCGCTCCTTTCGTGCTTTAATGCGCTAAAGTTTCTGCTATCATTATACGGCTCCCTGTCAGACTTTGCAAGAGGATTTTTGGCCTTTTCCCGTTCGATTTTCCGGATGGTGTCGCCAATCTCCAAAAGCAGTTCCCGGCTTCCCTGAGATACTGCCGTCCCCAGGCAGGCCAGGGCAGCGGTGGTGTTAAAGTTGGTAATCTCCCGAAAATCCTCTGTGTCCACACCGGTTCAGACCGGCTATGGCGCGGAGCAACGTCGAT
>ENA-UPWK01002209-UPWK01002209.1-human-gut-metagenome-genome-assembly--contig:-NODE-2209-length-9509-cov-2.657443_pt1 | contig 9509 bp, 8 predicted proteins | sample MGYA00250048_ERZ773373 | MGnify/ENA primary metagenome ERZ773373 (study PRJEB29103, sample SAMN06112059) | human gut metagenome | biome: human gut; feature: ankylosing spondylitis patient; material... | reverse complement strand
CGGACAAAGGACAGGACAGACCAGGCTGGTATGCATCGGGGACATAACGGCAGGGGAGTTAAAAAAACATGGAATAAAGGCAGATATCACTGCCGGAACATACCATATACATGGGCTGGTGCAGGCCATTGCAGATGACGCCATATCCCGCGAAGCGGAAGGTTCTGCATCCGTATAACCTGTAGTTATGAAAAATATATAAATAAAGTATAAAAAAAGTGTTAAAATATCATTGATTTCTCTGTGTTAAAGTGGTAAACTTCTTGACATCAAGAGTTTGATACTTGAGAAAAGCAATGACTGGGACATGTCATGGTTTCAGATTCCAGCACAGAGAGCAGCCCGGCTGGTGGAAGGGCGCGCGAGAGGAATCATGGCCTCACCCAACAGCTTCTGTTCTGAACCCCTTTCCCGAGAGAAAGGCCAGTAGGGATGGACGGGTTTCTTTCCGTTAACAAAGATTCCGGCTGACTGAGAGCAGCAGGAACTTAAGGGGCTGTCCTTTTACGGGGCGGCAAACAGAGTGGTAACGCGGATTGATTCGTCTCTGCATCGCAAGGTGCAGGGACCTTTTCTTTTTACGGGGCCGGTTATTGTTCTTTTCAGTGCAGGGGGCTTAAGCAGGACGCAGAGGCATTTCCCGGAAAAACTCTTTGAAACCTACTTTATATACGTGAGGAGACTTGATGATGAATGGTTTAGTTATGATGCTTTTAGCCGTAGTGGTATTAGGCGGTGCCTATCTGATTTACGGCAGATATCTGGCAAAGAAATGGGGCGTTGACCCCGATGCAAAGACCCCGGCCTATGAGATGGAGGACGGTGTGGACTATGTGCCGGCTGATACCAACGTGGTGTTCGGCCACCAGTTTGCCTCCATTGCAGGAGCAGGCCCCATCAACGGACCCATCCAGGCCGCTATGTTTGGCTGGCTGCCCGTTATGCTGTGGATTCTTCTGGGAGGCGTATTCTTCGGCGCGGTTCAGGACTTTGTCGCCATGTATGCTTCTGTCAAGAACAAGGGCCGTTCCATTGGCTACATAATCGAGGTTTATATCGGCAAGCTCGGCAAAAGGCTGTTCCTTTTATTCACCTGGCTGTTCTCCATCCTGGTAGTGGCTGCCTTTGCTGACATTGTGGCAGGCACATTCAATGGTTTTGATGCAGCCACAGGCGAGAGAATCGCTGCTAACGGAGCCGTGGCCACTACATCTCTTTTATTTATTGCATTTGCAGTGGTACTGGGATGCTTCCTGAAGTATGGAAAATGCAGCAAGCTGGTAAATACCCTGGTTGCCATCGGACTACTTGTTCTGGCTGTCGCCCTTGGACTGGCATTTCCCGTCTATGTGCCCCAGAGCGCATGGCTCATTTTCGTATTCCTGTATGTGATTGTTGCCTGCGTGACTCCTGTATGGGCTCTGCTTCAGCCCAGGGATTATCTGAACAGCTACCTGCTGCTGGCCATGATTATCGGTGCGGTTCTGGGAATATGTGTTTATAATCCGGCCATCAACCTTCCCTCCTTTACATCATTTGTGTTTACAGATGCAAAGGGAAATATTTCCTATCTGTTTCCAACCCTGTTCGTTACAATTGCCTGCGGTGCCGTATCCGGCTTCCATGCGCTTGTATCCTCCGGAACAGCCAGCAAGCAGATTAAAAATGAAAAGAACATGCTGCCGGTATCCTTTGGCGCCATGCTGTTAGAAAGTCTTTTGGCCATTACCGCGTTAATTGCTGTCGGTGCGCTGGCTACCAGTGAAGGCCTTCCAACCGGAACACCTCCACAGGTATTTGCCAAGGCCATTGCCATGTTTCTTACCACATTGGGAATGCCTGATTCCATCAGCTATACACTGATCACGCTGTCCATTTCCGCCTTTGCCCTGACCAGCCTGGATTCCGTGGCGCGCGTGGGACGTATTGCTTTCCAGGAATTTTTTACCAACGACGATATTGACCCGTCAAAGCAGAGTTCCCTGAACAAGGTGCTGACTAACAAATATTTCTCCACCATACTGACCCTGGCTCTCTGCTACGCATTATCCAGGGCAGGTTACGCGAGCATCTGGCCTCTGTTCGGCTCTGCCAACCAGCTGCTTTCCGCACTGGCCCTGATTGCCTGCGCCGTATTCCTGAAAAAAACACACAGACAGGGCGTCATGCTCTGGGGGCCCATGGTTATCATGCTGGGCGTCACCTTTACGGCCCTGAGCCTTAAAATCAAGGACCTTATATCGGCCCTGTCAAGCCAGTTTGTATTCGGCAACGCGCTTCAGCTGGTGTTTGCAGTTCTTCTTCTGATTCTGGGCGTGATTGTTGCCTTTGAGGGCATCCGCAAGCTTTTGGATAAGGATACAGAGGCAGATAAGGCAGCTCCGGGCAAGGGTGTGACTGCGTAGAGGGCGTGACCGCCGCATTGTTTATCTGCAATAAAAGGATGCAAACTCTGTAAAGAGAACATGCATCCTTTTATTGTGTTTTAAGCAGAACCCATCCGGGGATGTTGGCAGGGGATTTTTTGGAAAACCGTTCAATTTCTATGTTCATTTTACTTGAAAAGCCAGGACAGGTAATGCATAATGATAAAAGATGAACCTTCTGATATCTTACTGTAACAGCTTCAGCAATACGGATACGGGTTCAGGAAAGCAGGATTTCACATGAAACACAGATACAAATGGCTCCGCATACTGGCCGCTCTCGTTGTCATGACGGTTTTTGCTGCCGGTATCATGGCTTATCTGATATGGAACGGACAGATTCTCTTAAACAATCCTTCAAAAACACGTTATCCGGTACGGGGTGTGGATGTGTCCCATTACCAGGGCGAAATTGACTGGAAGGTGCTGGGACGGCAGGATATTGATTTTGCTTACATCAAAGCCACAGAGGGCAGTTCCCATGTGGATGAGAAATTTTCTCAGAACTGGTCTGAGTCGGCCCTGTCCGGCCTGGCTGTGGGAGCATACCATTTTTTCAGTTTTGACAGCAGCGGGAAGGACCAGCTGGCGCATTTCATCCAATGTCTGCCTGACAGGGAAGGAATGCTTCCGCCGGCAGTTGACGTGGAGTTTTACGGTGACAAGGCTGCCAATCCTCCAAATCCGGCGGACGTGGAGCAGGAGCTGGGGACCTTGCTGGAAGGACTGGAAGCACAGTACGGGATGGTCCCTGTAATCTATGCCACAGAGGAATCCTGGAACCTGTACATCCGCGGAAGGTTTGACCGGTATCCGCTCTGGATTCGCAACGTGAAAACAAAGCCCCGCACCGAGGGGGAACCATGGCTGCTGTGGCAGTATACCAACCGCCAGCGTCTTGGGGGCTATGAGGGAGACGAGACATTCATTGATATGAATGTGTATTGCGGGAGCCGTGAACAGTGGGAAAACTGGTACGGGAATCGTAATAAATCGTAAGGAGTGCCCAAAGACTTTTCTTACTTCTCCTGCTATACTTTTGACAAAGGCCATTGGCGGGATTAACCCGGTTTGAAACAGATAAAGGGGCAGGTAAGGAGGAGCAAATATTTTATATGGAACCAACAACAGAAGAAAAAAACGGACAAAACCAGGAGGACAGACAGGATACAGAACCAAACAACAACAAACCTCATAAGCCGGGAAAGGGCAGATACATGATTGTGTCAGCCCTGATCGGCATACTGGTTTTAGCTGCCGTTCTGGCTGTATTCATGACAAGGAACAGGGAGACCGGCAGCGTAATAGCCGGGATGGATTACCACGAAGCTGCTGTGGATAATAAAATCTATACCTCGTATTCCCAGCATGATACGCGCTGGAGCAGCAATCCTCTGGGCAGTTCAAAGGACACCATGGGAAGTTCCGGATGTCTGACCAGCTGCATCGCCGCATCCCTGACCGCTCAGGGGGTGCACAGTTTTTCGCCGGGGGAACTGAATCAGATTTTCAATGAAAATAAGGTTTATAATGACCGCGGAGCCATTGTTTGGAAGGAACTGGAGCAGGCATTGCCCTATGCCAGAGTCCGCCTGGACTGCGGTACCACCAGCGAGAGCATCGACCGCCTGCTGGATGAAAAAATGTATCCCATTGTAAAGGTAAAGCGTAAAAGCGGGGCCGTGCACTGGATTATGCTTACGGGTACAGAAAAGGATACTCTCGATATCACAGCCATGGATCCCATTGACGGTTTCGTCCATATGAGTGATTATGATAACCGTATCTATGGCATCAGGGTGGTAACCGGCAGCGGGAAATCATTGGAAACAACAGGAGAGGAGGCGGAAGCATCAGGTAAACCCGATGAAGTTTCCGGCACCTTGTCTGGACAGGGACAGGATAAAACCGGTAAAACAGAGGACAGGGATACAGCCCCAGTGACAGGCAGGGCGGAGGAAGGCTTCTGGAAAACAGAGGAAGCCTTTGCACGCAAGGAGATTCAGCCTGTATCCTTAGAAGAACTTGGAAAGGCGCCTGATGCGCAGGGCATAGTATTTTTATCAGCCCTTTCCCAGAATAAATTCCGTCTCTACGGCTATGCAGAACCGGCAGGACATTACAACGGTATTTACATCACGGATTGGGAGGGCAACATGAATTCCTTTCCCTCCATTCCCTATACTTCTCCCCGGTTGATTCTTCCTAAAATGGGATGGGACCAGGAGAACGGCATATTGAAAGCCTCTTTTCATACCATGACCGGCACTTCCTTGTCCAGAGAGCAGTTTTATGCCTTCCTGCGATATGACACAGGACATCTGGAACCATATGAATTCCGGGAAGAGGATTATGAAAAACAGCTGGACCGGCGTCTGTCCTATAAACTCGACAAGGAGAAAAACATGGTCACATTCTACGATGAGTCGGAAAAAATCGTATCCTTACCCTTAGAGGACCTGGACAGCAGCCGCATCCGGGATGTCATTTATACGGATTTTGTGGCCTTTAATCCGAATCAGCCCGTGACTATGGCATTTACCCCTGGTTTTATAATAGAAGGAATGATGGCCCCTCAATACCTGGAGTCGGATGTCCGTCTGGAAGCAGCCATTGATGTCATACGCGATTCGGATTCCAGCGGAGCAGATGTGGTGAAATTCCATATCAGGGACATTGAAAAGGGCGGGGACTGATTACGGGATTCGATTGCCCTTCACGGCATTTGAAAATATTTTTGATATATAACAGCATTTTACACTCAATTTCCTCAATTTTCCTCAATTTCTCTTGACTTGGAGTTGACTTTAAGTTGTAGACTCTCATTACAGCTTAACAACAACATTTCAAGGAGGACAATCATTATGTCTATTGTTTACATGACAAGGGAAATCACGCCGGAAAGTCTGGTCCGGATTTACCGCGCATTGGGTGTCACATTACCCGGCAGCGCAGCAGTAAAAATCTCCACAGGTGAGCCGGGCGGCCGCAACTTCCTGCAGCCGGAGCTTATCAGGAACCTTGTGCAGGAACTTAAGGGCACCATTGTGGAGTGCAACACAGCCTATGAGGGAAAAAGGAACACTTCCAAAGCTCATTGGGAGACCATGCGGGACCATGGGTTCACAGCCATTGCTCCCTGCGATATCCTGGACGAGGAGGGCTATATACCCCTTCCGGTAACAAACGGTCATCATCTGAGGGAAAATTATGTGGGATCCCATCTTCAAAACTATGATTCCATGCTCATGCTTTCTCATTTCAAAGGCCATGCCATGGGAGGCTTTGGCGGGGCTTTAAAGAACATGTCCATTGGTCTGGCATCCTCTTACGGCAAAATATGGATTCATTCTTCCGGCACCAGTACCCGGTTTGAGGATGTATTTACAGCGGACCACGATTCATTCCTGGAATCCATGGCGGACGCGGACCGCTCCGTCATGGACTATATGGGCCGTGAAAATATAGTGTACATCAATGTGGCCAACCGTTTATCCGTGGACTGCGACTGCGACGCCCATCCCCATGACCCGGAGATGGGGGACATCGGTATTTTCGCATCCGTTGATCCTGTGGCCCTGGACCAGGCGTGTGTGGATGCAGTATACGCTTCTGAGGATGACGGAAAGGCTGCCCTGATAGAGCGCATAGAATCCCGGAACGGGATATATACAGTGGAGGCAGCCCATTCTCTTGGCCTTGGCAGCCGCAGATATGAGCTCAGATGTATTGATTCACACAAAAACTGATCCATACAAGATTACCGGGTAAAGGAGTTGATGAAGGTTGACTATTGCAGAAGTCAGCAGACAATATGACATATCGGCCGATACACTGCGCTACTATGAACGGATCGGCCTTCTACCCCATGTGGGCCGTACGTCCGGCGGCATCCGCAATTATTCCGAGGATGACTGCCATTGGGTGGAGTATATCAAGTGCATGCGCAGCGCAGGGGTTTCTGTGGAGACATTGCTGGAATATGTGACATTGTTCCATCAGGGAGCTTCCACCATCCAGGCCAGAAAGAACCTCCTTCTGGAACAGCGGGAGCAGATTGCTGCCCGAATCAATGAGCTGAACCAAGTCCTGGCAAGGCTGGACTGGAAACTGGACGGCTACGAGGAACGGATGCTGTCATACGAGGAGCATTTAAAATAAAATTCAACCGGGCATGGAAAAGCCTTATATTATAAGGGTGCAACAGATTATTGCGTGACACCGGAACCAAAAGCAGATAATATGAATTCAGAACAAAGACTATTATAAAATGGTTCCCGGAGGTACCGCTATGAAAAATACAGTAGGAAAGAATATTGTAAGATTGAGAAAGGAACAGGGGATGTCCCAGGAACAGCTGGCCCAAAAGCTTCACGTCACCCGGCAGGCCGTGTCCAATTGGGAAACAGGCAGGAGCCAGCCGGATCTGGATATGCTGGAAGCCCTGGCAAGTGCCTTTGGAACCGATATTCTTGTAGTCATATACGGTCAGATGCCAGCCGGCGAAGATGAGGAAACCAGGTCTGCCGTCAGAAAGCGTCACCTGAAAAAGGCCGTGTTCTGGGGCATCCTGACCCTGGCCTCATACCTCATTCTGACAGCGTTAGGACGGCATCTGGATGTGCTAAAAACCAGGACATACAATTCCATGCCTTATATCCTGCTGCAGACATCCGTCATGCCTCTTATAAGTATGGGATTTGCTGTCAGCCTGATGCATGTGCTGAATGTGGCAGGCACTGTACGGATAACCGAGTCAGCCATAAGAAAAAAACTCCTTGTGGTGGGAGGGCTGTCAGCCGCACTCTACATGCTCTGTATGCTGTGGCTGTTTGTCCCCCTTCCGTTATTCCCGGGAGCCCCCCTGTGGATTTGGCGCATGTCCTTTTCCGTTATCCCCCATATCCTGTTTTTTTCCATAGGACTGCTTCTTTACCTCGGACTGGACCATGACAGCGAATGAAAAACTTTGCCGGGAGACTGGCTGTTTAAACATTATAACAATCCCAGTCACACACGCCGTACATTCCCGATAAGGAGGATACCACATGATAAGCGTCGAATTTCACAACACAGTGGATGATTCCCTGCTGAAGTTTGCAGTCATCCTGTCCCGATACCAGGGGAAATGGCTGTTTTGCCAGCATAGGGATCGGGATACCTACGAGTGTCCCGGAGGCCGCAGGGAAGCAGGGGAAAAGATAGAACACACGGCCCGCAGGGAATTATACGAAGAGACTGGTGCAGTGGGCTTCACCCTGACGCCGTTAAGCGCATATTCGGTCCGTGAGACCGCTGGAGACCCTGATACGCCTGGGATAAGCTACGGAATGCTCTATTACGGCCACATTACAGAGCTGGGCCCCATACCGGAGGGGTATGAGATAGCCCGCACCGCACTGTTTAAAAAACCGCCCGCCAACTGGACCTATCCTGACATCCAGCCTGTCCTTCTCGGATATCTGAAAGCCTGGCTCCGGGAGTCAGGAGATAGCGGGGCCAATGATTTCTGATTGTCACTTCCGGTGTTTCCTGTTATAATGATAGGGAAATACGGAGGTTTGTAAATGATACTGATGAATGAAATACCAGACCGGTTCTGGAGCCTGTTCCGCTCTGTCAACCGGTCTACTTACATAGAGGCACTTCTTAAAATCAACGAGGAGTATGAGTACAGCAATTACTTTCTCAGCAGGGAAGTCTGCATCCAGCTTTTAAGTGAATATTTCTCCCGGAAAAAATATGTTATATGGCAGGACGAGACCGAGGATGACTGGGATGAACTGGAACCGCCTGCCACCAGGGTTCTTAACTGGCTCCTGAGGACCGGCTGGCTCCGCAAGGTGGATGATTACGCCAGCATGACGGTCAACATCGTCATTCCGGATTACGCCGCGGTGATGATTGAGGCATTTTCACGTTTATTAGGCGATGATGAGGATGAGACCCAGGTTTATATCCAGAATGTCTATGCCATTCTATTTTCTCTGAAAAACGACCCCCGCTCCAGCGTCAGCCTGCTAAATACGGCTCTCATAAACACGAAAAAACTGAACAAGTCCCTTCAGGACATGCTGCACAATATGGATAAGTTTTTTGGAAGCCTGCTGGAGCAGAAAAATTACAGGACCCTGTTAAAGGAGCACCTGGAAGGATACGTGACGGAAATCGTCAATAAAAAATATCATATATTAAAGACCTCGGACAATTTTTATCTCTACAAGACAGATATAAAATCCTGGATAGCCGCCATGCGGGAGGACAGTTCCTGGATAAATAAAATGTGCGCAAAAAGCGCGGCTTCAACCAGAGGCCAGAAAAAGGCCCCCCTGACAGAATACGATATTGTGGAGAAGCTGGACCAGCTGGAACGCGGGTTCGACGATATAGAACACCGCATCTCCAACATGGACAAGGAGCACTCCCGTTACGTCAAGGCAACTGTCACACGCCTCAACTACCTGTTAAACCAGGAGGACAACATGAAGGGGCTTGTAATCAGGCTTTTAAACCATCTGTCGGAATACGGCTGTCCGGAAGAGGACCTGACAGCTGTAAGCGCCAGGATGAACCTGTCCCAGATGACCATATTGTCAGAAAAATCCCTGTACAAACGGCGTAAGACCAAGGCAGACTTTACAGAACAGTTAAAGGATGAGGAAGAATCCGAGGAACTGTCCATGGAGGAAGTCCTGAACCTGAACAAGGTCAGGAACCGTTACAGCCAGAAGGAGATTGAAGCCTTTATAGAAGGCAGCATGACAGACGGAAAAATGGTGGTGGACGAACAAACCATACATTCGGACCAGGACTTTGAAAAACTGATACTGGCCTATGACTATTCCACCAGGAGAAAGAGTCCTTATAAGGTGGAAGAGGAAGATTCGGAAATGGTGCACTGCAAAGGTTATACCTATCCGCGGCTGGTATTTGTCAGGAGGACAAGATAGTGGAAAACATGGAATTGGAAAACAGCATGACAGACATCGCGCCGGCGGCCGGATACACCGGAAACGGTGTTCCTTACTACGACAATCTGATGCAATCGGCGCAGTCGGAAGTGACGGAAATCATCCGCCTCCT
>ENA-UPWK01002199-UPWK01002199.1-human-gut-metagenome-genome-assembly--contig:-NODE-2199-length-9582-cov-4.128143_pt1 | contig 9582 bp, 9 predicted proteins | sample MGYA00250048_ERZ773373 | MGnify/ENA primary metagenome ERZ773373 (study PRJEB29103, sample SAMN06112059) | human gut metagenome | biome: human gut; feature: ankylosing spondylitis patient; material... | reverse complement strand
ACGAAATAACCTCTTGTGTGAGCAAGCTCCCACCGAGGTATTCCGTTCTATTTTTGCATGGCTCGTAACTCTCAATTTAGTACTCTTCCGCAATATCAATCTCTTCCTGCTCGGCAGCGGTTGTGTCTGCGGAATAGGGTGTTCTGTGGAGGTATGCCAGCCAGTAGCCACAGCCGACAATTCCGGCACCGCCTACGATGTTACCCAGAGTGATAGGCAAGAGGGCTTTTACAAGGAAATTGAACCAGGTCAGGCTCTCTGCGGTAATTCCGTAGGCCTGTGCTGTCAGCAGACCGCATACACCGAAATACATATCTGCGATACTGTGCTCAAAACCGCATAATACAAACAGCATGACAGGCCAGTAACTGGTCAGGAGCTTGCCGGAGACACGCTTCGCCGCAAAGGACATCCATACCGCAATACACACCAGAATATTGCACAGAATGCCTCGCACGAAAGCCTCTCCCACGCTTAAATTCGTCCGGGCTGTAGCAGCATTGACTATTGCCTGTGCAAGCTGCTCTCCGAAGAGATCCGGTGTCCGTCCCACTACTACCAACACCGCTACAAACGCAGCGCCGATAAAGTTGCCGATATAGACAAACAGCCAGTTTTTCAACATTTTCCATACGGTAACTTTCTTCTCCAATACCGCCAGTATGATCAGGTTATTACCGGTGAAAAGTTCACTGCCCGCTACAAGTACCATAGCCATACCTGCCGGGAATACCGCAGCGCCCACCAACTTTGCCACCGATGCGATGCCGATAGTGCTGGATGCCGTCGTGGATGCGATCCCCGCAAAGCCGATGAACATACCGGCGAAGAATCCCAATAAAATTGTCTTGAAGATCGACAGATTTACTTTATGGATTCCGACTTCTATATAGTTTCTTGCAATTTCCAAAGGTGAATGCATAAATAGAGTCCTCCTGTTTTTCCGAAACCGACTCGTAAATGTAAGATCGGCTTTCCACAATTTCTGCATATTTAGGAACAGTTACATCTTGCCATATTTCAATTACACTTGCAAGCAAATATGAAAATATCAGAAAAGAGTATACCCTCTCTTGATTTTCGCACGTTAATTTGCTATAGTGGTTGAAGAACAAACAGACATCTTCCGACTTTGTCTTACTATTTGTTTACAGTAAATAACAGAATCGAGGAAAACTATAATGAGTACTCTTACCTTTGGTTTTATCGGTCTGGGTCTGATCGGTGGCTCCATCGCCCGGGCGATTCGTCAGAATCTCCCACAGTCTCAGATCATTGCATACGATATTAACGCAGACACCTTAAGAGAAGCTTCCCAGTGTGGCGTAGCCAATACAGTCACCACGAAAATCGATGCTTCTTTTTCCACGTGCGATTATCTATTCCTCTGTGCTCCGGTGCAGAAAAATGATGAGAATCTCTCCGCTGTAAAAGAAATTCTCTCACCGGAGACCCTGCTCACCGATGTGGGAAGTGTCAAGAGCGAGATCCATAAGGAAATCAAAAAAGCCGGGCTGGAAGAACAGTTTATCGGCGGCCATCCCATGGCAGGAAGTGACCGGGTGGGCTTTATTAATTCCAAAGCCGTCCTTTTGGAGAATGCCTACTACATTCTCACCCCGACAGCTTCCGTTCCGGAGAATAAAGTCACGGATTATAAAAATCTCGTGCAGCAGTTAGGAGCCATTCCCCTGATCCTGGATCCGGCACAGCACGATTACGTCACTGCTGCAGTCAGTCACCTGCCCCATATCATTGCAGCCTCTCTGGTAAATCTGGTGCGGGACAAAGATTCTGCAGACGGGCTGATGAAAATGATCGCTGCCGGAGGCTTCAAGGATATCACCAGAATCGCCTCCTCCTCCGCTACGGTATGGCAGCAGATCTGTCTGACGAATACAGAAAATATTTCGACACTTTTATCTTCCTACATTGCTTCCCTCCAGGGAATCCAACAGGAACTAAACGCCAAACGCGGTGATGATCTGTACGAGCTGTTCGACAGTGCCAGAATCTACCGTGATTCTTTCATCAATACCGCCAGCGGTCCCCTGAAGAGTTCCTATGCCATTACCATCGACATTGCCGACGAACCCGGTGAAATTGCCGCCGTGGCTACGATTCTTGCCCTGAAAAATATCAGTATCAAGAACATCGGCATCGTCCATAACAGAGAGTACGAGGGCGGCGTGCTGCGCATCGAATTCTATCAGGAAGAAGCCATTGAGAGATCCACGAAGATTCTTCGCGAAAAGGGCTACAGTCTGCACAACAAGAACTAGAAACCCGACTTCTGTTTCCTTCGCCGTACCATTTTCTCCGCGCAGGCACATACGAGCAGTCCGAACGCACCACCGCAGGTATCCAGCATCACATCGGCAAAACACCCATAGCGTCCCGGAATGAAGAGCTGGTGGAATTCATCCGCTCCGGCGGAGACAAACACCCAGCATACGATCAAAAGATACAGCTTCCATCCTCTCTCCTTCCAGGGTCTCCACACACCATACAATAGCACTCCCATGCAGGCATACTCAGAAAAATGGGCCAGCTTACGGATGGGATGTTCAAAATAAGCCGCCATACTGTCGATAACATTCTGCGTCCAGTGTTTCCCGGAGATAGCATTCAGAAGCTCTGCACATTTTTCCGAGATCATAGCACTCAGTGAGCCGGATTCCTCACCATTCTGACCGGAAAATGCAAAAATAAGCAGATATAACAATACAAGTAAAATAGCAGCCATTACACTGACTGCCATTTTACATCTCTTACTACTTCTCATCATTGATTGTCTGATACACGCGGATTCTTGCCGCATCGCTCTCCGACATTCCGATGAAGACAGCTCCATACGTATAAGAATCTCCCTTCATTTCGATCCGGACGATCTGTAAGAACGCATGCAGTACTTCCTGCGTCCAAATCCTCAGCTTCGATTCATACACTGCACCGATACTTAACACTTCCTTGCACAAAAATCCCACTCCGTTGGGAGATACATCTATGATGTCAATGCTGACTTCCTGCATGTCTCCCTGGTCCAGGCGTTTTACCATCAGGGTGGAACTCATTTCTGTACGCTTGCTTCGTCTTCTTTCTTCCATTATTTTTCTCCTTTTAAGTCAGCGATGAACATGGCGTCTCCAAAGCTGAAAAATCTGTATTTTTCATGGATTGCTTCTTCGTAGGCATGCAGGATATGTTCTCTACCCGCAAGTGCCGATACCAGCATTACCAGAGTAGACTCCGGCAGATGGAAATTCGTGATCAGTGCATCCAGCACCTTGAAACGATATCCGGGATATATGAAAATCTCAGTATTGTCACAGCCGGGCTGTACCATGCCCTGCTCGTCCGCGGCACTCTCCACGGTACGGCAGCTGGTAGTACCCACGCAGATCACACGACCACCCTTTCTCTTCGTCTCATTGATTGTGTTCGCTGCTTCCTCCGTCACCTGATAATACTCGGAATGCATATGATGCTCCAGCACGTTTTCTTCCTTCACCGGGCGGAAAGTCCCCAATCCCACATGCAAGGTCACATAAGCGATCTTAATGCCCTTGTCCGCGATCTGTTGCAACAATTCCTGTGTAAAATGAAGTCCCGCCGTAGGCGCTGCCGCAGAGCCCTCATATTTTGCATAAACGGTCTGATAACGGTTCTTATCCTTCAGTTTATGAGTGATATAAGGAGGCAGGGGCATCTCGCCTAACTTGTCCAATACCTCTTCAAAAATACCCTCATATTCAAAACGGATCAAACGATTGCCTTCTTCTACAGTCTCAAGCACTTCCGCCTTTAGCAGTCCGTCTCCGAAGCTCAGGCGCTGACCGGGCTTACATTTTTTGCCAGGCTTTACCAGTGTCTCCCAGACATCCGCTTCTTTTCTTTTTAACAAAAGGACTTCCACATGTAGGCATCCACTTTGTTGAATATAATCTTGACGGGAACACGGTATGCCTCGGCAGAGGCGAGAAAATCTCCCGTATTTTTATCGAGCACCAGAAGCCTGGAGGAAGAACGATCCTCCAGCGGATCCTGCGCGATCAGTTCCTGGGGCAGATCAAAGTAAAAGTCTGATTTTTTCAGTTCGGTCGTCTCTGCCATTACAGGCTCGCTCCTTCCACAAATGCTTTATATCCGCGATATGTTTCATATATGTCGGCCTTACTGGTAGCTTCCCAGGGTGCATGCATGTTCAGCACTGCCACACCGCTGTCGATAACGTTCATGCCGTACAATGCCAGAATATATGCGATGGTTCCACCGCCGCCCAAATCGACCTTACCAAGCTCTGCAGTCTGGAAGTTCACCTCTGCCTTGTCGAAGATATGGCGCAGATGTGCCAGATACTCCGCATTGGCATCGTTGGAACCGGACTTGCCTCTGGCTCCGGTGAATTTATTGATGACCATACCACCGCCTAAATATGCCACGTTCTTTTTGTCGAAGCTGGACGCATAGGTAGGATCAAACGCACTGCTGACATCGGAAGACAGCATACAGCTGTGTGCCAGGCATCTTCTCACATGCAGTTCACTGTATTCGCCTGTCAGATTCATGACCTCTGCTACAGCATTTTCGAAGAAATGGGACTGCATGCCGGTAGCACCAACAGAACCGATTTCTTCCTTGTCCACCAGGATACAGCACATAGTACGGTCGGTCACATCACTGTCTAACATTGCCTGCATGGAAGTATATGCACAGACTCTGTCATCCTGTCCGTAAGCCAGTATCATGCTGCGGTCAAAACCCGCTTCTCTTGCCTTGCCAGCGGGAACGATCTCTAACTCTGCGGAGACGAAATCTTCTTCGTGAATGTCATAGGTCTCTTTCAGGATATCCAGAACCCCTGCCTTTACCGCATCTTTTCCGGCTTCTTTCTCATCTTTTTTCTTATCCTTTTTATCGATCAGCAGAGGCTTGTTGCCTACAATAATATCCAGAGCTTCGCCCTCGATGACCTTTGCTGCCTTTTTCTCCAGCTGCTCCTGTGCCAGATGGATCAACAGATCGGATACAAAGAATACAGGATCATCCTCGTTCTCGCCGATATTGATCTCTACACAGGTACCGTCTTTTTTCACGATCACACCATGGATTGCCAGGGGAATAGTCACCCACTGGTACTTCTTCACACCACCGTAATAATGTGTGTCCAGATAAGCGAATCCGCCATCCTCATACAGGGGATTCTGCTTCACATCCAGTCTGGGGCTGTCGATATGGGCTCCAAGGATGTTCATGCCCTCTGTCATGGGTTTACGGCCGATCTGGAACATGGCGATGGATTTGTTCATCCATACGCTGTATACCTTATCTCCGGTTTTAAGAGCAGTGCCCTCTTTGATCAGGCTCTCCAGTTCACGGTAACCGGACTTCTCAATGGTATTGACAATGGTGTCAATACACTCTCTCTCGGTCTTACCGTTGTCTAAGAAATCACGATACTGTGCGTTTATTTTCTCCAGCTCTTTTAACTGTTTGGAAGAATAGGTCTCCCAGGTGTTTTTCTTTTCCATATTTATCCTCATTTCCGCATCCGTCTTCCGGATACTCTTTTACTATAACTACAACAGGAGAGGTTCCTCGCCCTCTCCGTATCAGTGTACTACATTTGCGTCCGCAGTTCAATTCCTGTCTGTCAGATTTTCATCCTTCTCCTTAGGATCCCTGTCGATCTCCGTATAATGTTTTTTTCTGCGCTGGATCTTCTTGATCTCCCGGATGCGTCTACGGTTCTCTCTCGCCAGTTCGCTCTTACTGCTGGCATGATTTACCAGCACCCTGTTCACCGGACGGAAATACCGGTTCAGATAAGCACCGATCAGAATGATATACATACAGAAATACATCCACAACATAATGATCACAATAATGGTCAGACTTCCGTAAATACTATACCCATTTCCATAGGACACATACATGGAAAATCCCCAGGAAAATACACTCCATACTACCGCAGCAAAGCAGGCTCCCGGAACCTGTTCCGTGAATTTCAGCTTTGTGTCCGGGATATATGTATAAATCAGTCCAAACAAAAGGATCAGCACCGCCCATACGAACAGAAAGCGGAAATTCATTAAAAGGCTTACGAACATCTTTAACTGTGGGATTCTGTGCAAGGCAATGTCCACCAGCTGATTGCCAAATACCATAAAAAACAGCGACAAGATCAACACTACAAGCATGATCAACGTATAAAAGCTTGCAATAAAACGGATCACGAAGTAATTACGCTTCTCGTCCACACCATTGACTGCATTTAATCCCCGCATCAGCGCCATGACACCCTTCGCCGCCGACCAGACCATGGCGATCAGAGCCACCGGCAGGATTCCCACAGAACTCTCATACACATCCACGACCAGACTCTCCACCATGGCATCCGCAATATCCGGCGTCACATCTGTCAGTGCAGTGATCAGATTCTGCTCCGTCACCGGGGTATAAGGAATCACCGCGCAGACTACCATCAGCATCGGAATCACCGACAAAAACAGGAAAAATGCTGTACTCGATGCATAAGCGCTGATATTCTGTTTTTTCATCTGGCTGGAAAAATCCCGCCAAATGCTGATTATTGTCCTGAGCATATCTCGCATCCTTCATAGAAAAAGTTAAGGATCTGTTCCGCGCCAAGCCCCTGCAGTGCCATATTTTTAGCACCGTTCTGGCTCATTCCCACGCCATGGCCGAATCCACCGCCGATAATGTTATATCCTATCATATTTTTCTTATCATGGCTAGGTTCAATCACAAAAAATGCACTGGGCAGGAGGCTGGGCATGCTTACTTCACTACCGCCCTGTCTGACCACCCTGGTCACGCCATCACATAGTACTGCTCTGATATTATATTCCGAGATGATCTTGTAGGTTCCTTTATCTGTGGCAATGACCAATTCATCTGCCACACCGCCGGGTCCCCGTTTTACAATGGTGATATCCGTAACTTTAGAAAAGTTTTTTATGCTTTGACTGCTGTAGTCACCATCCTTCAGAGTCAAGATCAGCTTTCCGTTGGCTTCATAACGATTCTTCAGGGTCTCAAGTATCCGGTCCACATCGATCTCTTTTACCGTATATGTCCAACGGTACCACCCTTCCTGCGCTTCATAATCCTCTGCATGAGTTTGGGTAATAAAATCCCGAAAGGACTCTTCTTCGCTCAGCTCCTCTGCAGTTGTTTCCGCGGTAATCTCCGTACTGCCTGCAGCTACCGCCCCGTCATCCGTCTGCACCGGATTCTCCGGGCTTGGGCTCAGCCGGCTGCTTTTCAGATAATCAAGCATCTGCGCCTCCGTAGTCTTCCATATGCTTGCTGTAGTTCCCACACCGCAGGATGTCGAATAATAATAGGTGTCCGCCACTGTGCCTTCGTCCGTGAAAATCATTTGTCCGTAGGTTTCCTTTACCGCCGTAGTCGTGCTGTCTGCCTCTGTGATGTTGTTATAGACCTGATAGGAAGTGCTGTCATCCACATGGGCTCCGTATCGGGGATACCCTGCCCTGAGCATATGTCCGTAGGCATAGGTTCTGGCGCAGATTGCCTGCGCTTTCAGAGCTTCTAACGGGTAAGATGACGGCATCTCACTGGGTACCACACTGAAGAGATATTCCTCCAGTGGCAGTTCATTCACCACTGCGATGCCCTCTGCTGTCCTGAGCAGTTCGATATGTCCTCTGTAGGAAGGTGTACCCTGACTTCTGTTTACACTAAGCAGCTGAATTCTGCCCGTCAATACCGCAGGAACTATACTGATACGCTCCCCCACAAAATAATCACTGTCCATGTCTATGGTAATCTTGTCTCCTTTGGGAAACAATTCTTCCTGTATATTTTCCCCACTTCCGTATTGCAGCAGGAAATCGCTGTCTGCCGTCAGTATTACTTCTGTATGCAGAATATCCGCATAATCCGAAGCCTTGATCAACACCCGGATGTCTTCCATGTTTGCCTCTCTGGCTAAGAGAATACCGCAGATCACACCATCCTCCCAGACAAAATCCGCATTGGCATAGCCAAAGGTCAGATCCGCGAACGTGCACATGGTAAGCTCCCGATACAAACGATATCCTTTGTAATCCTCTGCCAGAGGAATTCTGCCCCGGCCTTCGATCTCAATGCCGTTTTCATTCGCTGACAGCACTCTTCCTGTAAACTTATCCGTCTTCAGAACAACCGCACTCACCAGTTCATCTGTAAGTTCTACATCCGCCAGCTGTTCCCGCATCTGCTCCGGTGCCGGAACAGAATCTGAACCTTCTGTTTCTGCCTCCAGGAAAAAGGTCTCCTTCTCTCCGTCACAGAAAATAGTGATCCGGTCAGCTTCCGCATCCGTGATCCATACATTTTTAAGTTTCTGTACTACCGGGATATGCTGCGGCGAAGTCTCCGACATCTCGGGGGTATCCGTGCCCTCCCATCCACAGCTATGTAACAAATTTAGGAAAAGCAAAAAAAGAAGAAATGCCACAGCTAAAATGCACAGGTATTTCTTCAGCTGTATTCTCTGTCCTTTCGGAAGTTTATAATAATTCTCAAGTAGTCTGTTTTTCTTCAAATTTTTCTTCAAATGATCCCCGCCTGATTTGATAATTAAGCCTTAAAAGAGCAGCCCCAAAGGACTGCTCTCTCTTTTGTATTGTTATCCCCAAAATGCCGCCTCTTACCTTTTGACTCCTAGCAATGCTAGGTGGGTAACCGCAACCAACCTTTTGCCTTCCCTTCCAATCCTCCTTGCGGAGTGAGGGCTTGACAGCCACTTGGCAATATAGGAATCCCGTTTAAAGTAAATGTAGGTTCAAAACTGGTAAGAGTTATCGCACATCTCAGGTTAAGTATATTATATCTACTCTGTTTCTATTTTACAACTGTAATTTTTACCAAAAAAGGCTGCCTCCAAAGAGACAGCCTTCCTATTTGCATTTGTCTGTAAGTAAGATTACAGCTGAGGGCCAGCAGCAACCAGAGCCTTACCTGCATCATTTCCTTCATATTTAGCGAAGTTCTTGATGAATCTCTGAGCCAGATCCTTTGCCTTCTCTTCCCACTGGGAAGGATCAGCGTAGGTATCTCTGGGATCCAGAATTCCGGTATCAACACCGGTCAACTCGGTAGGAACCTCAAAATCGAAGTAAGGAATCTTCTTGGTAGGAGCGGTCTTGATCGCACCATTCAGAATAGCATCGATGATACCACGTGTATCCTTAATGGAGATACGCTTGCCGGTTCCGTTCCATCCGGTATTTACAAGGTATGCCTTAGCACCGTTCTTCTCCATCTTCTTAACCAGCTCTTCTGCATACTTGGTAGGATGCAGCTCCAGGAATGCCTGGCCGAAGCAAGCAGAGAAGGTAGGGGTAGGCTCGGTAATACCACGCTCGGTACCAGCTAACTTAGCTGTGAAACCGGACAGGAAGTAGTACTGGGTCTGCTCCGGAGTCAGAATAGATACGGGAGGCAGTACGCCGAATGCATCAGCAGACAGGAAGATTACGTTCTTAGCTGCGGGTGCGGAAGAAATAGGACGTACAATATTCTTAATATGGTTGATAGGATAAGATACAC
>ENA-UPWK01002197-UPWK01002197.1-human-gut-metagenome-genome-assembly--contig:-NODE-2197-length-9589-cov-2.760618_pt1 | contig 9589 bp, 9 predicted proteins | sample MGYA00250048_ERZ773373 | MGnify/ENA primary metagenome ERZ773373 (study PRJEB29103, sample SAMN06112059) | human gut metagenome | biome: human gut; feature: ankylosing spondylitis patient; material... | reverse complement strand
TCGGCCATGCAATACAAAAACAAAATGGAAAAAGAGAAAGCTGAACAACTTCAAAAAGACATCGAGCAACTAAACAGCGTTCTCCCCGGCAAGGCAGGCGCACAGGGCGCGGGCGCTGGCAAGATACCGGCGCGTAAAGCCCCGTGCCGCGCGCATCACCCACACCTCACCGGCCAGCTGGGGCAGCAGTTCTCCCCGGAACGCTCCCTCCGCTTTGCGCCAGGCTGCCATTTTTGCTTCGCTGCCGCCGGTGCAGCGCTCGGCCTTTTCACACAGCTGTTCAAAGCGCTCGGTATCGACGCTCCACTTGATATGCCCGTTCAGGCAATAACCGCCCGCACGGAACAGGATGGGGCTTTCAGCGGGCTTGACCGGCCCGGCCAGCTCCCGCCGCAGCGCATAAACGGTATTTTTCAGCACGTTGGCCGGGTCCGCCAGCTCCTCGCCGCCCCACAGCTCCTGCAGCAGCACCGAGGACGGAGTGACATGCTCCCGGTTGAGCGCAAGGTAACAGAACAGCTGCCACGGCTTCGTCAGCTTGGCTGTGGCGTCCACCACGCAGCGCCCGTCGGCAACGACGGAAAAGTCTCCCAGCATTTTTATGGCGATCTTCTGGAGCATCGGGCCACCTCCGGCAAATTTCTATCCATTCTGATAGTACCGCATTTTCGTCAAAAGGTCAAACATTCTATGAAATTTTTACCGCTTTGACTTAAAATACGGCAAAACGCCCCGGCGGGGCTGCGCGGGGAAGCATGCTGCTCCTCCGCGCGCCCGTGCCGGGGCGCGTTTTCGGTTCGGTCTGCGCCGGGCATCAGCCCTCCGTACGCTGGGTGCTGCTTGCCTGCGGCGTGGATTCCTCCAGCGTGACGTTCGCTGTAACAATCTGCGTACCGCGCACCACCTGCACCTCGATGGTATCGCCCACCGCGTGTTCGCCGATGATGCCCGTGATATCGCTGGTGGAATTGACAGCCGTGCCGTCGATGCTCACAAAGCGGTCGCCGGGCTGCAGGCCGGCCTTGTCGGCCGCTCCGCCCTCATTGACGCTCTGCACATACACGCCCGCCTGGTTTACACCGTACTGGAACGCTGTCTGCGCGTCGTTGATGCTCAGCACCGTGACGCCCATGGCCGGGCGGCCGGTAACATATCCGTTGTTGATAAGCTCCTCGGCCACCTGAATGGCCGTGTTGACAGGGATCGCGAAGCCCAGCCCTTCGGCATTCTGGCCGCTGGACTTGGCGTTGACGATGCCGATCAGCTCGCCGCGCTCGTTGAACAGGCCGCCGCCGGAATTGCCGGGGCTGACAGCCGCGTTCGTCTGCAGCAGGTTCATGGTCTGATTCTCCACGGTCACCTCACGGTCCAGCGCGGAGATGATGCCGTCCGTCACGGTTCCGCCCAACTCACCCAACGGGTTTCCCACTGCCAGAGTGAATTCGCCTACCTGCAGACTGTCGGAATCGCCTACGACCGCCGGTGTAAGGCCCGTGGCTTCAATCTTCAGCACGGCAATATCCGTTTTGGAATCCGCGCCCACGACCGTAGCGGGATACTCGGTGCCGTCGCTCGTGCGCACCGTCACCTGGCTGGCGCCGCTCACCATATGGTTGTTCGTGCGGATGTAGCCGTCCTCGGTGATGATGACGCCGCTGCCCGCACCGCTCTGGACGTACTGACCAAAGAACGCGTTGGTGGTAACGGCCTCGGTGGTCACCTCCACCACGCTGGGCCCTACCTTGCTGGCGATTTCTGTGACGGAAAGCGCGTCGGCTGTGTTGGCCGTGCCGCCCGCGGCGCTGCCTGTGCCGGACGAGGCCGCGGGCGCCTGATAAATGACGGGGCCTGTGGAGCCGCCCTTGGCGAAGGTGTAGCCCAGATATCCGCCGCCGAAGCCCACGGCGCCGCAGAACACCACGGCGGCCGCTCCCGCGGCGACGCGCTTGCCCCAGCCGCGTTTTTTCTGTGCCGCATGGGGCGGCACCGGCGCGCCGCCCACACCCATTCCGGGCATTCCGGCGGGGCCGGGCGCGCCCTGCAAGGGCGATTCCGCCTCCGGTGCAGCCGTGTTCTGCGCATTTCTGCCGGGGTTGTTATTATTGTAAAGTTCGGAATAGTCGAATTCCCAATTGTTGTTCATAAGTCAACATCCTCCTTCTTTCCTGATGTTGCTTTCAGTATAGGCCATGGGTGTGAAAGAACTATCATACGGGTGTGAAAAAAAGGTGAAACCATGGGCGCGCGGCACAAAAAGGCCGCGGCGTCACACGGAACGCGCCGCCCGTTCACCAGGCCCGCTTTTCGATGCAAACGGGGATGGGCGGACAGCCCAGCCGGCCGGAAAAATCGCGCACAGACACGCGGTATCCTTCCGGCGGCAGACCCGTGAGAAACGCCAGCACCGCATCCTTTTCCGCCATGCCCTGCGGCCCGCCGTAATAGACGCATACCGTCATCACACCGCCCGGCCGCAGCAGTTCCAGCGCCGTGCGCATGGCCGGCACGCTCACGCCCGGCGTGGTGAACACTCCGTGGTCGCCGCCGGGCAGATAGCCCAGGTTGAATACCGCCGCGTCCACACTGCCCGGAGCCGCATAGGCAGCCAGGTTCGCGTGGCTGTCCAGCACCGCGCGGCCTACCTGTCCGCAGCCGTTCTCCCGCAGGCGGGCGTTGGTGTTCTCCACTGCCTGCGGCTGGACGTCAAAGGCCAGCACACGTCCCGCAGCGCCCACCAGACGGCACAGGAACAGTGTGTCATGGCCGTTGCCCGCCGTCGCGTCCAGCGCGAAAGCGCCGGGCCGCACATGCGTCCGCAGAAAGGCGTGGGCCACGGCCAGCGCGTTTTCGCCGTCGCCGTCCGGCACGCCCCGCACCCATTTTGGGGGGAGGCTCAAAGGGCCGGCAGCAGCGCCGGCTTCCCGCGCGCGGGCGGGCTCTTCCCCTGCGGCGGGCAATGCCTGCTCCTGTGGGCGAAACCCGCACCGGCGCAGCAGCGCCTCCATCGCGGCATTGCCCGGCGGCGTTTGAGTATAAACCGGCCCCGGCCCGGCGGCGCGCAGCGCCCGGCGCAGCAGGAAGGTTCCATACCCCCGTCCGCGCCATTCCGGCGCGACCGCGCAGCCGAAAATTTCCCCTGCCCGAAGTGTCAGCGCACCGATGACGGCCCCATTCTTTTCCAATACAAAAACACCCGCCTCCGGCGCGGCGCCCAGCGCATCCAGCGCGGGAGCGTCCCCGTGGCGGGCAGCGCGCACCTCCAGCATTCGGCACGCCTCCTTTTCTTTCGGGCTTGATACACATTTCTGTGTTCGCAAAAAGCAGCGGCGCCTATCCCTGAAGCAGACGGGAAAAGGCGTGGCGTGTTTTTACAAAGCCCCGCTTTTCCAAAAATTCCTGGCTTTTCAGGTTGACGCGGGCGCAGGACGCCTGCACGGAAATACAGCCCGCTGCCTTGAACTGCGTGGTAAGCGAGACCAGCATGGCGCTGCCCACATTGCGGCCGCGCGCATCCTCCCGCACATAAAACTCATGGATGACGCCCACAGGCGCGCATTCCGAAAAAGGGAAACGCACTTCGGTGTCGGCAAAGCCCACCGCCTCCGGTCCCTCAAAGGCCAGCACGATGCGCCGCCCAGTCTGCTCCAGCGCTTGGGCCAGCGCCTGCGCGAACGCCTCTCTGGGCAGCTCGCGGCCCGCCGCCGTACACATCAGAGTATAAAATTTTTCCGCGTCGGGCGCGGAAAGGCTGCGCAGGATCATAAACGCAGACCCCCTTTTTCTGTTCGTTCCCGCGGCGCTGCCGCGCCGCCGTGCCCGCTGTGCCGGCGCGCGGGCCGCTCATGGAAAAAGCCCCGGCCTCCGCCGCAGGAACGCGCCCGGAGAAGCCGCACAGGCCCCCGGCAGCATTCCCCGGCAGGCAGCCGGAGCCGCGGTCAAAATGCCAGCATATGGCCGGTAAAGCCGTAAATGGCCAGAGCCAGGATGCCGATATACAGCAGCGTGATGGGCAGCCCGCGGAACGTGGCCGGCACCGCGTCGCTCTGCAGCTTGCGCTGCCCCTCCGTCACCACCTGCACCGCCAGCACATATCCCACGCCGCTGCCCAGTGCAAAGCCCATGGTCTGCACCAGGCTGAAGCTCTGGATGGTGCTGATGAACAGCGTGCCCAGAATACAGGTATTGAATGTGGCCATGGGCAGCACCGCCACAATCTCCCGCGCGCCGTGCAGGCGAAAAAACACCACCACGACCAGCAGTACGATAAAAAACGCGACCGTGCTGCACAGCACCATCACCAGCGGGCGGATATACATGCGGTATGGATACTGAGCCAGCCAGAGGTTGACAAAGTATCCAAGCGGTGCGCTGATGAGCTGGACAGCACACAGCAGCGCGCCGAACGTCAGGGAGTCCACAGTGGTGTCGTCCACCAGCTTGACAAGGCGGGATACGCCCAACGCGCGGGTAAACACCGCGTTCTGGGCAAACACCGCCATCACCGCGTAGGCAAAAAATACGCTCAGGGCCTTCAGCACTTCGATCATAGATGCTCCGCCCCCAGACTCATTTGTTGTTTTACGCTGGCAGCTGCGGCGCGCCACACGCACATGACCAGGGCCAGCAAGATAAAACCGCCGCTGGGCAGCTGCGCCATGGGGAAGAGCGCGTTTTTCATTACCTGCGTCCCCATCAGCGCGCCCGCGCCCAAAAATTCCCGCAGGCCGGAAATCAGCAGCAGCATCAGGATATAGCCCAGCGAGGTGATGATGCCCTTGCGCAGCGCCGTGCGCACACGCTCGCGCTGCGGCCTTTCATACCGTTTGAGTACGATGGGGTCCGCCACCAGCAAAGGCAGGTACAGGCCCAGCAGCGCCAGGTCCGACACCGGGTACAGCAGGCCCATCACATACCGCACGCCTACGAACACGGCCGCGGCTGTGAGCGCATAGGTGAGCCCGCGGAACCGGAAATACGCAAAGCGGCTGAGCAGCGCCGCCAGAACGCGCGTAGGTGTGAGCAGCAGCAGTACCGCCACCGAAAGCATCACACCGTTTTTCAGCGTGGTAGCCGCCACGATGAGCGGCGCGAGCCCAAGCCCCTGCATAATGACCGGGTTGTTGAGAAACACACGGTCGCGCCGGGCGCGCTTTTCCACATCCGCGCGGTGGGGACGCGGGGTCTCGCCGATAAATTCGCTCATGAGCGCACCTCCCTGCGGAAGATCTTCTGGGAGAACAGGCGGTCCAGGTAGCCGGCCAGTGCATTCACCGCCAGCACCGCAAAGCACACGCCCGTGTCATACGAGCCGAAATAACGGAACATCATTGTCATAAAGCCCAGGATCATGCCGTACACAAAATGCGCGCGGGTATTTTTCGGGCGCGTCACCGGCTCGTTCACCAGAAACACAGCCGCAAAAACAAGCGCGCCGGAGAGCATCTCGTATTTGAGCGAGAGCAGGCGGATGTCCAGATACTGCCAGGGCAGCTCCAGCCCCAGCGTGTTCACACGCGGGTAAAAAAACGCCACCAGCGCGCAGGAGAGCAGAAAGCCGAAAGGGATGCCCAGCGTGATGTCCCGGCGCATCCACAGGTACATGGCGCACGCCACGAGGATGAGCACCGAAGTGGCGCCGATGGGCCCCGCATAATTGCCGAGGATGAGGTCGAACGTATCCACGTTGGGCACGCCTCCGGCGCGCAGCGTGTGGGAAACGCTCTCCATCACGGTGGCGCTGCTGGTGTCCAGCACGCTCATCGTGGTGAACGGCACGGGATACAAAAACACCTCGCCCGGCCAGCTGACGGCGGCGACGGCATAGCCGAAGGCCGCGGGGTTGAACGGGTAATGGCCGTACCCGCCGAAAGCGTGCTTGCCCAGCAGGATGGCCACCGCCACACTGACGACGACCACATAGTAATGCACGGTGGCGGGCAGCAGCAGGACCAGCACCAGCGCAGAGGGGATGCTGCTGTTTTCCGTTTTGTCGCAGGGACGGTGGCGCAGCCAGGCCACCAGATGGTCGCACAGCATGGCCGTGAAAGCCGCCGTCAGGCACAGCACCGCAGGGCGCGCGCCGTAAAAATAGGTCGACAGTGCCAGCAGCGGCAGCGTCATAAACACGATGTCCCGGTTCGCCTCATAGGCGCTGGGGGGCTGCAGGGGCAGCGCAGTCTCAGGGCTCATAAAAGTCGCCTCTTTTCGTTTTGGGTTAAACGGGGCCGCCGGCGGCCGCACGCAGGCTCCTTCCGGGCGTCCGGCTTTCCGGGCCGGCCCGCACAAAGCCAGGCTTCCGCCTATACGCACGCGGCGCGGATGGCCGACATTGCGGCGGCGGGATCCTTTGCGCCGAACACGGCACTGCCCGCCACAAGCACGTTGGCCCCGGCAGCCGCACACAGCGGCGCGGTGGCTGCGTCAATGCCGCCGTCCACCTCGATGTCCGTCGAAAGTCCACGGCGCTGCGCCTCGGCGCGGATGGCCGCGATCTTTTCCACCGCCGCGGGCATGAACTTCTGCCCGCCGAAGCCCGGCTCCACGCTCATCACCAGCACCATTTCCAGCGCGTCCAGATAAGGGAAAACGGCCTCGGGCGGCGTGGCGGGTTTGATGCACAGCGCGGCCCTGCAGCCCTCGTCGTGGATGGCCTGGATGGTCTGTTCCACAGGGCTTTCGGCCTCTATGTGGAACGTCAGCAGGTTCGCCCCGGCGGCGCAGAACGGCTTTATATATTGCAGCGGGCGCCGGATCATCAGATGCACATCGTAAAAGGCCGGCACGCGCTTTGCCAAAGCAGCCAGAACCGGCACGCCCAGGCTGATGTTCGGCACGAACGCGCCGTCCATCACGTCCACATGCAGCATATCCGCACCCGCGGCCATCACGGCCTCACAGCTGCGGCCCAGCTCCGCAAAGTCCGCGGCCAGGATCGAAGGAGAAAGTTTGATCATACGGCACCTCGTCGGCCTGTCTTCCGCCCGGCCCTCGGACAGAGACAAAGCAATAAGTATTGATATTTTACCTCATTTCAGCCGAAAAAGCAAATGAGGCGGCGCAAACGGGCGATACTGCTTTATAAACGCCTGCCGGCACGGACGCCACAGGCGCCCGCGCCCCGCTCCTTCGCCTTGACAAGCCCCCGTTTGTGCATATAATAAAGTAGCAAATATGTGCCCGGGTCACCGGGTCCAAAGGAGCCTTTTGATGCCTGTTTCCGAAACCATCCTGCCCGTGCTCATCGGCGCGGATATGAACTGCTACACGCTGGCGCGCGCCTTCCATGAGGCCTACGGCGTGCGTTCTTACGCCTTTGGCCGCTGGGCCATGGGCGATACCATGTATTCCCGCCTGGTCCGCTTCACCGCCGTGCCGGACATCGACAGCGCGGACACACTGCTGCGCACGGTAACGGATTTCGCCGCCGCACACGCGGACAAAACGCTCATCGTCATGGGCTGTACCGACGATTACGCCAGCCTGCTCATGGACGTCCCGGACAAGCTGCCCGCGAACTGCATCGCGCCTTACATCACGACGGAGCTGCGGGACAAGCTGGTTTCCAAGGCGGATTTTTACGCTCTGTGCGACAAGTACGGCATCCCCTACCCCAAAACCTTCTGCGCCGAAGGCCCCATGGACGCCGCCGCCCTGTCGCCCGAAGCGCTGGGCTTCGCGTACCCTGTAATCGTAAAGCCCTCCAGCAGCATTTTGTACTGGAAGCACCCCTTCGACGGCATGAAGAAAGTGTATACCGCCGCCACGCCGGAGGAGGCCTCGGCCATTCTCGCGCAAATCTACGGCGCGGGCTACCCGGACATTGTCATTTTGCAGGACAGAATTCCCGGCGACGACAGCTTCATGCATGTGCTGACAGCCTACTGCGATAAAAACAACAGCGTGAAGATGATGTGCCTGGGCCATGTGGGCCTGGAGGAGCACACGCCCAAGGCGCTGGGCAATCACGCGGCCATCATCACCGAATACAATGAGCCGCTGATGACAAAACTGAAAGCGTTCCTGGAGGACGTCGGTTACACGGGTTTTGCCAATTTTGACATTAAATACGACAGCCGGGACGGCAGCTACCGCGTGTTTGAGATCAATCTCCGGCAGGGCCGCAGCAATTATTACGTGACGGGTGCGGGGCTCAACATCGCCCGCTATGTGGTGGAAGACCGCGTGCTTGGCAGCGACCTCGGCCCCTGTGTGATGAATGAAAAAGAGACCTTCTGGCACAGCGTGCCCCGTGCCGTGGTGTACAAATACGTCAAAGACCCCGCCTTTGTGGAAAAGGCCCGCCGCCTTGTGCGCGAGGGCCGGGAGACCACCAGCTTTGGCTGCGGGTACGACCTGCGCTGGAATCCCAGACGCTTCGCCTATTATCTGGTGCACATGCAGCGCTATTTCAAGAAATTCAAGACCTATTACAAATAGAGCTGCGCTCCGGGCGCACCGCATGGGAAAGGAGGCTCCTGTATGGAACAGGCATTGCCCAAGGTGTTGGGCATCCTCGGCGGGCTTGGCCCTATGGCCACTGTTTATTTTTACGAGATGCTCACGCGCCATACCCAGGCCGCGCGCGACCAAGACCACATCTACGTCATCATCAACAGCCGCGCCACCACGCCGGACCGCACCAGCTATATTCTGGGCCAAAGCGCGGAGAATCCCTTCGACATCATGGCCGCGGACGCGGCGCGGCTTGTCACGTTCGGCGCGGATGTCATCGCCATCCCCTGCAACACCGCCCACTATTTTTATGACAGGCTCAACGAGACCATCCCCATCCCCATCCTGAACATGGTGGAGGAGACTGTGCTGGCCGCGAAGGCGGGCGGCAGCGCCCGTGTGGGCATCCTGGCCACCACAGGCACGGTGCGCACCCGCACCTACCAGCGCATGTGCGAAAAACACGGCCTGCCCTGCGCCGTGCCGGACGATGCCGCGCAGGCTGCCGTGATGGATATTATTTACGGAGACATCAAGCAGGGCCGGCCCGCAAATATGGACGCGTTTGAGCGGGCCGCGGCCTCACTGCGCGCGCAAGGGTGCGACCGCGCCATCCTGGGCTGCACCGAGCTTTCGCTCATCAAACGCGACGAGGGGCTGGGCGCTTTTTATCTGGACTCCATGGAGGTGCTTGCCAGAAACGCGATCCTCGCGTTCGGCAAAACGCCCATCGGCTTCGACTGAAGCGCGGCCAACGCCGCCATTATTTGCACCGCGGCTCTGCTCCGCGGCAAACAGGAGGTAACACCTGAATGTGTGGATTCATCGGCTTTTCCGGCAATCTTGATAACAAAGAGGCAATCTTGCAGAAAATGATGGACCGTATCGTCCACCGCGGCCCGGACATGGGCGGCATGTACACAGACGATGGCATCGCGCTGGGGTTCCGGCGCCTGTCCATCCTGGACCTGTCCGACGCAGGCGCACAGCCCATGGCCAACGAGGACAAAAGCGTGGTCGTTGTATTCAACGGCGAGATCTACAATTTTATGGAGCTGCGGCGGGAGCTTGAGGCCAAAGGCCACACGTTCCACTGTGGCGCCGACACCGAGGTGCTCATCCACGGCTACGAGGAATA
>ENA-UPWK01002179-UPWK01002179.1-human-gut-metagenome-genome-assembly--contig:-NODE-2179-length-9684-cov-6.802748_pt1 | contig 9684 bp, 11 predicted proteins | sample MGYA00250048_ERZ773373 | MGnify/ENA primary metagenome ERZ773373 (study PRJEB29103, sample SAMN06112059) | human gut metagenome | biome: human gut; feature: ankylosing spondylitis patient; material... | reverse complement strand
CGGATAGACGCGCCCACGATCGACGCGCATTGGTCTTAGTGCCCAGCCGGCATCCAGCTCAGCACTCGATGGCCTCAGCACTCGATGGTTTCAGCATTCGATGGTCTCAGCATTCAATGGAATAGGCGCGGTTTTTGTACTCGCGCCCGTCAAATAAATTCTTTTTATTGCCTGTATTATCATATAAATGTATTTCACGATTTTTAGAATCAATAATACAATACTCACCATTCTGTATCATATATTCTATGCCATATACAATACCATCAATGGAAATGGACGGATTAGCAACAGGTCCATATATGATTATTTTAAAATCGCTATCTTTAATAGATGAATTAATAAAACTTGAATTTCCTACCATTCTCCCATATCTATATGGAAAACAATATGGATATATCTTTAATTCTGATGAATCTAATGATGAAATTCCATCATCAGCAAAAAATGACAATTTGTCTATTTTTATCCATGATTTCTGTTCGCATAAAACCGTCAACTCAATTTTCATGTATCTATCAGCAATGAGGTAATCTTTCTTTTCGCTTCCAATGACAAAACAATACAATCTATACCCGTCCTTTTCAAAATATCCCATTTCATTATTTGTGACATCCTGTTCAAAATGTTCATAGATCATGTTTTTTATGTCATTATAATCATTTCTACCTCTAATATTAACTGTAAGCTCTAAAGGGAATGTTTCACATTCTTTATAAAAGGATGTAATTCTGTTGTTTATTGTAGAATATTTCCAGATATAATCTCTAAAAGAGTTTTCATTAATAGATATTCCATATTTTTTGAATTCAAACATTTCTCCATTAGAATTGACATGATTAAAATTTTCAAATACCATAACGTTCCTTCATCATCCTTCCAAAGACACGATCATCAAGAATCAACTTTAAATCCAATCTACTTAATGCATTTATAAATACCATGGCCATTTTATCATAATCAATAACATCCTGTTTATTTGCACCACCAGAATCGGTTAGAGGTATAACACGTGTTCCACGTGATGTTTGTTGTAACATTTCAGCACCTGCTTCTCCAACTATAGCTGTTCCACTTAAGAGTTCACCACCAAATTGCATATATTTAATTTTTCCAATTCTTGATAGATTAAATCCAAATTTCTTTCCACCTATTCCTGGTACCCAATCAGGCACATCAAAACTAATTTTATTAATCCCTTTAATCAATGTATTCAATCCATCAATTAAACCATTCATAATGCTAATGCATCCATTAATTGGTGCTTTAAAAACACTCTTAATGGTATTGACAATACCTTTAAAAATAGATACAACACCATTCCAAGCTTTTTTCCAGTTTCCTGTAAATACACCTGTTACGAATATTGTGATACCATTAAACACCTGTTTGAGAGAATTTATAATACTTTTTGCTGAACTTAAAAGACCATTTAAAATATTTGTAATGAGTCCAATTGATGTTCTTATACCTACTACAAGACCATTAAATACTCCTGCCAATAATGGACCAAATGTAGATATGAACCAATTCAATACTGGCTGTACCCTTGATAATAATGAATTCATTATTGAAACAATAAATTCAACAAATGATTTCCAATTGTTCCATAATGGTAATAGTGAGTCATTCCATACATCCATAATAGCAATAATCAACATATCTAATACAGGTTTTAAAATTGTATTATATACATTTAACATAACCGAAGAAATGTTATTCCATATCTCTATTATGCTTGTTCTAAAGCTTTCGCTTGTATTCCACAATGTCACAAAAGTAGCGGTTAATCCTGCAATTATTGCAATTACAGCAGTAACTGGAGCTATCAATCCTGATAATGCAGTTGAAAGCCATGGTAGCAATCCACCTGCTGTATTAATTGCACCTATAACTGGTGTCAATGCAGCGGTAATGCTACCAAAAGAAGAAATCAATGTACCTACCACAACTATCAATGGACCAATTGCCGCGACAAGCAATGCTATTGTACCGATAAGAATTTTTGTTGATGAATCCAATCCATTAAACCACGATAACATATCTGCTGCCACCTGTGTAATTTCTGCCATGATTGGTTCCATTGTTTCTCCCAGTTCACTCATGCTTTGATTGAGATCAAACTGTGCATTAGAATTGGCAATCAGGCTTTCATTGTTTTCTCTGTAGGATTTATTGAGTTCTGATAATCCCTGCTTTGATAATGTCTGAATCACTAGATTTTGTTTTTGTGCTTCTGTTTTACATTTTGATAATTTTTTTGAAAAATTATCAGCACCAACACCTAATCTATCAAGCAATTCTCCAAACTGACCAGTTGCAGCACCCGTAGCTAATGTTTCTTGGATAGAGTCAGATAGAGATTCAATTTTCAATGTATCAGGAAATTTAATAACCGCTCCTGACAATTCATCTACAAGTTTTAAAAGGCTGTCATCTGTAAATCCAGCTTCTAACAGATTTGATAATCCTTCTATGTTTGAATCACTTTCGCCAGTAATAGCATTAAGATTCTTTAATGCAATATGTGTTTTATCTAGAGAAGACCCAGCGTTTTGTGCATTGGTATTAAGTTTTCCTAGATCTTCACGATATTCTTTCGTCGCCTCTGTACTTGCTAAAGCAGCTGTTCCAGCAGCAATAATTGGTGTAGTCAACTTACTTGTTAAATTTTCTCCAGCTTCTTTAACTCCATCACCAGTTTTTTTAACTTCTTTTGCAAATTCTTTAAGGTCTGCCGTACCTTTTTTTAATTCGCTAGATACCTTTTCAAATGATTTTTGATATTTTGTCTGACTTAATGTAGCTTTATCTAATTGAGCTTGTTTTTTCTTTATTTCATCTTGCGAAACATTTTCCTTATTATTAAGTTCTTCAAGTTCAAGTGACAATGCTTTTACTTTTTTTGTTTGTGCTTCATATTGCTTTTGAAGATACTCTTGTTGATTTTTCAACTTTTCAGAAGCTTTTGTATTTTCATCATATGTAAGCTTCAATCTATCAAATTCATTCTTATTTTTGGTAAGCTCCGTATTGATAGAAGTTAATGTTGCTTTGAAGTCTACCGCACCATCTGCCTTAAAAATGAGTCCTACTCGTTTTAAATCATCAGCCATATCTATTCCTTTCTAGTTCAGAGTACAAAGAAATCATTTCAAGAAATTCAAATGGTCCACATTTCCAGAATTCTTCTTCACTCATTCCAATATAAAAGGCAAGGTATTTAAGCCTTGCCCAGTTTATTTCATATTCATATTCTTCATTGAATTCGTTTGTTTTTTTTTGTACTTCTCGAACTTATTTTTAAATTCATCAATAATTTTTCTAATTTCATCAGGATCTGGTGGAACAAGCATTAATGCTTCATCAAATGTAACATTCTTTCCAGCTGAACGGATAATGCAATAAATAACTTTTGCTGCAATTTCCATGTTAAATCTATCGTTCTTTTCGGCTTTTTTCATCAATTTTTCAAGATTACACTTCTGAAAAAGATAAACTGTCAGAAAATTAATCTTGATATGAAGAACTGTTCCATCAGTTAATACAATATCTTCACCCATATACTATTAACCTTCTTCTTGTTCCTGATCCAAGTTTTCAGGATCGGTAATCAATGAATCAATATCATCATCTGATCTAATAACCTTTGAAAAGAACAATTCCTCAGTAAGTCCTTCTGGAAATTTTTCATTGTCAGTTTGAATTGTAAATTTATCATTTCCCTCGCTATCAAATGCTGATGATGAAAATGTATATGTATCACTTTGTTCCTTGTATGTATCCTCTTTTGTTTCAATATCATTTGTGTTTTCAGTCAATTGACATTTAGGATATTGAACAAATTTCTTAACACCATTTGATTTTTCTTCAACATATCCTGCCATAAAATATGGTCTTTCATTAGAAGCACCTGATTTGACACTACCATACTTAGAACTAACTGTTTCTCCTCTCATCTTTGCAACAAGTTCATCAGGGAATGCAATCTGATCAACAGCCAATTCTGTACCAGAAGATGAATTAACTGTATCATACTTCTTTCCACTTGCATATACAGGCGTTGAGGATCCATTCTCTGTAACTCCTACTTTTTTAACTGTATCAAGCTTATAAATTTGTGAATCATATACACCACTATCAATATCCGTTGCAAAACAAATATATAACGATCCAACCGATAACTTATACGGTGGTTTCATATTTTTAATTCCTGCGTCCATTTTTAACCTCCATGAAAATAATTAATCATTTTTTTATAATATTTAGTGCTGTTTTTCATAAAAGTCGGATTAAGATGTGGCTGCTCTTTCATCTTATATGAGCCCCACTCTAAAACATTACCATAACGTTTTCCCCATCCAACCTCTATCTCATTTTTATGGTTTGAATATGGTGATAATCTGCATCCAAATGTATCAATAAGATGGGTATAACCAGCACTTCTAATATCTGACATTGGTTTCGGTAATCTTAGAAGATCATCTACAAATGATAAAGCTCCAATAGAAAGAACTTCTGTTGGATCATCAACTTTTTCGATATAACCTTTTAATAAATCTTCAAATTCATTCAATCCCATATCATCAAAATCCATCTTCATTGACCTCTAATTTAAAATATGAATGAAACATTCTTTTATCAATGACATATTCATGACTTATGATTGGTCTGATACCATATTCTCTTAATTTATTTCTCAATTCAATCAACTTTTGATTTTCACGCGGTGGGTATAGAGAAAAGAAAGAAACTTGATAAGTGACAAGACTTGCATATGATGAGTTTGACGAATGAACATCTTCCCATATATAATCCCAAAAAACTATTCGTTCTTCACGTTTAAGGTTCTCTATTGATGATTCTCCTTCATTGAATGGGACTTTTAATTCCTCAAACAATTGTATCAATAAATTTCTCGTTAATTCCTTCATCTCTGATTAATGTCAGCTCACTTTCTTTGAATCCATCCTTTGTTGTAACATGTACTATGTTATATATTGTATAGAAATCTTTTCCTATTCTAACAACATATCGTGAATTAATTTTTCTATATTGTGGTATAGCAATTTTCCTATTAACATTAATTGAATTTTTATTGAATTCAATTTTCATTGAATCATAAATATTGAGTTCTCTGAACCAGATTCCCATCTGACACGACTTCAAGACAGTTTTAGGATATATCCCATTGTCATCTTTACGTTCATATAAATCTATAATTCCAGAATTGTAGAATGGAACCTTAATCACTACTCTCACCTACTTTTGAAAATTGCCATGACAGCAATATATCACCATAATTAACAAAAAACTCATTGCTTGCTTTATTAAAAGAATACCATACATAGTTCTTTAATAAATCTCTTGCTGTATAGTCCTTTTCATAATCAATGTTTTCAACATATCTCTCTAAAGCTGCATTTCCCTGATATATATAACTTATCAGGACAGTATTAGGACAGTATGGGGGTATTCCCTCATCTTTCAACTCCTTAATGAGGGAATCAATAACTTTATCATTCATAATTATTTTGTTTTTGCAGTTTTAGTTTTCTGTTGTGTTTCTTGTCGTTCTTCAACACCGCTTGCATCTTCTAGAGTTTTAACTTTTTCATTTAATGTTGAAATTTGTTCATTCATATTTTGCAATAATGTTGATAAATCACCATTGTCTTTTGTAAATACTGCTGGGATGTATTCTTCTAATTTTGTTACATCAAACACTACAGCAACATCCTCATCTGTAGCTCTACCATTAGCATAGCATTTTGAAATTAATACATCTGCATCATCTAAAGCCTTAGCTTCTGTATACTCATTTGTCTGAATACTGCTCATACCCATTGTATAATATCCTTTAATAGTAAAGACACCTTTTCCTTGTGGACAGTTTGGAGTAGGATGTTTGATAATTGGTACAAATGATTTTTGCGTATATCCACTACCAAATGTGTCACCAAATAATGCAGGATCAATATACTCGGCTTCATCTAATGGATTACAAATCAAATGTAATTCAGTAACTTTTCTTTTTCCATTGTGTGTAAGTGTTTTACGTACTGTTGCAAGCTGCTTAGGTGAAAAACCAGTAATTGTAGAAATTACTTCTTTATTATTTGCTTCAGATGATGGTGCAACATCTCCAATTTTTTTCATTAAACCTATTGGTTGGTTGACACCAGTTCCTTGAATATAACCATATTCCAATCCATCTTGCATATTCATCTGCATAAGTGCCATGAAGTATTTATCTACAAATTCCAATGACAATTCTCTAATTGCTTTAGGTAAAACTAATAATACATATAATTTTCCAAGTTCATAATTAATAACACTGAATTCTCCTGACAATTCATCAGTCAATTTTGCATCTAATTTAGCCCATGCATATTTACCTGTGTTTTCTGCAACAATCCACTTATTTACAGTTGCAGGTCCGAAATTAATCAATGATAAAACATCAGATGCATCATGTAAATCAGCAAGTGTCATATCAATGATTGTTGTTGGAATAATGTCAATTTGATTTGCTGTTACAGATTGTTTGACATCAGCTTTGACTAGATTTTGATAAAATGTTTTTTCTTCAGCTGATAAAGTACGTAATTTTAATGATTTTCTATATTCTTCATCATTTTTAGCTCTTTCGCTTTGATTCACAATTTCCTGTGCTAATGCTTCATAATTAATATCTACAATATCCTGAATACATTCAACAATCGCAGTTGACTTATCATCTGCATTATTTAATTTTTCAATAATCTTTTCCATTCTTTGTTGTTTATCCAATAATTTATCCATTTTTTATACCTCCAAAATAATTTTCCCATGGATCTGATTGTTTTGTTTTTGATAATTCTTCTTTTAACTTTGTAATTTCTTTTTTAAGTGAAATATTTGCAAAGATTTGATTTCTTAAATAATAATCACCATTGATGCTCTGTTGAGCCTGATCAGACTCAACGTCTGTAGCAAATCCATACTCTAGAGCCTTCTCAGCTGTAATCCATGTTTCATCATCCATCAGCTGCTTAATTTCATCTTCAGATATAGTCGATACGCTCTTATAGGCTTCTATTGATGGTTGAGTAATCTTATCTAAGTCATCTGCCATCTTTCTAAAGTCATTAGCATTTCCACTACCCCAGGACCATGCATTATGAATCATTAAAAGTGATGTGCTAGGCATAACTCTTTTCGTCCCTGCCATAAATATTACACTTGCGGCACTGCATGCAAATCCATCCACAATTGTTGCAACATTCTTTCCACATGATTTGATAAGATTATAAATGGCCAATCCACTTGCTACTGAACCACCATATGAATTGATTCTAACATTTAAATTAGGCGTTTCAATTTCCTGTAACTCTTTAGCAAAATCGAATGATGTCACATCAGATTCAATCCATTTGTAATCTTCAATATCTCCATAAATATATAAATCTGTTGTTTCCTGACTTATTGTTTTAAATTGCCAGAATTTCTTATTCATCTGTACCACCTCCTTTCATGTCAACACTGTTGGCATAGTTTTTAGTAATGTAATGCTCATTTGCCCAATCTTCAGGAATTTCTGGTAATCTATACAACCACATGATTTGATTGAAAGAGAACCCATTACTTATAAGTTTTTCAATATTAACTGAACTTGAAATAATATCTCTATGTTTTGATCTTGATAAATCAAAAAGAACATAATTACCATTCAGATATGTTTCTTTCTTCATCAATCCATAGTTCAATGCATCATTAATCTGTTCAACAACAACCTGTACAGCAAATGTTATCATCTCATCTATAGCGTCGCTTTTTTCTGTTATTGTACCTAAAAAAGCATTGACTGGTATGTTCAATGCCATCGCAACATTATTTGCTGCCTGATTATATATATCTTTAAATTCCTGAGATGTTACATTTGAGCTTGACTGAATAGATTCTAATGAAGCTTTGTCTGATATAGGAATAACTGTAGGCTCTGATGAATTTAATTTTTCTGAAATTTCTTGCGTATATTCATTCCCTGTAACGATTTTATCATCACGCATAATTTTAAAACCACTTGGAATAATCATTTTAAACTTTGGTGCCTTCATTCTATATCCATTAAAAACAGCAATTAATAGATCAGAAATTTTATCATTTACAAAAGTTAAATATCTATCAACTTTCTTATCTGTTCTTCTAATCAATATGGAATTTTCAGCATTAAATTCACTTCTTAAAACCATTGAATTGTTATCTAGTGAAATTTGAACATTCGTATAACGCTGTGAATTTATAATATCATTAGACTTGCTATATGAATCGGCAACATATAAATAATTTCCTACTATGACTATAAGAGCTTCTCCATCAATCGAATAATATTTATCAATGACTTTTGACCAGAATTCTGTTGCTGTCTGATTCCTGTTCGGTCGTACATTAAGCAAGTAAAACATAGACTTTTTTACGTTCTCACCATTTTCTATTGTGAGAATATCCGATTTTGCAATACAGTTGGCTATCATACTTTTTCCATGTTCAAACAAAAATTCATGTACTTTAATTTCTGTAGATTTCAAATCAATAAGATGCTCAATTTCTAATGTTTTTGAATTTCGTTTAAATATGTTCCACATCCAGTATGTGTTGACCTGTTTGCGGGAGACAGAAACAAAAGCCAGGAATATCCGGGCAGTTATGGTAACGGCGTTGTATAATTCTGTCAATACAATAGGGACGTATTACGGGAACCTGGTTAAGTATCATCAAAAAATAAAGTATAAGGAAGGGACAGAATGAATGAAGAACAAAGAAATAGGAAGAAACTCATCGCAGGGCTGTTGTGTCTGCTTATATTGGCACTTTATGCCGGAGGGGTTCTGCGCCAGTTCATGGTGGACGCCGGGCATATAAGTTTGAATCCTATCCGGTGTCTATACTTTGCGGTATCCTCTATCCATGGGATAAAAACAACGGTATTTACAATCCTTTTATTCTTTGCTTTTGCCGGGATAGTAGTATTTCAAGGAAGTATAAGCGATACCAGTGGAGAGGATAAGGAACGTAATTTCACTTACTCAAAGCTGGGAACTTATGGGACAGCTGGATATATGGAGGACGCTGAACGGAGGCGTGTTTTAAAGGAGGATAAGGATATCAGGAAGGTGGAGGGCATTATTTTCGGTTTGGAGATGATGAGTGGTAATGTTCTAAGTCTGCCAGTGGATTCCAAGCTGAACCGCAATATTGCCGTGTGTGGTTCCCAGGGGTCGATGAAGTCCAGGGCATTTGCCAGAAACATGATTCTTCAGTGTGTCAGGCGGGGAGAGAGTATGTTTATCACTGATCCGAAGTCTGAACTATATGAGGATATGGTTGCATATTTAAAGGCACAGAGGTATACTGTCCGTCAATGGAACTTAATTGACCTTGAAAATTCCGATGCATGGGATTGCCTGGCAGAAATTGATGAGGGCGGGCTGATTGATATCTTTGTTGACGTAGTTATCCGCAACACGACAGACAAATTCGATCATTTCTATGACAATGTTGAAATGGATTTATTAAAGGCGCTCTGTCTTTATGTATACCATGAGTACAAAGATAAAGATAGAACCTTTGCAGAGAGTTATAAGATTTTAATTAACCAAAGTTTGGAAGCGATAGATGGGATTTTTGACCGGCTCCCTACTT
>ENA-UPWK01002170-UPWK01002170.1-human-gut-metagenome-genome-assembly--contig:-NODE-2170-length-9764-cov-4.351296_pt1 | contig 9764 bp, 9 predicted proteins | sample MGYA00250048_ERZ773373 | MGnify/ENA primary metagenome ERZ773373 (study PRJEB29103, sample SAMN06112059) | human gut metagenome | biome: human gut; feature: ankylosing spondylitis patient; material... | reverse complement strand
ATCAACAGACTGAAACGCCTCTTTAGGCTTTATACAAAAAATATAGCTAAGCAAATGATTAAGTTTATGAGGAATGAATTAAAAGGATTTGTAAGGAATATAACTAAATAAGTTCTTTGCTTAGTATACTATCAAATTTTCAATTCTTTTACCGTTGTAAATGCCATTTAATAATTTATCACGACATAAATCATATTGATTAAATAACTGTTTTGCTTTTTCGGGATTGCCATAAACTTTCCAGTATCCAGTAAGATTACATGGACGGTTTTCTATAAATCCTTCTATATCTTCTAAGGGATAACCTAAAAATACACCGATTTCATGCGGGTATTCCTTCTGCTCATCCAATCGCTTATTTAAATAATGCAATGAACGATTTAAATTACCATCAGATGGATATCCAAACTGTGTTAAAAATGAATGGATATTATACTCAACAGGGAAGCGAATAAAAGGCGGGCAGGGAGAGATCCCGGAACAGCAGGCCATCCGGCGGGCACCAGGTAAATACAAAGGTGGCGGCGCCCAGCGCCAGCACCAGCACCACCCAGAGCAGGCGTGTGCGGCTCCAGACGGGAGTGCGGAGGAAACAGGGCAGCAGGAAAAAGGCGGCCATCACCAGCACATAGAGGGCCACGTCAAAAAAGAGGGAATCACCCTCCAGCACCACATGATAGAGGTAACCCACGCCCAGCATGAGCGCAGCCGAGAGGAGCAGGGAGAAGGCACGGGCGCCCAGGCTCTCCGGCTCCCTGCGCACCAGCAGAACACCGGAGAGCAGGCAGGGCCAATAGAGGATTTTCACATGCTCCCAGAGGCTTTCGTTGACCGGGGCCAGCAGGGCGGTCAGGCCATTGGGCCAGAGAGCGTAGAGGAAGTGCAGGCAGGAGCCCGCCAGCGTGGCCACCACAAAGGTGATCAGCGCCGCCTTGGACAAACGGGACATAGCGATACCCCCTGTTTTGTGATAGTGGAGTATATGCGCCGGGCGGGGCGGACATACCCCGCAGGGGCAGGGAATGTCTGCACAGCACAGGGTCCTGTGCGGCTTTGTATTCCGAGGCCAGCAGCCCGGCGGCACAGGCAGCGGCGACGGAGGGCCCGCTTCCATGGCGCGGGCGGCCAACAGGCTCCCGGAATAAAGAGCTTGATTCGGCTTGATCCGCCCGCCAATTTTTGGTTACCTTGCACTTTACCAGAATCTTCTTATAACCGAAACAGGAAATTGCCGGGACAAAGGGGAAATCTGGCGGAATAAAAGGAGGAAGGCCGACGGGGCCGGCGCTGGAAGGAAACGACAAGCCAAAGGAGCGTTTCATTGCCAGAGGCGGCGGCGCGCGTTTCGGCCATATTAAAAACGGCGCGCAGCGTGCGCCGTTTTTCACGTTTCAATTCAAAAAAGGGGTGGTCAAATGAAGGAGGAATCCAAAACGAGGCCATGGGCGGCCCTGGCGATGGCGGTGATGTTCGTGCTGGCGTCATTGGTATCGGCGGCCCCGGCCCGGGCCGCGGAGGAGCGGACGGTGATCCCCATGGGCCGCGCGGTGGGCATCAAACTCTTTTCCGACGGCGTAATGGTGGTGGGCTTTTCCGAGGTGGCCGGCGCGGAGGGCAGCAGCGCCCCGGCCCGGGACTGTGGACTGAGGGAGGGCGACATCATCACGCACATCAACCGGGAGGAGGTGGACAGCATCGAGGAGGTGCAGAGTGTCCTCCAGGAGGTGGGCGGAAAACCCATGAGCATCCGGGCGGTGCGGGACGACAAGACCGTACAGCTCACCGCCCAGGCGGTCCAGTGCAGCAGCGACGGCCAATACAAGCTGGGGGCGTGGATCCGCGACTCCATGGCGGGGATCGGCACCCTCACCTTCTGCGAGCCCGGCACCGGGCGGTTCGGCGCTTTGGGCCACGGCATCAACGACGTGGACACCGCCCAGCTCATGCCCCTCCAGTCCGGCTCCATCATGTATTCGGAGGTCACCGATGTGAAGAAGGGGGAAAAGGGAGCCCCCGGCGAGCTCCACGGCGCGTTTCAGGTGAACCGGGATCTGGGCGAGCTGTACGCCAATACTGCCAGCGGCGTGTTTGGCCGCCTGGAGGACGGTACGCTGACCGACGGCCTGGAGCCGGTGCCCGTAGCGGAGCGCAAGGAGGTCAAGACCGGGGCGGCCACGATTCTCTCCAACATCGCCGGCGACCAGGTCGAGGAGTATCAGGTGGAGATTATCCGGGTGTATCCCGCCAACGGCGCGGATACCCGGAACCTGATGCTCAAGGTGACCGACCCCCGCCTGCTGGAAACCACCGGCGGGATTGTCCAGGGCATGAGCGGCAGCCCCATTCTGCAAAACGGCAAGCTGGTGGGCGCAGTGACCCATGTTCTGGTAAATGATCCCACCCAGGGCTACGGCATTTTGGCGGAGAATATGCTCCTGGAGGCGGAAAATGGGGAGAACCAGTCGTAACGGTCGTAAAAAGGTCGAATGAAGTCGAGGAGAAATACCCATAAATTACCAGAAAAACCCTTGCGTTTGCTGTCTGATTATGGTAAATTATAGGCAACCGGTAAACAGCCTTGGCCAGGCAGCAAACATAGGGCAGGGAAACCTGCTGGAAAGGGTGTCAATATTGGAAACCAGAAAGAGGATCTTGGTGGCCGATGCCAGTGAGGAGTTCCGCCGTGTCTTTACGGGTGCGCTGGAGGAGGAATCCGGCCTGGAGCTGGCCGCAGAGACGGGGGACGGGCAGGAGACAGTCCGCCTGGCAAAGGAGCTCTCCCCGGACATCGTGGTGATGGATTTCGTGCTTGCCCGTATGGATGGACTGGAGGTGCTGTCCGAGCTGGCGGCGCTGCCCGGCCGGCCCCGGGTGCTGGTGCTCTCCAGCTTTGCGCGGGGCAATATGGCGGAGCTGGCCGCAGCCCATGGCGCGGACTACTATATGATGAAGCCGTGCAAACTCTCCGCCGTGATGGAGCGCATCCGCCAACTGGCGGGACAGCCCCAGAGCGGCGGGGAGGAGCCCGGGCGCCTCTCTGGTGAGAGCCAGAACCTGGAGAGCACCGTCACCTCCATTATCCATGAGATCGGCGTGCCCGCCCACATCAAGGGCTACCAGTATCTGCGGGAGGCCATCATCATCGCCGTGGGCGACATGGATGTGATCAACGCGGTGACCAAGATCCTCTACCCGGAGGTGGCCAAGCGTTTCGGCACAACGGCCTCCCGCGTGGAGCGCGCCATCCGACACGCCATTGAGGTGGCATGGGACCGGGGTGATCTGGAGACCCTGCAAAAGTATTTCGGCTATACGGTGAGCAACGCCAAGGGCAAGCCCACCAACTCGGAGTTCATCGCCATGATCGCCGACAAGCTCCAGTTGGAGCGCAAACAGAAGTAAAGGAAATGATCAAAACAGGCGGGGGATTTTCCCCCGCCTGTTCAGCCTGTCGAAAAAGTATTTTCGACAGGCCGAGGGACTTTTCGAACCTTCAAAAAAGTTCAAAAAGTCGGTGGATCAAACGCGAAAGAAACCCCTGACGGTTTTCTTTCACACGATCATTCCCTCCGAAATCTCTGCCTGAAGGGTTTATCGACAGCCTCAACAGGCGGAGGAAGCTGGTTGACAGGGAGAGAGATCGGGGCTACAATCGTCTTTATGTGTAAAACAGGAGGCGTATTCCCGTGAAAATCATCTGTCAAATCGGCGTCATCTTTGCCGTGTGCTGGTTTAGCCAGCTCATTGAGGCGGCGCTGCCAGTTCCATTCCCGGCCAGCGTGATCGGCATGCTGCTGCTGCTGGCGCTGTTGGCCACCGGGCTGCTCAAAATCGAGCATATCCGGGAAAAGGCGGATTTTCTGCTGGCCAACATGGCCTTCTTTTTCCTGCCCGCCGGGGTGAGCGTCATCAACTACTTCGATGTGCTGGGCCGCTCGGCCGTCGCGCTGGTGTTGGTCTGCCTGCTCTCAACGGTGATCACCTTCGGCGCCACCGCCCTGAGCATCCGGTTCACCCTGCGCCTGCTGGAGAGGAGGAAGTCCCGTGTCTGAGCTGTTTGCTTCCCCCTTTTTTGGCATCGCTTTGAGTATCCTGGCCTTCTGGGTTGGGGTGCGCATCCAGAAAAAGACCGGCCTGGTGGTCTGTAATCCCCTGCTCATTGGCATCGTCCTGGTGGTGGGGGTGCTGCTGCTGTTCCGCATTCCCTATGAGTCCTATCATCAGGGCGGAGAGATCATCAACATGTTTCTCGCCCCCGCCACCGCCTGCCTGGCGGTGGCCATCTACGGGAAAATCCGTATTCTGAAGGAGAACTGGCTGCCCATTCTGGTTGGGTGCGTGGTGGGCTCGGCGGCCTCCATGGGCAGCATCCTTCTGCTCTGCCGCCTGTTTGGGCTGGACGCGGCCATGACCGCGTCCCTCCTGCCCAAATCCGTCACCACCCCCATTGCCATCAGCGTATCCCAGGCCCACGGCGGCATCGGCCCCATCACCGTGGTGGCGGTGCTGATCACAGGCATCTTCGGCAGCATCGCGGCCCCGCTGCTCATCAAGCTGTTCCGGGTGAAGGACCCCATGACCGCCGGGCTGGCCATCGGCGCCAGCTCCCACGCGGTGGGCACCTCCAAGGCTCTGGAGCTGGGAGAGACCGAGGGGGCCATGAGCGGGCTGGCTATCGGGGTGTGCGGGCTGATCACAGTGGTGCTCTCCCTGTTCCTGATGTAGCGGAATCCGTACGCCCCCGCCGACGGCGGGGGCGCAGTCTGTCGAAAAAGTGGCAAAGCCACTTTTTCGAGAAAGCCGCAGCCTGCCGCGCGCAGGGTTTGTCCGCCTGTGGCGGCCAGACCCAACACTTGCAGCCTGAGAAGTGTTTTCCCCGACGCACATGTCACCGGGGAAACCAGATTGGTACTTGATTCGCGCCTGCGGGCGCGAACTCTGCGAGGCTTTTTCGACATACTGGCGTCCCCGCCGACGGCGGGGGCGTTTTTGCAATCGTATGTATACAAAGCCGGCATGTTGTAGTAGAGTAGGGGGAGAAAGGAGTGCTGACCCATGCTGGAGGAGGAAGTGCGCCGGGCGCGGCGGGAAGAGCGGGACGTGGAGGACGTGACGGTGGAGGGGGAGTGCCTGGCGGGCGCGGACTTGTCGGGGGTGGAGTTCCGCCGGGTGTGCCTGCACCGGTGCCGGTTCCAGAACTGCGACTTCTCGGGGGCGGTCTTTGACCGGGTGGAGTGGAGCGGCTGCGACTTCTCCAACTGCCGCTTCGGCGGGACGGTCTGGACGGACACGGTGGTGCGGGACTGCAAGGGGGACGGCGGCCGGTTCACCGCCAGCCGGTGGCGGGGCTGTACCCTGGGCGAGAGCGCCTTCCGCTGCGCCAATTTTACACAGTCGCGGTGGAAAAAGTGCCGCATGGAAAACTGCCAGCTTCGCCGGGCCGTGCTGGCCGAGGCGGATGTGGCCGGACTGAGCCCACACCGGACGGGGTTCCAGGAGGTGGACTTTTTCCGCACGCCGCTGAAGGGGGTGGATTTTTCCGACTGCGCGCTGGAGGGCATCACCGTATCGGAGAGCCTGGGAGAGCTGCGGGGCATGAAGATCAACCCGGCCCAGGCGGTTGATCTGATCCCCCTGCTGGGGATACAGCTTTTGTGAGGGAGGGAGCGCCCGATGGGCGGACTGTTTGACTATCTGGACTGGCGGGGGGAGCTGAGCCTGGCCCAGTCCCCCTTCAACCCGGTGGATAATCTGCTCCTGAGCACCCTATCCTACGCGCCGCTGGACCATCTGGTGGACCGGGAGGGCACCGCCCTCTGGGCTGCGGCGGAGCGGTGGGAGGCGGCGGGCGGCGTCTGGCCGCCGCGGCCGGAGCGGGGCCGGGGGGAGTTTCGGGAGGAGGTGCTCCGCCTCTTCGGGGCCCTGGCCCGGGCGCCCCGGTTCTCCGGCCTGATGCTGCTGGACTGGGTGAGCCACCTGGACGCAGGGACGGAGGAGCAGTTCGCCGCCCTCACCATCGACACCGGAGACGGGGCCCGGTTTGTCTCCTACCGGGGGACGGACAGCACCCTGGTGGGGTGGAAAGAGGACTTCAACATGAGCTACCAGACGCCGGTGCCCGCCCAGAGGTCGGCGGCGGAGTACCTGTCCGACGCCCTGCGGCGGTGGGGCGGCCCCCTGCGTCTGGGCGGGCACTCCAAAGGCGGGAATCTGGCGGTCTACGCGGCGGCGGCCTGCCGGACGCCCGACCGCCTGCTGGCGGTCTACAACAACGACGGCCCCGGCTTCTGCGCCGGGGCCGTGGATGAGGCGGGCTATGAGGCGGTGCGGGGGCGGATACACACCTTTGTACCCCAGTCCTCGGTGGTGGGGATGCTGCTGGACCACGAGGAGGACTACACTGTGGTGCGCAGCGATCAGTCCGGCCTGTTCCAGCACAGCCCCTTTTCCTGGCAGATATTGGGGCCGGACTTTGTGGAGGTGGAGCGGGTCACCGACGCCAGCCGCTTTGTCAGCCGTACCCTCAAGGAGTGGGTGGCCTCCCTGACTCCGGAGCGGCGGGAGCAGTTTGTGGACCTCCTGTTCGAGGTGCTGGGGGCCTCGGGGGCCCAGACTACGGCGGAGCTGTCCGAGGGCGGGCTCCAGGCCGCGGCGGCTGGCCTGCGCCGCCTCCGGGCGCTGGACGGCGCCGACCGCCTCATGCTGTTCCAGGCCCTGGCCCGTCTGGCCGAGGCGGCGCGGAACAGCATGGGCCTGCTCCGGGGCGAGGAGACATAAGGGAACATGGAGGGCGATATTAACCGCCCTCCCCAGAGACTGTCGATAAAACCTCTTGTCGAAGGATTCGGAGGGAAGGATAGTGTGAAAGGCTGCCCCGCAGGGCGATTCGGAGCACAACCGCCGCTTGCGGCGGCGCTTGGTGCGGAGATGAACCGTCAGGGTTCCCTGAAGGTGAATTGGCCACAGGCCAAGAGAGACCGGCCTGGGCCGTTCGCGTTGGATCAAGTAACTTTTTGAACCTGTTTTGCAGGTTCAAAAAGTTTAGCAGCCTGTCGAAAAGTCTTTTTCGACAGGCTGCGTGGAGGGCGGTATCAACCGCCCTCCACGTTTTTGTACCTTAACCTCTGCGCCGGCGGCTGCCGGTGTAGCGGCCCCGGCCGCTGTAGGCGTAGCCCCGGCGGCCCGTCCGGCCCCGGCCGCGGAAGAGCACCACCCGCAGCAGGAGGGCGGCGATTACTACCAGGATGACCACCAGAAGGATGCGCACCAGCAGGTTGTCAAAGAACTTCTGAATCCGGTCCAGCCGGTAGAGCCAGGGGTCCCGCTCCACCGAGCAGGTGGCCACCAGATCCAGGGTGCCGTAGGACTTGCCGTTGAAATAGGCCGTGATGGTGCCCAGCACCTGCCCCTGCTCCACCGGGGCCTCCACGCTCCGGGTTTCCAGGGTGTAGTCATACGTAAAGTTCTCGGCGGACACGTCGTTGGGCAGCAGGGCGGTCAGCTTCCCGTCGGGCATGAGGGTGACGGAGGCGGCGTCCTTGCCCAGGGTGACCTCCACCTCCGGGATGTCCCGCTTGGTGTTGTCCAGAATGGTCTGGGTGGAGAAGTTGGCAAAACCCCATTTAAACAGGCGGATGGTCTCGTCAAAGTAGATATAGCCCTCGCTGCCGGAGGTGCCCGGCTCACGCTCACAGCCCATGACCACGGAGATCAGGTTCCGGTTCTCCCGGGTGGCGGAGGCGGCCAGGCAGTAGCCCGCCTCGGGGGTGGAGCCGGTCTTGATGCCGGTGGCGTACTCGTAGATGTAGCCCGCCACGCGGAAGTTGGAGATAAGCGCGTTTGTAGAGCGGATGATGCGCGGCTCGGGGTGCAGGTTGGTGGCGGGCATGGTGTAGTTCTTGGAGCCCACGATGGTGCGGAAGGTCTCGTGCTTCATGGCCTCCCGGCACATGAGGTAGATGTCGTAGGCGCTGGTGTAGTGGTCATCGTCGTGGTAGCCGTGGGTATTGGAGAAGTGGGTGTCCTCCATGCCCAGCTCGGCGGCCCGGGTGTTCATGAGCTCCACGAAGGAGGCCACATCGCCGCTCACCGCCTCTGCCATGACGTTGCACGCCTCGTTGGCCGAGGGGATCAGGGCGGCGTAGAGCAGGTCGATGATGCGGATCTGTTCCCCCTCTTTGATATCGGCCGTGGAAGCGCCCTCCCCGATGCCGGTGTGAAGGGCGGAGCTGGCGGTGACGGTCTGCTCCAGGGACAGCTCTCCCCGGTCCACCGCCTCCAGGGTGAGCAGGCAGGTCATCACCTTGGTGATGGAGGCGGGGTAGTTGTGCGCGTGGGCGTTCTTCTCGTAGAGAATCTCGCCGGTGTCGGGGTCCACCAGAACGGCGGCCTTGGCGTTGACGTCCATCTCGTCCAGAATGGCGCTGCCGCTGTCCGCAGCGGAGGCAAAGGTGGTCAGCAGCCCCGAGAGCAGGGCGAGGCAGAGTAAAACGGAAAGCAGTCGTGATTTTTTCATAGGAAACTCCATTTGACTATGTTATAATAACGGTATGGCTATTATAACAAACCCCGGACCGGGACGCAACGGGGAGGGGGATACAAAAAGATGAAGATTTCCAGACTGGAATTTGTGGCCCTGCTGCTGGCGGCGGTCTTTGCGGCCTTCGCGGCGGGCTGGTTTTTTCGGGGGCAGGCCGCGCCCCAGCCCGTGCGGGTGGAGACCGAGCGTACCCTGACCCAGGAGACGCCCCTGGCGCTGCCCGCGCCTACGCCCTCCCCCTCCGCCCAGAGCAAGGAGGATACCCTTGCCGGCGGGGCGAAGATCAACCTCAACACCGCCGGGGTGGACGAGCTGATGACCCTGCCGGGCATCGGGGAGAAGCGGGCGGAGGACATCATTGCCTACCGCCAGGCCAACGGCCCCTTCCGCATCCCGGAGGAGCTGACCGAGGTGCCGGAAAATATTTTCATGATTCTCACCTCATTTACATATATTATAAAGTGTTAAAAAATTGTGTCAAATGCCAAGTCAACAAAATCAAAAGAACATATAGTATTTTGAAGGAGGTGAATGCATGGTTAGAGATGGTATTGACGTTTCCCAATATCAAGGTGAAATAGATTGGGAACGTGTAAAAGAGCATATAGATTTTGCGATATTAAGATGTGGATATGGACAGGATATACCTGGACAAGATGATCCAACATTTAAAAGAAATGCTGATGAGTGTACAAGATTAGGAATACCTTTTGGTGTTTATCTCTATTCCTATGCAACAGATGAAAGGGCGGCTTTATCAGAAGCTCGTCATGTCATGAGATTAGTTAAAGATTATAAAATGGAGTATCCAGTTTATTTGGATTTAGAGGATCCACGAATTGGGAGATTAACAAATGAGCAAATTGAAAGGAACTGTAGAGTATGGGCCGATGAATTAGCAAGAAATAATTACTTCCCAGGATTCTATGCTTCTTATTACTGGTGGACTTCTAAATTAACTGGAGCATTATTTACACGTTATACAAGATGGGTTGCTAGATATGCTGAAGAATTAGGAGCAGAAGGTTTTGATATGTGGCAATATACTGATAAAGGTTTTGTTGAAGGAATCAACGCACCAGTCGATAGAAATTATGCTTTCCGTGATTTCCCAGCTGAAATAAGAGCTGGAGGCTATAACAACTTTGAAAGACCAGAACCAAACCCAGAACCACCAACAATGAATTATAAAGTTGGAGATCATGTCACATTCAATCATGTCTAT
>ENA-UPWK01002164-UPWK01002164.1-human-gut-metagenome-genome-assembly--contig:-NODE-2164-length-9804-cov-5.240156_pt1 | contig 9804 bp, 9 predicted proteins | sample MGYA00250048_ERZ773373 | MGnify/ENA primary metagenome ERZ773373 (study PRJEB29103, sample SAMN06112059) | human gut metagenome | biome: human gut; feature: ankylosing spondylitis patient; material... | reverse complement strand
TTTGTGAGCCGAGTACCAGATTGAACTTTCCGGCTGCCGCACTGGAGTATTTCTTGATTGCCTCTTTACATACATTATCCACGCCGGCAGGCAGCTCCAGGGCCATCAGGGCCTCCACCGTCTTGGGGGTGGACTTGGTGATGTCGATGAGGCGCTTGTGGGTGCGGCGCTCAAACTGCTCGCGGCTGTCCTTGTACTTGTGGACGGCCCGCAGGATGGTGACGACTTCCTTCTTGGTGGGCAGAGGGATGGGGCCGGACACGGAAGCGCCGGTGCGCTTGGCGGTCTCCACGATCTTCTCAGCGCTCTGGTCGATCAGCTGATGATCGTAGGCCTTCAGACGGATGCGGATCATTTCTTTCTGAGCTGCCATGGGTTTGTTTCCTCCTTAATACATACGAAGTGAATTCATTGTCCCTCGCTCCGTACGGTGAAGTTCCTGTCCACGTTCTCGTGCGTATCACTCCGTGGCATGAAAGAAACCGGCGTGCAAGCAGGCCGGTTCCACCCAGCTACAGCGATATACGCTGTGCCCAGGTCCTTCAGCCGCCCGATTCTAGCTCGGACATACTCCGCGGAAGTTACCGGCTCGCGCCGCAATCTCCCGCATCATCGCAGACTGCGCCCCTTTACAGGCGCTCTGTTATAATACCTGAAAAATCCCGTCCTGTCAATAGATTTTTCCGGTTTTCGTAAAATTTATTTCTTCACTGGGTCCTTGGCCCGGCAGCCCAGCCAGGAGGACAGCACCAGCAGCAGGAATGCGCCGAAATAGAACCAGAACACCTGTCCGGTCCACATGGCCACAATAGCGCCCAGGCGCAGAAGGGGCAGATAGAAGAACTGGGTCAGCAGGCCCACTGCGTTGTCCCAGTAGGCGTGAAGGGACAGCTCCTGCACCCCCAGCAGCACCAGCACCACCAGCGCTGGAAGGTTGATGCACAGCATGGTGAGCGCCATGCCCCTCTTGGAGCCCTTGAAGCCAAACGTGCCGGAGACCACCATCCACAGCGTCAGCACGGCCAGACCTACCACGATGTAGAACCAGGCGCCCATCTGGGCAAAAATTGTCGTCATCCCCAGACTGAGCAGCCATCCCAGCAGGAAGGGGCTCAGTCCCACCAGAAACAGCACCGCGGCTTTGCGCATGCAATCACACCTCTTTCATCATACGGCATTTTTTACCGCTGCACAGCATACCACACCCCGGCGGCCTCTGTCAACCGGGTCGCCGGGGCGCGCCTTACGGCAGCAGCACGTCCGCCAGCCGCCGCTTCATCTCCGCGGCGTCGATGGCCGTGCCGGTGAAGTGCTCCAGGGAGAGCACCGCCTGGTTGACCAGCAGTCCGAAGCCGTTGGCGGTCTGGTGCCCCCCCTCCCTGGCCCGGCGGAGCAGCTCAGTCTCCGCCGGGGCGTAGATGAGATCCACCACCGGTGCCCCGGCGGGCAGGGCGTCCAGGAAGGAGAACTCCTCAAACTGCCCTGCCGCCCCCTCCATACCCAGGGAGGTGCAGTTGACCAGCAGCCCGCACTCCGCCGCCTCCCGCCGCAGGGTATCCGGGTCGAAGCCGGCGGGGCGCAGGCGGGCCGGCTCGTGGGCGCAGAGGGCGGCGGCCTTGTCCGCGGTGCGGTTGCACACTACCACCTCCGCCCCGGCCTGGGCCAGCTTGAGGCACACCGCCTTGGCCGCCCCCCCGGCCCCCAGCACCAGCACCCGCTTCCCGGCAGGGTCGATGCCCTCGTCGTTCAGGGCGCGGAGAAAGCCCGCCCCGTCGGTGTTGTAGCCATAGGCCCGGCCGTCCCGGATACAGACGGTGTTCACCGCGCCGAAGAGGCGGGCATCCCCGTCCAGCTCGTCCATCAACTCCACCAGCTCCTCCTTGTGGGGCATGGTGGCGTTGAACCCGGCATAGCCGGCAAATTTGGCGCATTCCAGCCACTCCCGGCATCTCCCCCGGGGCACCGGCTGGCAGAGGTAGACGTAGTCCAGCCCCAGGGCGGCCAGCATGGTGTTCTGAATCAGCGGGGACTTGGAGTGGAGCACCGGCTCGCCGATGACGCAGAGCTTTTTCGTGCTGTTTTTCACTTCCACCTGCATGTGCGGGGCCTCCTTTTTGGGTTCGGGCCGCAGATCGGGGAGGGCGGCGTTCACCCCCAAAGCGATAAGCAGGCCCACCACCGTCTCAATGATGCGGGCGGCGGCATAGTAGTACCGGGTCACACCGGTGACGCCGGTGATGAGAATGACGCAGGGCAGGATGCACGCCATGCCACAGGCGGTGGGCCGCTTGAGCAGCAGGCAGATCCACACCCCCGCCACGCACACCGCCCCCAGGGCGGGTATGCGTACCCAGGGATCGTCCAGGGCGGCGCCCAGCAGCAGGGTGGCGGTACCCAGGGCTCCGCCCACCGCCACGCCGATGAGGCGGGAGAGGCCCTGCTGGATGGTCTGGCCCAGGGTGGACTGGGTGCAGATGATGCAGGCGATGCAGGCATAGAGGGGGCCGAGCTGGCCCCACACGCCCCCCAGCGCCTCGTTATAGATGAGGCCGAAGGGCACGAAAATGGTATAGGACAGCATGACCGCCACGGCGGTCTTGACCACCCGCATACCGATGCGCGGCAGGGGCACGCTTTTCATCTTCTCCCCCTCCTCGATCCGCCGCAGCGGGTCAAAAAGTCCAGCAGCAGGCGGTTGAACGCCTCGGGCGCGTCCAGATTGACCACATGGGCCGCGCCGGGGAGCACCGCCGTCTCCGTCTCCGGCCAGGCCCGCTTCCAGTCCTCCATGTGCCGGGCGATGGTGCCGGTCCTGTCCCGCTCGCCCCGGCACACCAGCAGGGGCGCGTCGAAGGAGAAGTGTTTCTCGGGGTGGAGGCATTGAGCGATTCCCCGCCAGCCCCGGAGAAACTCCCGCCGGGTGAGCTGGTCGAACATGCGGCGTACCGCCGCCCGCCCCTCCTCTGTAGAAGAGCAGGCCATGGCCATGGCGCTTTTGAGACACCTCCACGGCCACACCCCCAGCAAGGGGGTGGAGGCCCGCAGGCCCGCCCGCTCCCAGCCGCTATAGCAGTCCAACAGAATAGGGGTAGCTCCGGCCACCAGGTATCCGGCGCAGCCGCCGAACTGCCAGGCGTACTCCTGGACGACATAGCCGCCCATGGACAGCCCCACCAGCACCGGGGCGCGGCAGCGCTCCTTTACCAGCACGGCCCGGAGATCCTCGGCGGCCTGAGGGATGGAGAAGTCGGCGCAGGGCCGGGAGTCCCCGTGGCCCCGTATGTCGAGATTGAGCACCGTCCACCCCTCCAGGGCAGCGAGCTGGGGCGCCCACATGGTGCGGTCCAGCCCGTAGCCGTGGAGGAGCACCACCTCCGGCCCCTCCCCCTGCCGGCAGTCGTAGGCGATCCGGCAGCCGTCAGAGCGGACGACTCTTGTCTCCCAGTCAGCCATGGGAGTTCTCTCTGCTTTCCTTCTCGTTCCAGAGAAAGTAGGACATGGCCGCCTCGTAGCCGTACAGGCCCAGGCCGCAGATCTGGCCCACGCAGGCGGGTGCGGTGACGCTCCTGTGCCGGAACTCCTCCCGCTGGTGGACGTTGGATATGTGCACCTCAATGCAGGGCACATCCACCGCCTTGAGGGCGTCCAGGATGGCGTAGGAGTAGTGGGTGTACGCCCCGGGGTTCAGCACGATGGCGTCGTACACGCCGTCGGCGGCGTGGATGGCGTCGAGAATGGCCCCCTCGTGGTTGGACTGGAAGCACTCCGCCGTGGAGGCGTGGGCGGCGGCGAACTCCTTCAGCCGCCGGCACAGGCTCTCATAGCTGTTCTCCCCGTAGATGCCCGGCTCCCGCTTCCCCAGCAGGTTCAGGTTGGGGCCGTTGATAATCAGAAACTTCACGCCTGACACTCCCTTTCATAAAGGGTCGCGATGCGCCCGGCCGCCTCGGCGGCCTGGGCGTGGCCCTCGATGATGTAGTCCGCCCACCGGCGGTAGATGGGCTCCCGCTGGCGAAACCGCTCCAGAAACGCCTCTTTTCCCCCCTGGCCCAGAGGGCGGCGCGCCATGGACACTGTGTCGTAGATCACGGCCGGCTCCCGGCTGAGCCAGAAGACCACGCCGCTGGCTTTGAGGGCGGCAATGGCCTCCGCCCGGGTGGGCAGGCCGCCGCCGCAGGCGATGACCAGCCCTCCCTCCCGGGCCAGCGCCCGGCTCACGTCCAGCTCACGGGCCCGGAAGCCCTCCTCCCCCTCCGACGCGAAAATCTCCGGGATGGTGCGGCCGGACGCCCGCTCGATGCGCTCGTCGGTGTCCACGAAGGCCAGGCCCAGCTTCTCCGCCGCCAGCCGCCCCACCGTGGACTTGCCGCAGCCCATCATGCCGATGAGGATGAGATTGTTCACGGCTCATACCCCCGGAAGTTCCCCAGGATACGGAACTCGGCGGCCAGCTGCCCCAGCTCGTGGAGCACGCCGTCCATCTCCGGGGCGGCGAGATCGCCGGTAAAGTCCAGGAAGAACAGGTATTCCCAGCCCCGGCCGGGAATGGGCCGGGACTCGATTTTCAGCAGGTTGAGCCCCTGGACGGCGAACACGGTGAGGATCTCGTGGAGGGAGCCGCTCTGGTGGGGCAGGCGGAACACGGTGCTGATCTTGTTGCGGCCGGGCCGCAGCTCCAGCACCGGGGACACCACCACGAACCGGGTGTGGTTCATGGCGTTATAGTTGACCCCCTCGGCCAGAATATGCAGCCCGTAGATCTCGGCGGCCCGTCGGGAGCAGATGGCGGCGGCGGCGCGGTCGCCGCTCCCGGCCACCTGCTTGGCCGAGCCGGCGGTGTCCAAGGTGGGCACCCGCCGCCAGCCCCGGTGGGCGTCCAGATACCTCTCGCACTGCATCAGCCCCTGCTCGTGGGAGTAGACCGTCTGGATGTCCTCCAGCGCCACGCCGGGCAGGGCCATCAGGCAGTGCTCCACCTTCACCTGGCACTCCCCCACCACGTAGTAGTTGTACTGGGCCAGCAGATCGTAGACCTGCCGGATGGAGCCGGTGGAGGAGTTCTCCACCGGGAGCACCGCGTAGTCGGCCTCCCCCCGCTCCAGGGCGGCGAACACGTCGGGGAACCAGGCCAGCCCCCGGCTGGACACCTCCGGGCCGAAGAAGCCCACGGCGGCCTCCTCGCTGTAGCACCCAGGCTCCCCCTGGTAGACCACCCGGGGGGCGGCCACCGGCTCCCGCCGGGCGGCCAGGGCCGCCGCATAGGCCGCATAGCCCGGCTCCTCCGCCCCCTCCCGCACCAGCTTGCGCTGCTGGCGGCGGGAAATGGCCATGATCTCCTCGTAGAGGGCCGCCACGTCCGCCTTGCGGGCCGGATCGTCGGTGAGGGCCGTCTTGGCGGCGATCACCTGCTTCTCCCGCCCGGCGTCCAGCACCGGGATACCCGCCCGCTGCTTGTACTCCCCCACCTTGCCGGTGACCGCCATCCGCTCCAGAAAGAGCTGCACCAGCTCCCCGTCGATGCGGTCGATCTCTTGGCGGTATTGCTCCAATTCGGTCATGTTCCCTCTCTCCTTTGTCTCCTCGAGGCGGCGGCCGGGCGCTTCCTTTCGGGCGGGTGTGGGCACCCGCCCCTACATTTAAACCTGGCCGCACGCTCCGCTGCCCCGCCTCTGCGCCATCGCGCGAGGCGGCCCTAAATTCCCAGCACCTCGCACGCCGCCAGCGCCGCCGCCGCACCCCAGAGCGCACTGCGCGCGCTCCGGGAACCCCACAGTTTATCTTCCTCGGCGGGAGTGAATCCCGCCTTCGGCAAGGTTTTGCCCCCGGCAAAACGCTTGGACGCCGCTTCCGCGGCGGCTCGCTCCCGCTCGCGCGAGGCGGCGGCCCTAAATCCCCAGCACCTCGCACGCCGCCAATGCTGCCGCCGCCTCGATTACGGGCACGGCGCGGGGGACGATGCAGGGGTCGTGACGGCCCTTGATCTCGATCTCCGTCTCCTCCCCGGTGCGGAGGTCCACGCTCTCCTGGGGCAGAGCGATAGAGGGGGTGGGCCGGATGGTGACCTCAAAGGTGACGGGCATGCCGTTGGTGATGCCCCCGTTGACGCCGCCGGCGTGATTGGTCTTGGTGACCACCCTTCCGTCCTTCACCTCGAAGGGGTCGTTGGCCTCGCTGCCCCGCATGAGGGAAAAGGCCACCCCCGCACCGAAGTCCACGCCCTTGACGGCGGGGACGGCAAAGAGGTGCTGGGCGAAGATACCCTCCACGTTGCGGCCGAAGTCGGGGGCCCCCAGCCCGGCGGGCAGGCCGAACACGGCGCACTCAATGGCGCCGCCCACGCTGTCCTGCTCATTTTTGGCCTCCAGAATGGCCTGGCGCATCTCCTCCCCCTTGGCGTCGTCCAGCACGGGGAAGGGCTTGGCCGCCACGGCCTCCAATGCGCCGGCGTCCTCCAGGGAGGCGTCGGTGATGCCGTAGATGGAGCTGATATGGGCGCCCACCCGCACGCCCCGTAGGGCCAGGAGCTGCCGGGCCACCGCACCGGCGGCCACCAGGGGGGCGGTGAGGCGGCCGGAGAAGTGCCCGCCGCCCCGGTAGTCCTGGCACCCCTGGCTCTTGACGAAGCCGGCATAGTCTCCATGGCCGGGCCGGGGGGTGTAGCGGATGGCCTCATAGTCCTGGGAGTGCTGGTCGGCGTTGGGAATGAGCATGGCCAGCGGCGCGCCGGTGGTCTTGCCCTCGAATACGCCGGAGAGCACCTGCACCGTGTCGCTCTCCCGGCGGGCGGTGGCGGTGGGGTCCTGGCCGGGCTTCCGCCGGTCCAGCTCCCGCTGAACGGCCTCCAGATCCAGCTCCAGGCCGGCGGGTACGCCCTCCAGCACCACGCCGATGGCCGGGCCGTGGGACTCACCGAAAATCATGTGTCGCATGTGGGTTCCCTTCCTTTGCTTTCTCAGGTTTTGTGCCGGGGGGCCCCGGCCTCCGGGCGGGTGTGGGCACTCGCCCCTACGGTATTCATACGAACGCGGCCGGATGCTTTGCGCTTTTGTGTAGGGGCGGCCCTTGTGGCCGCCCGCGGGCGGGGACAAGCCCCGCCCCTACACCATTCGTGTAAAAACGGCTCCGTGGCCGCCCGCCCCTCCTACGTCCGGGCGATCTGACCGCCCAGGGCCTCGTAGTCTGCCCAGAAGCGGGGATAGGACTTGTTCACGCACTCCGCGCCGGTGATGGTCACCGGCCCCTGACAGCGGGTGGCCGCAATGGCGGCCATCATGGCGATGCGGTGGTCGTTGTGGCCGGAGACAGTGACGCCCCCCGCCAGCCGCTCCCTGCCCCGGAGCACCAGGTGGTCGGCGTGCTCCTCCACACCGGCCCCCAGGGCGTTGAGCACCTGCGTCACAGAGGCCAGCCGGTCGCTCTCCTTGATGCGCAGGCGGGCGGCGTTGACGATGGCGGTCGTCTCCCCCGCCCGCAGGGCGGCCATGGCCGCCAGAGGGGGCACCAGATCGGGGCACTGGGACACGTCCAGCTCCGCCGGGCCGGGCTGGGTCAGGCGGGCAAGCTGCTCCCCGATCACCCGGTCGCCCTGGACGGAGCGGGGGTTCAGCCCCTCCACGTCCACCCGGTGGCCCAGGAACGCGGCGGCAAACCAGAAGGCGGCGTTGGACCAGTCCCCCTCGATGGCCAGATCCCGGTGGCGGTACGCCTGGTTCCCCGGCACCCGGAAGCGCCGGTCCCCGTCGTACTCCGCCGCGATGCCGAATTGGGCCAGGGCGTCCAGGGTCATGTCCACATAGCCCCGGCTCTCCAGCGCGGTGGTGAGGACAAGCTCGCTGTCCCCCTCCAGCAGGGGGAGGGCATAGAGCAGGCCGGTGATGAACTGGGAGGACACGTCGCCGGGCAGGGCATAGACGCCGGGCGTCAGCCGCCCCTCCACGGCGAGCACCCCGTTTTCCAGTGTCCACGCAATTCCCTTCTCCGCAAAGAGGCGGAAATAGGGCTCCTGGGGCCGCTCCATGAGCCGCCCGTGGCCGGTGAACCGGCCGCCCCCCTTGAGGGCCAGGGCCACGGGGATCAAAAACCTCAAAGTGGAGCCCGACTCGCCGCAGTCCATGATCTCCGGCGGGGGCGTCTCGAAGCCGTCCACCAGATCGGCCCCGCGGATTACCGTGCCGTCGGCGGAGGCGTCCGCGTCCAGGGTGCGCATACAGCGCAGGGTGGCCTGGATGTCCTGGGACAGCTCCACATTGGACAGGCGGCACACCCCGTCGGACAGGGCGGCGGCGATGATCAGCCGGTGGGCCTGGGACTTGGAGGGCGGCGGGGTGACGGCGCCCTCCAGGGCGGCGGGGGTGATGGTGACGTTCATCGCAGTTCCTCCAGCAGTTGGGCCTTGGGCATCCGGTGGGGGACGGCGCGGCCCATGCGCTCCAGGAGGATCACCGAAATGTCCTCCCCCGCCCCCTTCTTATCCAGTCCCACGGCGGCGGCGTAGTCCTCCGCCGTGCAGGGGATGGCGGTGGGCAGCCCCAGGGCGGAGAGCGCCTCCTCCAGGCGCTCCGGCAGCTCCGCCGGTGTCACCCCCAGGCGTACGCCCAGCCGGGCGGCGGCGCACATGCCGGCGGCCACCGCCGCGCCGTGGCTCCACTCGGTGTAGTGCCCCGCCAGCTCGTAGGCGTGGCCCAGCGTGTGGCCGAAGTTGAGGAGCATCCGCTCCCCCGTGTCCCGCTCGTCCTGTTCCACTACGCTCCGTTTAATCGCGCAGCAGGTATACAGGATGTGTTCCATTTCCGCCATCAGCTCCGCCCGGGAGGGCCGGGCCGCCAGGAAGTCGAAAAAGGCCGCGTCCCTGATGCAGCCGTATTTGACCACCTCCGCCATGCCCTCCATGAAGACAGGCAGCGGCAGAGTGTCCAGCACCTCCGGGTCCATGAGCACCAGCCTGGGCTGCCAGAAGGCCCCCGCCAGATTCTTTCCGTGCTCCAGATCCACGGCCACCTTGCCCCCTACGGAGGAATCCACCTGGGCCAGCAGAGTGGTGGGAATCTGCACGAAGTCCACGCCCCGCAGAATGGTGGCGGCGGCGAACCCCGCCAGATCTCCCACCACGCCGCCGCCCAGGGCCGCCACCGCGTCGGTACGGGTCAGCCCGGCGTCCATCATGGCCTCCCACAGCTCGGCCAGACGGGCGGGGCATTTGGAGCCCTCCCCGGCGGGGACGGTGTGGACGGTGCAGGCAAGGCCCGCGCCCTCCAGGCTTTTCCGCACGGGGTCGGCGTACAGGGGGCCCACGGTGCTGTCGGTGACCACAAAGACCTGGGCCGCCCGGGGCAGCAGGGCGCGCACCCGCTCCCCGGTGCGGGAGAGGAGCCCCCGCTCAATTTCAATGTCGTAGGCCCGTCCGGGCAGGTCTACGGTGAGGATCTTTTTCATTCCGCGTCCACCTTCTCCTTACAGATGCGGCCCTCGGCCAGCAGGGTACACAGGCGGTCCCCGTTGCCCTGGGCCAGGGCTTCCCGGTACTCCCCCAGGTAGCCGATCATCAGATCCAGCTCCCGCAGCAGGTAGTCCCGGTTCTCCAAAAACAGGTCGGTCCACATGTGCTCATTGAGCCAGGCCACCCGGGTGAGGTCCATATAGCTGCCCGCCGAGTAGCCCTTGTGCATCTGGGCCCGGGGGCTTTTCACATAGGCGTTGGAGATGACGTGGCACATCTGGGAGGTGTAGGCGATCATCTCGTCGTGGTGCTCCGCCGTGGTCACCGTCAGATGGGAGAAGCCCGCCGGGGCCAGCAGGGTCTTGACC
>ENA-UPWK01002160-UPWK01002160.1-human-gut-metagenome-genome-assembly--contig:-NODE-2160-length-9833-cov-3.966072_pt1 | contig 9833 bp, 15 predicted proteins | sample MGYA00250048_ERZ773373 | MGnify/ENA primary metagenome ERZ773373 (study PRJEB29103, sample SAMN06112059) | human gut metagenome | biome: human gut; feature: ankylosing spondylitis patient; material... | reverse complement strand
GGAGTTCCAACAACCGGATGATAAAACCGGAGATGCTGCCGCAGCCGGCGGCCCTGAGCGCGTCGGTCACAGTGGTCTTTGTCTTGGTTTCCTCCACCGTTTCGGTGGTCACGGGCATGCGTGTGCAGCTGTATACGCGCACACCGTGGTACATCCCGAACTCCTCGCCGGCCGTATCCACATTGGGATTGCTCTGCGTGTCCAGGAACGTGCGCAGCAGGCCGTACTTGGCCGGCGTCAGCACAAGATCCATCATGCTGCGGTCCACGCCGTCCACATAGTCGTTGTGCACGGTTTCCAGGGTCTGGATCATGCTCTCTACAATTTCCTGAATGGCCGTAACGCCGCTGGCCGGAGAAAAAGCCGTTCCATCTGCTGCCGCCTGTGCGAAAAATGCACGGTCAAGCTCCGCGCTCATGCTCACCACATGATTGTCGGCCCGGCGCTGCATGACGCCCGCCACGCCAAATGTGTCAAGGTCGAATTTCGCAACCTCTTCCACGATCTCCTTGTGCTGGTTCAGGTTCACCGTGGTAGGCGGAGCGGTCACCTTATCGCCCTTGGCTGCCGCGCGTGCGGTGCCGTAGGCCTTGGACGCGCTGTTCACAAAGCGCTTGAACTCCACGCTGCCGGCGGCGGGGTTCCCCGTGTACAGCTGGCTTTTCAGCGTGGTGGAAAGCGTGCTTTTCTGCACGTTCTCAATGACGCGGCCGTAAATCTCGGCCAAAGTCGCCGGGGTGCTGGCGCCTGCCAGCAGGCTGATTGCATTTGTTCTTGCCATAACTTCAAATCATCCTTTCGCTTACAAAATCACCGTGCCCGTAGGCAGGGCACGCTTGCCCGCGCCGTCTTTTCCATCGGCGCCGGTCGTATCCACCCCAACCTTGAAGCCGTTCTTCGCGGCTTCCTTTTTCTGGGGCTTCCATTCCGGATGGCGCTTGAGCACTTCTTTCAAAGCGTCGCGCACGCCCTCCTCATCCGCCTCTCCGGCCTTTTCGGCCTGCATCACAGCGAGGCAGACGGCGTCCTCCACCGCGCCGGGGACGATCCCCTCCCGATAAGCGTCCAGCTGGGCCCGGGCGATCAGCAGTTCGCGGTCCTTTTCCGCCAGAGCCGCAGCGTCCACGCCTGGCTGCGCGCTCTGTGCCTCAGGCTGTGCCGCACTGCCTTCCGCCGCCGGAGCGCCGGATGCCTGTGTTCCTGGCGAAGCTTTTGCCAGCTTTTTTCGCTCCCGCGCCAGCCGTTTTTCAATCAGTGCATCCAGTTCCTCCTGTGTTTTGGGCAGGCCGCTGTCCTGCTCGGCCGCAGGCTGCTGGCTGCTCTCCTCGGCAGCCGCAGGCTGCTGGACAGCCTTGTTTTCATCGTCCTTGTTCATAGCTTTTTCCCTCCGTTTATAGCCTGTCGGCTTATTTCCGCCGGGTGCTTTTTATGCCGTCACCGCGTTTTGGGCATAACAAAAGGCCCACCCCTGAGGGTGGACCTTGTGCTATTGAATTTTGGCATGAAAAAACCACCGCCTCGTGGGTGGTGGTTTAGTCTCAGCGCTTCCCTATGAGGGAGCGGCCTTAGCTCTTGATAATGAATTGGTTAAGCTCACGAAGTGTCATATCCAGAGGCTCAATGCCTTTTTCCTTACAGAACTTCGCAATAGCTCTCAAATCATAGTGAATGTCACTGGGATGTGGATCCACATATCCACCTGCTTTCTCAGCAGCTTCCTCTAAAGCATCCCAATCCTTGCGTTCCTGCTCAGTCATGCCGTTCAAACCTCCTCCAGCGAATATTTTTCGATTAATTTAAAAGCGCTCTCCTCGTCCACATACATACGGTATTGATGCGGGCGTCCAAGCAAACGGGCGTTCAGAAGATTTTCATAATGGTGAACTAATTCAATGTTTTTGGCGTCGAGAAAGAAAAAGCAAGAATGCCCCAAATCGTACGACCGCCTCGCTGCAATCGCGAATAGATGACCGCCAACACCGGCATATTTTTTATTATGCCCAAGATTCTGCGGCGAGCTTTCCGCGAGATTGACGTAAACCGCGCTATCGTGTGGCATGTCGCTGATTGCAATCAAGCCCTGAATTTCCTCGTCCCCAGCCAGCGTTAATTTGTAAATTTCGCACCCATTCAAATCCGACGCTGTCCAGTCGAATTTCCAGCCTTTCAGCCCCGCTAAATCATCGGCAGATGCCAACGAATAAGCAGTTTCCAGAATTTCACCTGTCCGCGCATCCTCAAGGCATGGCGTAAACTTATCAATTTCTATATCCACACCATCACCCCGCGAATTTATTATACCATTTTTTGAAGCAGAAGTAAATGAACCTGTCCCATCATACCGCTCTCTCCAGTAATCCCGCCGCAGAACGTCCCCGTGCTCGTCCACGAACTTGCGCACATCCTTCTGCGCGGCCCGCACGGCCCGGCGGTATCCGGCCGCCTTTTCCGGCTCCAGCGTGCCTTCTGCCAGCCGCTTGTATTTGCGCACCCGGCGCTCCAGCTCCCGCTGCCTTGCCTCCAGCCTCGCCGTGCGTTCCACCGCGGCCCTGTCCATTGGTTCGGGCCTCACGCTCACGCCCTCTACCCATGTTGTCAAATGGTGGCGGCAGTTGGGGTGAAACAGCCCGGCCCGCACCGCCACGCTCAGCAGCGGATAGCTGCGGCCGTTTCGGCTGTACCCATATGTGCCGCCGAAGTTCCTGCCGCCGCCACGGTATGGCTGCCACACGTCGTCGATGTATACGAGCCCCTGCCAGGGCAGGCATGTCTCACTGCATCCGCCGTACTGGCTCACCAGCACCGTGTCGATGTTCATGCGTTCGCGCAGCTGCGCCTCGCCCAGCAGCATGGCCCGGGTGCTGTTCGTCCGCAGCGCCATTTCAGCATAGGACGCAATGTTCACCATCCGGCCGTTCTTGTACCGCACGCAGTTGATGCCCTGCGCCAGAAAATCCTTTGTTGCAAGGTCCGTGGCCTGCTGCACCGTCATGCCGCCCGCATCCAGCGCCGCAGCTGCACGCAGGATCGTTTTGCGGTACACATCGTCCATATACCGCAGCGCCGCGCGTTCCACCCTGGCCTCGCTGTGCGCGATCCCGTCGATCAGCGCATCCAGTTTCCGGGCATTGACGCCGAAAAAAGCACCGGCGCTGCCGTCTGCCTCCGCAAACTGCCGGCGCATCAACGCGCGTGTCTCCGCATCGATCGGATCGGAATATTCAGCCATGATCGACTTGTTTTCACGCCGGAAACGCTGCAGGCTGTGCAGCTTCTCGGCCTGCCATGCGGGCCAGTCGAAGCCCTCGTCCTTTTCCTCGGCTTTGTGCCGCGCAAGGTTGCGTTTGAGAGATGCAATCAGCCGAAGCTCCAGGTCCTCAAACAGTGCGGCGATCTCCCGGGCCGTCATACGGCGTCATTGCCCGGAATATCCGTATCCTGCCCGGCCGGCAGGCTTTCCACGATACCGGGTTCAGGTGTATCCTCGATGCCGCGTTCGGTCAGGATGCGCTGCACCTCTGCTCGCTTCCAATCGTCGTCCTTGCTCGCCCCCCAAAGCTCGTCCACCTGCGCCTCCACGCTCATCACGCTGGCAGTGGCCGCACTGGCAATGGTCTGCACACGGCTGTCAAAGTCCGGTGCGCCGTATTCGCCGAAGGTCACCTTCGGCTCATATGCACCCGCCTGGTTTGAGTGCATCAGGTCATACGTCATCAGCATGGAGCACACCACCTGCGGAAGCACCTTTTCCAGCGCATCCGTAATGGCATTTCGTGTCATGCCTGTAATATCTTTCTTTTCGCGCTGCGCCTCGGCGCTGCTCATTTTTCCGACGTCGATTCCAAGCGTGGCCGGGCTCACAATCCCTTGCAGACACATATTCAGCGTGGCGGCATAGCTTTCCACAAACGCATCATAACGGATCTCGGGCTGCACGGTGTCGATCTGTGCCGTGGCGTTTTCCTTGTTTGAACTTTGCACCTGTATAAAGTTTGTGCCGAAGCTGTCCACGCTGCGCAGCTTCCCGGTTTCCGGGTCGCGGGGGATCATGTCCTCGGGGATATAATTCTTCACGCGCCCATGCCTCACCGCGTCGATCCACTGGCTTATTACTTCGTCATGCGCGTCAAAGGCGTCGGTCTTGCCGTCAAACACGCTACGCCCGCGCCCCGGGTACCGCTGGCTTTTGAACACACACAAGGGTACGGCCAAAGGAAAAGCGGCGTCATAATGCACCGGCTTGTAGGCGGAAAGCTCCGGCACGCGCCCCAACGGCACAACCTTCTCGCCCTCCCAAAGTTCATAGCGGATGCTTCCGGGCTCGTAGATCTCCCGCAGCTCATATTCTGCCCCGCCCTCGTGATACAGGCTCTTGAATACCACACCCGTTATACGGCCGTGCCTCCGGATAAAGTCTACCCGGTCTCCCGTCCAGAACTCAAGCAGCGGATACTCGCTCACATGCGGATCTATGCTAATCTTAAAAGCCCCGTCACCAATGGCCAGCACGCCGGATACTGCGTCGCCTATAATTTCTTCCCAGCCGCAATCCCTCGCGATGTCCGGCCATACACCGGCGCCGTCCGGACTTTCAAAGTCCACATCATTGAGGTCGCTTTTGACTAAGTATGCCAGCGTGTCCACCAATATGGCCGGGATGCCGCTGTGCGCCTTGCGCACGTCGCTCGTGGCCGGCGCAGCGGCCCAAAACCGGGCACATCCAACCGCGTCCTGCCCCAAGGCCTTGAACAGCTGCTCGATTTCGCTCGCGTCCCCACGATACCACACACGGTTTCGCATACAGTTCACGTCAAAGCTCGCGGTCTCCCTTATCGTGATGTTCTGGCCTGTTGCCGGCTGGATCTGCAGCCAATGCCGTATCATGTCGCGCACCCTCTCTCCAATCTTCACGCTGTTCCTCCTATCCGGTCCTTGAACGGGAGCCACGCATACTGTCCGCTGTTGATGCAATGGTCGTTCCCGTCTTCCGGCTCGTATTTGTCCTCTTTCCAGCTGTACACGTTGAGCTCATCAATAAGCGGCCGGCACGCTTCGCGCACCAGCAGATAATACCCCTGCGCCATCCACCCGGCCTGCAGGTTGATGCGGTCGATAATCTTCGTCTTCTTCCAGGCGTCCAGATAATTGTACACACTGCCATGCAGCTGCTTGTACTTCCGGCACTCCAGCAGAGTGGCCTGGTCTGCGCTGTCTATAAAAGCGTCGCGCGCAAATCCCCACCGGCTCCGGTTCGCCTCCAGGAATTGTTCAAACAGCGGCGGGATGTCGCTTGGCGTCAGCGGGCGGGACAAGTCGCGGTTGTTGTACACGCGCACGTCCAGCCCCACCAGGCGCCGGCATGTGGTAACACCCCAGAAGGTAAACGCAAACGTGTCCGCCGAGTTCTGGCTGTAAGCCGTATCAAGCCCCGCTGTAAACAGCAGATACTTAAATTGCCGCGCCTGCTGCACCGTGATAAGGCTTTTGTCCTCTAAGTTGAACACCAGCCCTGTGGCCCGCCCGCGCAGGCCAAGAATCTTGTTTTTATACAGCTTTGTGCCGGGAGGGACCATGCTGATGATCTTCTCGACTTTATCTGTGGAAAGCCCGGCATTGTGCTCAAAAGAAAAGAACCAGTGCACCCATCCCTGCTTGGGTTCACGGTTCAAAAGCTCCAATATTTCACGCGGCGTGTCGTTCTCCCATTCCGGCATAGGCCGGCTGTGGTTGATGTATTCCTCGTACACGGGCAGGCCCGGGTCGTCCGGGTTCAATGTAGCCAGCAGATAGTCGCAGCGCATGGACGCCTCCCGCACAAAATCCATGTCCGCAATGTTTATCTCGTCAATATACAAACATCCGTACTGTCCGCCCAACGCCTTTTTCCAGCGCGCCTTGTCCGCGTAGCCAAGCACATAAATCTTCTTGTCCTCGTCCGTGGTATGGAGTATCAAATGCGCCATACGGTCGTCGCCGCGTCCGCTGGGCCAATACTCCACCAATCCGCCGAAGTCATCCAGGATGCCAAGTTCCTTTGTGATAATGTTCTTTTCGATGGTCCCCTGATCCAGGCCGCTCAAAACATGGATGCGCTTCTCGCTCCCCGCACACCGGAGAATAAATTTGAACAGCCCCACGGTCGTTTTGCCTGCGGCCGTCGTGCCTTCCAGAAACTCCACCGGCGCCGTGCAGCGCAGGAATGCCTTATACTTCTCCGAGAGGATCAGGTCAGCCATCCGGCGGCCCGCCTCTCAACTGCGCGAGAATGCCGTCCAGTTTGCCTGTGTCCACCTTCGCGGCCACTTTCAGCCGGTCCTCGAACATGCCCAAATGCTTGCCCAGCAATTCCAGGGCCTTGAGCTTATCCGCCATTTTGATCTCTCGCTCCAGTCCGTCCTCTCCGAAAGTTTTCACCTTTACCGATTGAATGGCCGCAAGATCCTCGGGGGCGGCGTCTTCTCTCAACGTGGCGTCGCTGGCGTCGATCACATCCGCGGCATTCACAAAAGCGATTTTTGCCAGCTCCGTAAGCACGCGGTCAGCGTTTATACCTGTTCGCTTCGAACGTTCAGCCATCGCCTTTGCAATATATGCGCCAATGTCTGGTTTTGCCATGTTTTCCGCCGCAATTTTGTTTGCGCTTACCGCACTGTATCCCGCCCGTATGGCGGCTTGCGTGGCGTTCAGGTCGATTAAATATTCTTCACAGAACCGCTTCTGCTTTTTCGTCACATTGCCTCCCCCTTCCCGACGTGCAAATACAAAGAAAGCGCACCGGTTTCCCGATGCACTTTCTCGATTTTAAGTATAGCACACTGTTTCGGGACATTCAGGACATTCGTGACACAAAATTAAAATTGTGAAAAATATCTTCCCACGCTCTTTTTTATGGCGTCTTCACTACGTCCTAATTCAGCTGCCACTTCTTCCCAGCTCCAGCCGTCAAAGCTCCTGCGGCTGATTGCCACACGCACCTCGGGATCTGTGATATCCTCTATCTCGATCAGTGCCCTGCCGTACAGCCGGTCGTATTCATCGTTGAGCTTTTTCAGTCTTTCCTGCATGGCCAAAACGTCGGCATCGGTTTCCACCCCGCGGATAATGACCGTATGCTTTGTGTACGGAAAGTTTTCCGCACTGCCATGCACTGCGTCCTGCGCAATGGTATCTTTCCGCCGGAGCAGTTTTTCAATCCGGCTTTCCCGGGCTTTTATGTCAGCAGGGAGAGCCCACAGCTTTTTGTACTCCTTGAATGTCACCCGAACACCTCCCGATAACAAACTCCGCAGACAACGGGGTCCTCCTTGTTCATTCGCCATTGACAGTGTTCGCACGAACGCTTTTCGCGGTGCGTACCAGCGCCCGGTGGCCGATACCGCACAAGCTTATGTATCATTGCTTCGATCTGCTTATCCTTCCCGCTGCTTGCCAATGGTCGTTCCACGCACGCGGTCGCGTTTGCTACGCTGGAAGCTGAATATCCTGTCGCCTTAGCGATATAGTCCAGCGTAAAGCCAAGCCTGCGCATTCGGCACATTTCATTTTTATCGGCCTCGCTTATCATCGCCCATCCCTCCCCGCGGCAATGCAGGCCAGCGTGGCCACAACCGCCAGTGCGACGGCCAAGACCGCCAGATTTATCAAGATTTGCATGGGACGACCTCCTATTCAATTGTGGAAATCTCAGGGAGCCACATTTTGGGGTTGAAATTCAGCGTGTACTTATACTGGTTGACATCTCCAGATGTGACATCTTCCACCACATAGGTGACATTATCGCTCAGGCCGATAAAGTGCTTTTTGTACTCGCCGTTTTCGTCTTCAACCACAATTTCCAGCTGGTTATCTTCTGTGTCTGCCGTAATGCTCATTTTGCCTGTCATCTGGAATAGCACATCGCCTTGCAAGCAGTTTATTACTGTCACCTGCCGGATATCGTTGAAATTGTCTGCCTGCTGTGATAGGTTGTAGGACACGCGATCTGCTTCGGTAGAGCAGCCGGTCAATGCCATCACAATTAACCATGCCATCATCAATAAGGCTACAACAATTCCATTTTTCATATTTTTCCTCACTTTCATTTTGCGGCCTACTTGAGCCTGTTTGCTAGCCTGCGTACCTTGTATTGTCTGCGGTTTTCCACAGCGTCAAAGCACTCGTACATCATGCAAAGTTGCTCCATCATAATAGACACGTCCGCGATCTCGTCAACGATAGCATCCGTGGCCGCTGGCTTTTCGTTTACACCAGCACGGCGCATTTTACAAATCGCCTTGATAAGCTCGCTCATTTCTTCGATGGCTACATCTTCTTGAGCAGTTTGTCCGTATATAAGGATTGCCTTTTCAAATACTTCTTTCACTGGTTTTCCTCCTTTGGCGGCTCTGGCAACGGCATCCAGTATAATACTCGGTTGTTTGTGCCATTCATTACGTCTCCGCCCCAATTTCCATTCACGCAATACCCAATACCGAATGTTTTATACATTCTGTTGTAATTACCATAGCGAAAATATTCATACCAGCACAAAACATCTTCTAAATTCTCGGGCAACCTATCCTCAACCGAAATCCATTCATCCATGCTGTGATTTCTCCATTAAATTGTTATTTTTGTCCAGAGCTACGCTAGAATCGTTATATCCAGCCGCTTCACACCTGTCGATAAAATCCGCCAGTTCATTATCATCCATTTCCCGGATGCGGTCGGCGTTGGTGATAATCTCCGGGTCGGTTTCAACACCGTATGTACTTCTTAAAGCAGCACAACCCGGACCACGATACGTCACGGTGCATTTCGCAAACGCCGGGCAGTTCTTACAGCCTTTCACGTGTTTTCCTCCTTCGGCTTTGAACGGTAAGCAATCCATGCTTTTCCGTATTCATCGCCTCTCCCCTCAATTAACCGAGATAAATTATATGCATCCCTCCATCGTGAAGCGTAATCAATTGGAATTGTAGGTTTAAAATCCACATACAATGGTTTAATATCATTTGGATGTCCTTTTGTTATATGTTCCTTTACTTCCTCTAGCGTCAGAGGCTGCGGGTTCTCGCGTGCCGCCGCATCCATCATGCACTCCAACGCAATTGCTTTTGACGTATCGCTGATTTCGTGTTTGCTACAGTGGAATGCCTCATCCCAAAAGTCTTGAATTGCCGATTGTAGTTCTTCCCGTGTCATAGTCTGCCTCCTTATTCGTCTCATGCGTAATTACACATCCGTCATACAAACCGTCAGTTGCGACCGATATTACTTTCATTAAAAAGTCTTTTTCGTTTTCGTAGACAAAATTAAGGAACGCGGCTTTCGTACTATCCGGTAAGTCAAACGTTACTTTCATGCTCTGCCTCCTTCTCCTTCAGCGCGGCCTCGGCGGCTTCGCGGGTTAGAAATACGGTTTTGCCGAGAGCAGATATTTCAAATCCATTCAGATTTGAATAAATACCGTCTAGTAAATCCCACCCTACAAGAATCGAACACCCAGAAAAATGCACAGAAATCACCTTGTATGTAGAGATAACCCCTCTCTTATTTGGCTCATATACGGTATTTCCAAGCAACCGGTACGCCTGCGCCAGCTCGCGGAGGCGGTCAATAGGAATTTCCTTGATGATTTCCAACCGCTGAGCGTTTTCAGTTCGCAAGGTCATGCCGCGCCCGTATGAATCTAAAATGCGCTCGATTTCCTCCGGCTCCAGCCCGGTTTCCTCGTAGGCGGCGAGGCGAGCTGCCAGTTCTTTTACACAATCGACAAATTCATCTACCGTATCATCTTTAACTGGCGGGAAATTTTTATGCGCCCAAAATTCACCATCGAAAACAGTAATTCT
>ENA-UPWK01002159-UPWK01002159.1-human-gut-metagenome-genome-assembly--contig:-NODE-2159-length-9835-cov-6.363394_pt1 | contig 9835 bp, 4 predicted proteins | sample MGYA00250048_ERZ773373 | MGnify/ENA primary metagenome ERZ773373 (study PRJEB29103, sample SAMN06112059) | human gut metagenome | biome: human gut; feature: ankylosing spondylitis patient; material... | reverse complement strand
AAAATTTTTGTGGTTATCGAATCCCAGTTCGCAGTTTTTGCAGGCACGAAATTTCAAGGTGGAAATGCTTGAGAGGGGCATTCCCTTTGATGCCGGGATAGTTTCACCTGTGCCGAAAAACGGCGGAACGCGATACAGCCTTTTGTGTACATCAGATTTCCGGAAAGGCCGGGGTTCTTCATGCCGCTGATGAGCACGGCGGCAGATCCTCTTGGCCCCGGCCTATCCGGCCCCCTGCCGAGGACGCTCCCCCGTCGTCGGTAGGGGGGTTATGTTTTTGGAGGGATATCCCGCGGGGCGGCCCCGTGCCCTAAGTGGAGGGGGTGTGTTCTCCGCTTTGAAACCTATAGCGGGCGGAGCCGCTTTCATATTGGGTTTGCATTTTGATGCTGCTGGATAAAATATATCATAATAATTTGTTTTAATTACAAAAAAATCTTACAAACAAAAGAGGTAATACACGCGGGCCATAGGTATTTTTGAGGAAATCTTTTTATGTTCCCTATACCGCGATGAACTATCTCTTTATAATATATAGAAAATGCTATAGTTCTAGAAAAGCTTGACACTATAGCGTGATAGCGTTATCTGTTAAACAATAATTTTATGGGGATTCCAGTAATGAATCCCCTAAGTTCCCTGCCATTTATTGGGGAGCTGCATGCAACTGAGTAAGTTGGTGTGCAGACGTGTGTTTTCTATATGAAGCACACAGTAACCCATTGGATCGGCAGGTTTTTTTATGCTCTCTCTCTCTCTCTCTCTCTCTCTCTCTCTCTCTCTCTCTCTCTCTCTCTGCCTGATTTTTCTGGACCCATTGTCTTCTATCGATCAGGATAAGAACGCCCCGTGCCGAAACATCGTTTCGGCACGGGGCGTTTTGTTTTTTCAGGAAATCTTGGAAGCACGGCGGACAGATTTTTCTAGTCCATCTTCTCTTGGGAGTTTCCATGTTGCGGAAAGACGATGCGGCATCGAGGCGGGAAGCATGTCCCTTTCATGAAGGCACCGTTCAAGAGAATTTACAAGCCATGTGCGGATCCGTTGCGCAGGGAGAGCACTCTCTTGAGTCCTGCACATGGCCGGAGAAAGAATATGATGTGCCCCTTTTTTGTGCGTTTGCGGAAGAGGCGCCTCTGGACGAAGGCGATATCCCTTTAGAAATCATTCAGTATGATCCCACGGATTATTTCATAGACGGCAACGGGCAGTTCACGTTTCTCATCGGAAAAGGGGTGTTGGACGTACTGTTGAGACATGGACGGGAAGGCGTTGCCTCCGTTTCGGGGATTGATGTGTTCATTGACACGTCTCTGCCGATAGCCGCCCCCGGTGACCTGAAAGCCTGCCTCGGCCTTTGGGTTGATAGGAATAAACTTTTTGGTTTCACGAAAGATAATGGATGGTTCCTTTCGTATTCTTTGAACGGCCTGCCCAAAGGCGCTGTCGAAATGAGGCACAAGGAAGGCGCCATCATGGTGATGGACAAGAAGTCGATACTCAGTCCGGCATGAGAGGCGAACGTTCCGCGGTGTTCGCCAAACTATATTTTTTCATCCACTTAACAGTATTCGGAGCATATGATGGCAGACCTTACTCTCAGACATCCTGCGAATGGAGCTAATCAGGTTATCCCTAGCGAAAAATTTGACCACATCGCGTTCGATTTTCCTTCGGACAGCGTGGTCCTTTCCAAGGAAGGCAATGATCTGCTTCTTTCCTTTGAAGACGGAAGCCGGATTACCCTTACTGATTTTTATACGACTTTCTCCAAGGACAGCATCCCGGACTTCATCGTGGATGGAACGTCCGTTTCCGGCTCCGAGTTTTTTGCAGCCCTTAACGAACCCGATCTGATGCCCGCGGCAGGTCCGGCGGTAGCGGCTTCGAACGCCGACGGCGGCCGCTTCCACGAGTACACGGACGCTTCCCTCATGGATGGGGTCGAACGTCTTGGCGGCCTTGATCTCGGCTTGAACCGCGCTGCTGAACCTGATCGTGAATTAGAGGCTTACGGCAACAGAGGCGTGGAGGAAGAGGAGGCTGTCGTTGAAGAAGTGATAGTGCCCGAACGCCCGCTGTTCAACGACGCCCCTTCGGGCGGCTCGAGCGTGGTGACCACGGACGAAGGCAACATCCCCGGCATGGGCTCGCAGCACGAGACGTCGGCCACGCAGCCCTTCGGAGCCGCGACGGACGGCTCGTTCAAGATGGAGCTGCACGGCGCGGACGCCACGGTGAGCATCGGCGGCACCGAATTGAAGGTGGAAAACGGCAAGCTGTACCACAACGGCGTTGAAGTGACGGCGGACGCCGCGGTGTCCGTGCCCGGCGGCGCGCACGGCACGCTGACGGTGACGGGCATGGATGCGGACGGGACCGTGCACTACACCTATACCCTGACCGCGCCCGTGGACGCCACGGGCAACGCGTCCAACCGCCCCGGCGAAGGCGACGCGGGACGCGGGGAGGCCGTGCACGCGGACGCGTTCGACGTGAGCATCACGACCACGGGCGGCACGGCGACCGGCCAAATCACCGTGGACGCGCTTGACGACGCGCCGGTGCTGACTGTTCAGGGCGATCGAGGCGAACACGCTGCGGACTCTGAGAGCGGCAGCATTACGGATACATTCATGGTGCATTTCGGTGCGGACGGGCCGGGGGACGCGGCGTTCACGTTCGACGGGCATGCGCTCGAAAAGAACGATGAAGGCTCTTGGCAGTATACGGACCCGGACGGCCTCTACACCATAACCGTCGTCCAGACTGGGAGCGACGCCAATGAATTTCGGTATTCCTATACGCTGGAATATGATTCGACCAAGGTCAAGGAAGGATTTGGCGGCGATCTCAAGGTGGTGGCCACGGACGGAGATCTGGATACCGCAACCGATACGGTCCATATCGCCGTCACCAATACCGCTCCAGAAGCGGCGGACAATATCTATGACATCGATAAGGCCGTGGCCGGAGAAAGCATCATCTCCGCATCGGCGAGCGCGGTGCTCGGGGACTGCATCATTACGGTGGGCGGTACTGTAGGCGACCGTATCCATACCGGATGGATGACGGACAAGCAGGATGACACGTTCTCAGTTTTGGAAGATGGGGTTGAGGGTGACCTTTTCGGCAAGTTCTTCTCGGATCTGGGCGGCAACAACCTGACACTGGATACCTTAAAGGACGCCGCGCACATCTACACGTTGAAGATTTCCTCCGGGACGAGTGCTGAGCAGGTTCAGGCCGCGGTCAAGTACGCCTCGGAACACAACCTGCTGCTGTACATCGAAGGAGATTTAAACAGTTCGCTGCTGGGGAATACGCCCCTGAATTGCGTCACCATCGTCAACGGCAACCTCTCCATCAACAGTGAAGGGTTCGGCGCGAACAGCTTCTTGTATGTCACGGGCAATGTGCACGCCGGAGAGGATTTCACGGTGAGCGGCGGTTTGGCCGTGGGCGGGGATCTCACGGGGTCCGCATCCATTGAAGTGGAGCATACCGCCGATGTCTTCACGCCCGACAACGTGGTCATCAGCAGCACGGTCCCCTCGGGAGAGGTGCCGAGTACATCGATCACGATCACGTTTGAGGATCTGTTGCACAACGACATGGACAGGGATGACGCGTCCGTGTCCAAGGACGGCCTGCATATCACGGAGATCACCATAGGCGGCAAGACATATACTTCCCATGATGCTTCCACGGACATCTCGTACAACGAGACGACGAAGATCTCGATCGATTGGCAGAAGGGCACGATTTCGGTTACGAATACCGGAAAGAACAGTGAATCTATCCAGTTCGGCTACGGGGTGGAAGACCGGCACGGCGCGACCGACAGCGCAGACATCACCGTCAACGTGACCGCTACGACCGGCGCGGGCTCCATCGGCGACGACCTCCTGCAAGGCGCGACGACGACGGAAAACGTCGCTATGAGTTACAACATCTCATTTGTGTTGGATAAGTCGGGGTCGATGGGGAGTTCCTACTCTACTGCCAAGGAGGCAGTAGCCAATTACATCGAAAAGCTTTGGGATGACATCCAAAATACCGATGCGATTATCAACATTCAAGTCGTCAAGTTCAGTTCAAGTGTTGGATGGGGCGATAACAATACATTTACGTTGGACAAGTCGACGACCTATAAGGAATTACAGGCGTTCCTTAGTGCTCATGTGACTAATAATGATAAGGCGAGCGGGAACACGAACTATGAAGATGCGTTGCTGAAGGCCGAGAGTTGGTTCAACTCTCAGGAAGAAAACGGCTTCGCCAACAGGCTGTACTTTATCTCCGACGGTGAACCGAATCGCCCCTATGGAAAGCCCGTCGAGAGGGCGGAAGCCGTCTATGATCGCATCGTCGGAGACAGCGCCCACCCGGTCGACGTCCACGCCATAGGCATCCTTGGGAATGGCGCGAACGACCTCGACGTGCTCAACAAGTTCGACAACACGGATGGGGCGGATCAGATCCGGAATGCTGGTGAACTGTATGACGCCATCGCCTCGTCCACGGTGACGAAGCCCGTTTCGGACACCATCTTCGCCAACAAGGGCGATGACGTGGTCTTCGGAGACACCGCGCAGTTCAGCGTGGGTGGGGCCACCGTCTCCCTCGCGGAGTATGTGAAGGCGCAGCTCGGCTTCAATCCGAGCACGGCCGACGTTATCGACTACGTCCGCGAGCATCCTGAGGAAATAGGCAGCGCGCTGGTTCCGAACGCCAACGAGGGCAAGCCGGACATGCCCGATGCCCTGATCGGCGGGGAAGGCAATGACGTCATGTATGGGCAGGGCGGCAACGATCTGCTCATCGGCGACGGCAGCAATACTTCAGGCGCAGACGATACCCTGCACCGGCTCGCGCAGGAACTCGGCACTCTTACGGGGGGCTCACACGGGGTCACTCCGGCATCCCTGAGCGATGCCATCCTGAATCTGGGCCACGATAGCGCCAAGCTGCATGAGCTTGCGGACTGGTCGGAAAAGCATCTGGAAAACTCGTCCGACGGTGACGATTGGCTGTTCGGTGGCGAAGGGAACGATGTCCTCTTCGGTCTGGGCGGCAATGACCACTTGTACGGCGGCTCTGGAGACGACGTCCTTTTCGGCGGCAGCGGAGATGATTACCTCGACGGTGGAGAGGGACGGGATATATTGTTCGGCGGCTCCGGGAACGACATCATCAAGTACGACTCCACCGACTTCCTTGTGGACGGCGGCGACGGCATCGACTTCCTGATTACCGACAACAAGGACCTGACCCTCGACGATCTGCTGCGGAACACCGATCCGAATAATGGCCCGATCGTCCAAAATGTGGAAGTTCTGATTTCCGGGGACCATGCCTTGTCGCTTACGGATACGGCCGGGCTGAAGCAGTACGGCATAGAGCTCGGCCTTGACGGGGACAAGGAAACGCTGACGTTGAGCGATGCATGGACACAGCAGGGCGACGCCTTCGTGAATGCGGATGCGGGCCTTACCATCCAAGTGCATGGCCTCACGCCGGAAACCGTCACGGACGATCAGGCGATGCTCCATAAGTTCATTCTGGAAAACGCGCAGTAACATACACGCATCCTCCCGGATCGACTATACCGCGCAATCCGGGAGGATGCCCGAAGGGCCTATGCGTATCCTCTTTTTGAATTATACTTTTCCCGGACCTCTGGGGACGATGGCCGCCTCGTTGGCCGCACTGCCGGGCAACGAGGTGCTGTTCGCGTCGGAGTACGGGAGGCGGGATTTCTCGCTCCCTGGCGTCAAGAGGGTTCTTCTGAAGAAGCCCAAGGACAGGAAGAAGGCTGTGGCATCGATATCGACCCCCGCCCTTGACGCCGGGGAACGGGATTGGACCATGGCCTATTTGCGCGGCCGGGCCACGGCTTCGTCGCTCATGGGCGTGCTTGCGGAAGGGTTTGAGCCCGACATGGTGATCTTGTCGGGTTCTATGGGCAATGGTCTGTTTGTGCGGAACCTGTTCCCGGAAGCTTTTCTTGTCGGGTATGCCGACTGGTATTTTCGGGATGAGGCCGAGACTCGCTATCCTCTCAGCACCATGCCCGACATCCCCCTGGCCCCCCGCAATATCCGCAACACGCTGCAAGCGAAAAACTTTTTTGATTGTAACTGCCATTTTACGACGACGGAATGGCAACGGGAGCAATACCCCGAAGGGATGCGCGGGTTCATTTCCGTACTGCGGAAGTGTGTGGACACGGAGTTTTTCGCTCCGGCCCCCGCCAGCCGATTCAGTTTCGGGGACTGCGAACTGACGGAACGGCAAGAGATCGTGACCCTTTCCGTGCGGGACGCCGCCCGGTTGCGGGAGGGTGGTTTCTGGTGCGAGTTGCCGTCCCTGCTCTCGGCGCGGCCGGACTGCCATGTGGTTCTTATCAGCACGGGCAAGGAGGTCCGCCTCGATAGCCTCCGGGAAAGCATGGCGGCGTTTCCCTCCGGCATGAGGGGCCGGATCCACCTGCTGGATTTTCTCCCTCCGGGAGCCTACCGCGACCTGTTGTGTGTCTCCTCGCTGCATCTCTGCAAAGATATTTCCTTTATGCTGCCTTCCGAACTCTTGGAGGCCATGAGCTGCGGGTGCGTCGTGCTCGCGCCCGACACCGGAGCCGTCCGCGAAGTCCTCAGCGACGGCCAAAACGGTTTTCTGTACCCCTCCGGGCGCAGGATGAATTGGGTCATGCTCATAACCCTGTTGCTCGAAAGGCGATCCGAGCTGCTCTCCATACGCCGGAACGCCCGGAAGACCGTTTTTGGGAAACACAATAAAAATACCCTGTTACCAAGGCATATTGCTTTCCTGATGGACCGTTACAGCCATTGGCGCGCCCAACAAATACAACTCGCGGAGGGAAACGATGTATTCGAATCTACCTCTGCCTAAGCTTCTTGAGATCATTTCGCGGATCGTGAACGACAGCGGATGTACGGTCCGCATCGTCGACGAAATACCTGTGCAGGATAGGGAGATCCGTGAGCTCTGCCTCCAGATTTACGAACTGCGCCGGGCCGCGCAATCCATCGCGCACGGGGAACTGGGAGTCCATTTCGAAAACTGCGGCTGTATGGCTACGTATTTGAAGGACATCATGGATAGGCTCAAGGCGGTCGAGCGGGGGATCAAGGAACTCGCGGAGGGCGACACGCCGGAACTTCCCCGCTTGGGGGCCCTCGGGACGTACTTCGAGCTTATCGGCAATACGCTGCAAGAAAACAGAAGGCTCATCGAGAAGTACAGGAACCTGTCCCTGACCGACATGCTGACGGGCCTGCCGAACCGGCGCGGCTTCCTCGCGCTGGCGGAAAAGAGCTTTGCCCGCGCAAGCCGCAAGCGGCAGAGCATTTCCTTTATCATGGCGGACATCGATCATTTCAAGAAGGTCAACGACCGGCACGGCCATGAGGCGGGGGACGAGGTGTTGCGCGTGGTGGCGCAGCGCTTTCTGGACTGCCTCAGGGTTGAAGATATTTGCTGCCGGTATGGCGGGGAAGAGTTCCTCGTCATGCTGTACGATACGGATGTGATCCGGGCGGCATTGGTTGCGGAACGGCTGCGCAAGAGCATCGCGGGAAAACCGATCTCCACCAGAGGGGAGGAGATCCGGGTGGCGATCAGCCTCGGGGTGACGGAAGTCGTCGCTGCCGATTACGCCGGAACGCGGAAATGTCATGCGGAAATACGGCGGGCTGTGCAGGTGTCCGACGCGTTTCTCTACAAAGCCAAGAAAGCGGGCAGGAACAGGGTCGCCGCCAACCTGCCTGAAGAGGATGAGGGGGTGGCGTAGCAAGCCCTCCCGTCTTTCGAAAGGAGAGGGCGCTTGTCGAGGGAAACGCCGATCCGCCTGTGCGCGGTACGGTTTTTTAGGAAAACGCTTGGGGGATGTCCCGAGTGAGCGCGTGGGTGAGTGCCACGCAGGAGGGTGAGTTGCCCTCCGGAGGAGCAAAATATGTACGGTAGAGCCTTTGCGATGATCCTTATGACGGCGGTGCTGTGTCTCGGCGGAATGACGAATGCCCCGGCCGCTCCGACCTCCAACGCCGCCGTGACTTCCGCGCCCGGGCGGGAAAGGGCTGTCACAGTCAGGGAAACCGTGGACGAGACCATCGCCCACCACCGGGGACTCAAGGTCATTCAGGAAAATCTGGATGTGACCCGCTATGAACTGCGCCGGGCAAAGGCCGGATGGGGGCCGAGCGTGGACGCGACCGGGCGCTACGGCGCCAGCCGCCTGAGCGACGATACCACGCGCTCCTACGGTTCGGATAAGGGCATGTATGCGGCGAGCGGCGTGGGCATTACCCTGACCCAGCCCCTGTGGGACGGCTTCGCCACCCGCAGCCGTGTCCGTACTGGAGAAGCCACCGTTGAATCGATGGAATACCGCGTGTTCGACAACGCTACCTCGTTCGGTCTGGATGGCCTCATCGCCCATGTGGACTACCTGCGGCGGCGTGAAATCCTGCGCCTCGCACAGGAAAATGTGGCGCGGCATAAGGAAATCCTCGCTTCGCAGCGCGAGCGCCTGAACCTCGGGGCATCCACGACGGCCGACCTGACCCAGACGGAAGGCCGCCTTTCCCGCGCCATGTCCACCCTGACGGACGCCGAGGCTTCGTTGCGCGAAGCCGAGGCCTCCTATATCCGGCTGACCGGGAAGCCCGTGCCCCCGTCGCTTGCGGAAGTATATGTCCCTGAAGGGATGTTTGCCGACCCCGACGCGGTGATGAAGGCGGCTGAGGAAGGGAACCCCAAGCTGAAGGCGTATCTTGCGGACATCCGGGCGGCACGCGGCGAGAAGGAACTTGCACAGTCGGCCTACCATCCGAAGATCAATCTTGAGGTTGGGCCGAACTATTCGGATCGCGGCGGCAGGGGGAGCAATTGGACGTCGAGTTTCGACGTCATGGCGACCATGCGTTGGAACCTGTTCAACAGCGGTGCGGATAAGGCCGAGACGGAAGCCGCCGAGTCGCGCATCCGTCAGGCGCGTCAGACCGCCTATAACTTCTTTGATGATTTGAATCTCGAAATCGCGGACACGTGGACCCGTTACATGGCCGCCATTGAACAGCGGAAGTATTATCAGGAAGCGGTCGTTTACAACACGCAGACGCGGGATGCTTATCTGGCGCAGTTCAACCTTGGGCAGCGCAGCCTGCTTGACGTGCTGGACGCTGAGAGCGAGCTCTTCAATTCCGCCACGCAGGAAGCCACGGCGCGCGGGAACGAGATCGTCGGAGCCTATCGGCTGTACGCGCTGGCCGGGCAGTTCCTTCCGGTGCTGAACATAGACGACAAGTCCCTTTACGTTTCCCAGCGCGAAAGTGAACCTTCCAAGTAACCCTGTTTGCCCTTTTTCCGGGGCTCTGCCCCGGACCCCGCCGAGGGGCTCTGCCCCTCGGGACCCCGCAAGGGGGCAGCGCCCCCTTGACCCGGCGGCGCGTTTCCTTTGGCGGCCTTGCCGCCAAAGGAAACGCTTGTGCGGCGTAATGGAAGGGAGGGGGAGTATCTTTTTTCGTCTTTTATCGGAAGCCTGTTGAGTGGGATGTGCCTTGAATCCGTCTCAGTTGTGGTATTCCTACGAGGGAACCACTTCTTTTGAGTCCATAAAATGATTGCAGCCCGGCGTGGGAAGGCACTCCACTCCCGAAGCGTTTCTTGACTTCCTCGGTTCTCTATGTGTATTTTTAGAAAGGTGCTTCAAAACACCTTTATTCCTTGGCGGCCCGCCGTCCCGTTAGAGTGGCTTTTTTTACGCCTCCGTTTTGGCGTAACCTTTTCTATATATTTGGAGGAATATTTA
>ENA-UPWK01002146-UPWK01002146.1-human-gut-metagenome-genome-assembly--contig:-NODE-2146-length-9947-cov-6.986424_pt1 | contig 9947 bp, 8 predicted proteins | sample MGYA00250048_ERZ773373 | MGnify/ENA primary metagenome ERZ773373 (study PRJEB29103, sample SAMN06112059) | human gut metagenome | biome: human gut; feature: ankylosing spondylitis patient; material... | reverse complement strand
AATACGGCAAGGAGGATTTACCATTATTGGAGGGGAGGGAAAACTTTTCTGAAGAAAAGCTTTTCCCTCCCTTCCCCAAACCCCATCTCTCCCTTTCCAAAGACTTTCGGTTTTATTGAATCCCCGTTCCCGGGGGGCCCTGTGGGCGGAAGGTTGAGCGGGTGCATTGGCTTCTTGGTTTCCGGCATAGACGGAAAAGAAAAAAGGGCTATGTAGGTTAGCCTGTTGGAATGGAATGACTCAAATAAGGAAAGGACAGATTCCAAGAATCTGTCCTTTCCTTTTGTTATGGGATCGGGAGGAGGTATGCCCCCTCCAATTGCTTTCTACTCGTCCCCGACCTGCAAGGCGGCGAGGAAGGCCTCCTGGGGCAGCTCGACGTTGCCCATGCGCTTCATGCGCTTTTTGCCTTCCTTCTGCTTTTCGAGGAGCTTGCGCTTACGGGTAATGTCGCCACCGTAGCACTTGGCGGTTACGTTCTTGCGGAGCGCGGAAATGGTTTCGCGGGCGATGACCTTCTGGCCGATGGCGGCCTGAATCGCCACTTCGAACATCTGGCGCGGGATGGTGCGCTTGAGCTTGAGGGCAAGCGCACGCCCGTAGGCGTAGGATTTGTCCTTGTGCACGATGACCGCGAGGGCGTCCACGGCTTCGCCGTTCAGGAGGATATCCAGACGCACGAGGTTCGAGGCCCGGTAGTCGATCACTTCGTAGTCCATTGAGGCGTAACCGCGCGTGGCGGACTTCAGGCGGTCGAAGAAGTCGAACACGATTTCCGCAAAGGGCAGCTCGTAGGTGATGACGACGCGGTTCTGGGCCAGATACCCCATGTTCTTCTGGATGCCGCGCTTTTCCTCGCAGAGCTTCATCACGTTGCCGACATAGTCGCTCGGGACATGGATGTCGATGCGGACGTAGGGCTCATAGAGGTTGGTGATGCGGGCGGGATCGGGGAGCTTCGACGGGTTGTCGATTTCCGTGGTCTTGCCGTCCGTCGTCTCCACCCGGTAGATGACCGAGGGTGCCGTGGCGATGAGGTCCACCTGGAATTCGCGTTCGAGGCGTTCCTGAATGATTTCCATGTGCAGGAGGCCGAGGAAGCCGCAGCGGAAGCCGAAGCCGAGGGCCTGCGAGGTTTCCGGTTCCCACGAGAAGGCCGCGTCGTTGAGCTGGAGTTTTTCCAGCGCGAACTTGAGCTGCTCGTAATCGCTCGGATCGGACGGGTAAAGGCCGCAGAAGACCACCGCCTTCACTTCCTTGAAGCCGGGCACGGCCTCGGCGCAAGGGCGTTCCGCCAGCGTGATGGTGTCGCCGACCTTGGCGTCGCCCAGTTCCTTGATGTTGCCGCAGAGGAAGCCCACCTCGCCCGCGGAAAGCTGATCCATATCGCGGGACTCGGGCGAGAACACGCCGAGCCGGATGACTTCGTAGGTCTTCTTCGTGGCGAACAGCTCGATCTTGTCGCCTTTGCGGAGCGTCCCGTCCATGATGCGGAACATGACCACGACGCCCTGATAGGAGTCATACCACGAGTCGAAAATGAGTGCCTTGAGCGGCGCGTTGGGGTTGCCCTCGGGCGCGGGCAGGCGCTCCACAATGGCTTCGAGCACGTCGGGCACGCCGTCGCCGGTCTTGGCGCTGACGGGCAGGGCTTTGGAGCAGTCCAGCCCGATGTCTTCTTCAATTTCGGACTTCACCCGCTCCACGTCGGAACTCGGGAGGTCGATTTTGTTGAGGACCGGGATGATCTCGTGGTTGTGGTCGAGGGCGAGGTAGACGTTGGCGAGCGTCTGCGCCTCCACGCCCTGCGTGGCGTCCACCACCAGCAGCGCACCTTCGCAGGCCGCCAGCGAACGGGAGACTTCATAGTTGAAGTCTACGTGGCCGGGCGTATCGATGAGGTTCAGCAGGTACTGCTTGCCGTTTTTCGACTTGTAGGGGATGCGGACGCTCTGCGCCTTGATGGTGATGCCGCGCTCGCGTTCGATGTCCATGCGGTCAAGGTACTGGTCGCGTTTTTCGCGTTCCGACACCAGCCCCGTGATCTCAAGGATGCGGTCGGCGAGCGTCGACTTGCCGTGGTCGATATGGGCGATGATGCTGAAATTGCGGATATGTTCCTGTACGGGCATTGAAGCATGTCCTTTTTTCGAGAATGGGTAGTGCCTCCGGCGGCAAGGGGCTGGCGCCCCTTGGCCCTGCTTGGGGGGGATGATTCCCCCCCAAACCCCCTCGGTTATGGAAACGCGAGAGGTTGAGGCTTTATGTCGGTTGTGTCGTTTTCTTAAAAAATGGAATAAACGGCGTCGCCGTTTATTCTGTGGGTAATGGAACCTCGTTGTGTCGTTTCCGTTTACGCCGGGGTCCGGGGGGAGGCTCTCTCCCCGGCAGAGTCTGAGGCGGAGCCTCAGCGGGTGCAGGGCGGCGCCCTGCGCTTACTTTTTCCCGAAGCCGGGAATGGCGAACTTGCGTTCGAGCTTCTGGAGGAACCACGTGGCGAAGGAGACGAGGACAAGATAGTAGATGCCCGCCACAATGTAGACTTCCGTGGGCCGGAACGAACGCGAAACAAGTACCTTGGCCTCGCCGGTAAGCTCGATGCAGGTGATGATGTAGGCGAGGGAGGAATATTTGATCAGATAAATGATTTCGTTGCCGCAGCCGGGCAGGGCGCGCCGGGCGGCCTGCGGGATGACCACCCAGAGGATGGTCTGCAGCTTGGTGAATCCGAGGGCATAGGCCGCCTTGATCTGCCCCTGCCGGATGGAGAGCAGCGCGCCGCGGACGTATTCCGACTGGTACGCGCCCGTGCAGAGGATGAAGCCGAGCACGGAGGCGGGATAGGGCTCGAGGTAAATGCCGAGGTTGGGCAGGCCGAAATAGAGGATCATGAGCTGCACCACGAGCGGCACGCCGCGGAAGATGGTGGTGAAGCCGTTCCCGAGGCTGCGGAGCCACTTGGGGCCGAAGACGCGGGCCACGCCGGTGAGGACGCCGAGCACGAACCCGATGGTCGCTGAGGGCACGATCAGGGCGATGGACATGACGAGCCCCCGGTTGAGCGCGGGGAGGACCGTCTGGAAGATGAAGTCGGGATCAAGCCACTGCATCGTCTAGTCCTTTTTCGGGGCGTCGGGGATCATGGACGATTCGCTGCCGTCGTCGGTGATGTCGTGGGACAGGTCGCCGGTGAGGAGTTCGCTGACCGTGGGCTCGTCGGATTTTTCGGTGCCGCGCAGGTCGAACAGCTTGCCGCAGAAATCGCTGGTGCGCGTGCCGGAGCCGGGGGCCAGCAGCACGTCGGGCGCGCCCTGCTCGATGATCTTGCCCTGTTCCATGAACAGGATGTCCGTAGCGAGGGCGCGGGCGAAATCCATCTGGTGCGTGGCCATGATCATGGTCATGCCACCGTCCGCGAGGTCACGGATAACCGAGAGCACTTCGCCGACAAGCTCGGGGTCGAGGGCGGAGGTAGGCTCGTCGAGGAGCATGACCTTGGGGTCCATGGCAAGGGCGCGGGCGATGGCGACGCGCTGCTTCTGCCCGCCGGAAAGCTGGGCGGGGTAAAGTGCGGCACGCTTGGCGAGGCCCACGCGGCTGAGTTCGGTCAGGGCGCGGTTGCGGGCTTCGGCCTTGTTGCAGCCCATGACCTTGCGCAGGGCGATGGAGACGTTCTCCTCGGCGGTGAGGTGATCGAACAGGTTGAAGTCCTGAAAGATCATGCCGACCTGCTGCCGCAGGGCGCACAGTTCCCTTGTGTCGCGGGCGTTGACCTTCTTTCCCTCAAGCCAGATGTCGCCGGAGTCCGGGGGCAGGAGGTAGTTGAGGCACTGGAGGAACGTGCTTTTGCCGGCACCGGAAGGGCCGATGACCACTTTCACGTCGCCTTTGTGCACATCGAGGGACACGTCGTTGAGGATCGTTTTGCCGCCGAGTTTCTTGACGATGTTGGTGGCGCGCAGGATAGGGGTGGTGTTCATGGTGACGTGCCTCACATGGAGCCGCTGACGGCGTAACCGGGAATATGGACCTTGCGTTCCAGCACGCGGAGGATGTGCACGCCCACAAGGGTGATGCCGAAGTACAACAGGCCTGCCGTGATGTAGAGCGGCAGGTGCTCGTAGGTCCGCGAGGCCACGAAGTGGGTGCGGGCCATGATTTCCGGGGTCCCGAGGACGAAGCACAGGGCCGAGTCCTTGAGCAGGATGGAAAATTCGTTGGACCAGCCGGGGATGGACAGGCGCAGGGCCTGCGGAAGGACGATATGCCGGATGGCCTGCCCGTCGTTCATGCCGAGGGCGCGGGCCGCGCGGAACTGGCCCACCGGGAGCGTCTCGATGGAGCCGCGGAAAATCTGGGACTGGTAGGCCGCGCTCGCCATGCCGAGGACGAGGCAGGACGCCGTGATGGTGGACAGGTTCAGGCCGATGACCTCGAACAGCCCGAAATAGAAGAGGAACAGCAGGAGCAGGATGGGCATTCCCCGGAAAAACCACACGTAGACGCCGATGAGGCGGCGGATGAACGAAGGGCCGTACACCTGCAGCACGGCGAGGGGAAGGCCGATGCAGAACCCAAGCGCCAGAGATCCGATGACGGTGATGAGGGTTACGACGCTGCCCTGAAGGATGTAGGGCAACGCGTTGAGAATAACCGGGATTTTGTCCACTATTTCCAGCATCTCGACTCACGGAATGGGGGTTGAGGGTCAAAGCGTTCCCAAATGGGAATGCCTGAACGCCGAACGCATGTCCGGCGCGCCGCAACACGGCGTGGATTCCGCCGAAAACGGTGTTTTCCGGCTGAATGGATTTTGAAGCGTAGCGCCTTTCAAAGGAAACACGCTCTGCGCAGGGCCCGTAGAAGGGCTTGCGCGCCCGGAACCGGAGGGTCTGGGCGGATGCCGAAGACCGCGCCCGCTCCGCGAAAAGCGTTCTAGCATACGCCAGTCTTCCCGAAGAGGGAAGCCCTGACAACAAGGCGGCGACGGCGGAGAGAGGCCGCGTCGCCGGTCTTGCGTAAGCGCGTCGAAAACGCCGGGGGCCGTGCGGCCCCCGGCGTGAGCGTCATTACTTGTTGCCGAGGTACTTGGCCTGGAGTTCCTTCCAGTAGGGATCGGCCTTGAGGAGCTTGTAGCCTTCGTTGACGAGCTTCATGGTTTCGGCGTCGTCCTTGCGGATGGCCACGCCGAACTCGTCGGAACCGAACACGCCCACTTCCTGCACGGGCTTGCCCTTGCGCATGGCGTCTTCGGCGGGGGCGGCGTCAAGGCCGATGGCGTCGATGCGGCCGTTCAGAAGGTCTTCGATGGCCATGGGGCCGGAGTCATAGAAGCGCAGCTGATAGTTGTACTTCTTTTCGGCCTGCGCCTTCTGGAGCATTTCGTGTTCGTTGGTGCCGCGCTGGACGCCGAGTTTGATCTTGCCGTTGTAGATCTGGTCTTCGGTGACCTTGGAGCCCTTCTTGGTGATGAAAATCTTGCGGATGGTCCAGTAGGGATCGGAGAAGTTCGCCTGCGCCTTGCGTTCGGGGCTGATGCTCATGCCGGAGCAGACCATGTCGATCTTCTTGGCGAGCAGGGCGGGGATGATGCCGTCCCAGTCCATCGGCTTGTGCTCCACGGTAAAGCCCATCTTCTTGGCGATCCAGTTCATGGAGTCGACGTCGAACCCGGCGGGCTTGCCGGTTTCGTCCACGTGGGCGAACGGAGGATAGTTGGCGTCGATGCCGTTGATGAGGTGCTTGCCGGCGGCCAGGGCGGGGGCGGCAAGAGTGATGGAGAGCAGCAGAGCTCCGAGCCAACGAAGAGCAATCCGTTTCATTTTTTCCTCACTGAGGGTTGGGCGTGGTCAAACCTGCACCTAAAACCGGACAGGAAAACACAAGACGATTCCGGAAGCGGCCGAAGCGGAAGTCCGGCTGATTCCAAACCTTTCTCCTAGCACAGATATTTTTGCCGCGCAATCATGCCGCGCCCGGACGGCCCCGTTCCGCCGGGGTGCGGAATCCTTTGCGAAAACGCGCCGCTCCGCACGGAGGGCTGGGCTCTGGCTTGTTGACAATATTGTCTTTTTGACGGTATATTCCAAACTGTATCTGACTGTTTTTCGTACGCGCAGGCCGCCCCGGTTCCCCCGGATTTTCTCCCGAGGAACGGGGCGTTTTCCTTCCGGAGCGTATCGTTCGCCAAACGGCGCGGAAATGTCACCCCGCAGCCGCATGGGCGGCGTAGGCTTGGAACGCGTTGCGATGGCTGTGTCACGGGGCAGGGGTCCCGCGCCTGTTCAACCGATTACCTTGAGAGGTTCCGTTACGTGGCGATAAAACGCACTCTCCAGCAATGGAGTGTGGAAGATTCCACCGAACTGTACGGCATCCGTAACTGGGGGGCCGGCTACTTCGGCGTTTCGCCCGAGGGCGATGTCGTGATTTATCCTTCCGGCGAAAACAAGGGCGTGGCCGTCAGCGTCCCCGAGGTCATTCGGGGTATGCGCGAGCGTGGCTACGACATGCCGGTCCTGTTGCGCATTGAAAACATTCTTGATTCGCAGATCACCCTGCTGCACGAGTCGTTCCGCAAGGCCATCGCCTCGCTCGGCTACAAGGGCGAATACCGCGGCGTCTTCCCCATTAAGGTGAACCAGCAGCAGCATACGGTCGAGAAGATCGCCCAGTTCGGCTCGCGCTTTCACCACGGCCTCGAAGTCGGTTCCAAAGCCGAACTCATTTCCGCCATTTCCCAGCTCAAAGACCCGGAAGCCTGCCTCATCTGCAACGGCTACAAGGACGAGGAGTTCATCGACCTCGGCCTCTCCGCCGTACGCATGGGGTTCAAGTGCATTTTCGTCATGGAAATGCCCGGCGAGCTGGAGCTGATCCTCGAACGCTCCGCCGCGCTCGGCGTGCGCCCGCTCCTCGGCGTGCGCGTCAAGCTCATCACCAAGGGCAGCGGCCACTGGGCCGGTTCCTGCGGCGAACGCTCCGCCTTCGGCCTGACCACGGCGCAGGTGGTGGATATCGTGGACACCCTGAAGCAGCACGACATGCTCGACTGCCTCCAGCTCCTGCACTACCACCTTGGTTCGCAGGTCCCCAACATCCGCGACATCCGTACCGCCGTCATGGAGAGCACCCGCGTCTATGCGGGCCTCGTGCAGGAAGGCGCGAAGATGGGGTATCTCGACCTCGGCGGCGGCCTCGCCGTGGACTACGACGGCTCGCACACCAACTATGTGAGCAGCCGCAACTATTCGATGGACGAATACTGTACCGACGTCGTGGAAGCGGTCATGACCATCCTCGACCAGCAGGGCATCGAACACCCGCACATCGTTACGGAATCGGGCCGCGCCACCGTGGCCTACTATTCCATCCTTCTGTTCAACATCCTCGACGTGAGCATCGCCGAAACGGGCGAGAGCATCCCCGATGTCTTGCCCGAAGACGTGCCGGAACCGGTGGTCAACCTCCGTGAAGTCTTGCAGGGCCTGTCCGTCCGCAACCTTCAGGAGTGCTACAACGACGCCGTCTACTACCGGGACGAAATGCGCCAGCTGTTCATAACCGGACGCGTTACGCTCCGGCAGCGGACGCTCGCGGACAAGTACTTCTGGGCGATCATCAACCGCATCGCCGAGGAAAAGGAAAAGCTCAAGCACACGCCCAAGGAACTCGCGGACATCGACAGCACGCTTGCCGACATCTACTACGGCAATTTCAGCGTGTTCCAGTCACTCCCCGACGCGTGGGCCATCGATCAGCTGTTCCCGGTCATGCCGGTGCACCGCCTGACGGAATTCCCGTCCCGCAAGGCGGTCATTTCGGATATCACCTGCGACAGCGACGGGCGCATCGACAAGTTCATCGACCCGCAGGGTATGCGCACTTCCCTCGATCTGCATCCCCTTGTGGACGGCGATGAATATTATCTCGGCGTGTTCCTTGTGGGCGCGTATCAGGAAACCCTCGGCGACCTGCACAACCTGCTCGGGGACACCAACGTCGTGTCCATCCGCATCAGCGAGGACGGCTCCTACCAGTTCGTCCGCGAGATACGGGGCGACTCCGTGGCCGACATCCTCGACTATGTGGAATACGATCCGCGGCGCATCCTCGAGGATCTCCGTGAAGCCGCCGAACGGGCCGTACGTGAAAAGCGAATCACGCCCTCGGAGCGTTACAAGATCCTGCAAACCTTTGAAGACGGTTTGCGCGGCTATACCTACTTCGAGCGGTAGAATGCCTCCGGCGGCAAGGGGGCTACCGCCCCCCTTGACCCCCTGTCCGGGGGGAATGATTCCCCCCGGACCCCCTCGGTCATGGATGGGCGGCGGTAATGCCGCCGTATGCCGTGCCGGGGTGTTCGGAGCATATGATTGATACCGTTTCCCGAAAACGGAAGACGGTGATTGACCATCAAGCCGGGCCAAGGGATTGAGTCCCTTGCAGGGGCCGGGGCAGAGCCCCGGAAAAAGGAGAAAAGAATGGCACGAGTTCTTATTATCGGCGCGGGCGGCGTCGGCAGCGTTGTGGCGCACAAGTGCGCGCAGAATCCCGAAGTTTTCACCGAGATCATGCTGGCGAGCCGCACGGTTTCCAAGTGCGACGCCATTGCCGCGAGCATCAAGGAACGCACGGGCCGCATCATCGAGACGGCGCGCGTGAACGCCGACGACGTGCCCGAGCTGGTGGCGCTGATCAAGCGCTACAAGCCCGTCATGGTGATCAACGTGGCCCTGCCGTATCAGGATCTCACCATCATGGACGCCTGCCTTGAAGCGGGCGTGCACTACATGGACACCGCCAACTACGAACCGCTGGATGTGGCGAAGTTCGAATACAAATGGCAGTGGGCCTATCAGCAGAAATTCAAGGACGCCGGACTGATGGCCCTGCTCGGCAGCGGTTTCGATCCCGGCGTGACCAACGTGTTCGCGGCCTATGCCCAGAAGCACCTGTTCGACGAGATCCACGTCCTCGACATCATCGACTGCAACGCGGGCGATCACGGGCAGCCCTTCGCTACGAACTTCAACCCGGAAATCAACATCCGCGAAGTGACCGCCAAGGGCCGTTACTGGGAACGCGGCGAGTGGGTGGAAACCGATCCGCTTTCGTGGTCCATGACCTACGATTTCCCGGACGGCATCGGGCCCAAGAAGTGCTTCCTCATGTACCACGAGGAGCTTGAATCCCTCGTCCAGAACCTCAAGGGCATCCGTCGCGCCCGTTTCTGGATGACCTTCTCCGAGAACTACCTGAACCACCTCAAGGTGCTCGGCAACGTCGGTATGACCGGCATCGAGCCCGTGGAATTCCAGGGCCAGCAGATCGTGCCCATCCAATTCCTCGGCAAGCTCCTGCCCGATCCGGCCTCCCTCGGCCCGCTGACCAAGGGCAAGACCTGCATCGGCTGCGTGATGAAGGGCGTGAAGGACGGCAAGGAAAAGTCCGCCTACATCTACAATATCTGCGATCACGAAGCCTGCTACGCCGAAGTCGGCAGCCAGGCCATTTCCTACACCACCGGCGTGCCCGCCATGATCGGCGCCATGATGATGGTGACCGGCAAGTGGATGCAGCCCGGCGTCTGGAACATGGAACAGCTCGATCCCGATCCGTTCATGGAGCAGCTCAACCTCCGCGGCCTCCCTTGGGTCGTGCAGGAGTAGTTTGGAATTGGAAGGCTGATTGAGAAAGACTTGGAGGGGGCGGGGGAACTTTTCTGAAGAAAAGCTTCCCCCGCCCCCTCCAAACCTCCCCCACCCCTTCCAAAGACTTTTGTAAAGGTCGATGCCGGGCTGGGCGGCTTGTCGTCTGGCCCTTATCAATGCGTCCCCCGGTGTTTCACCAAAAAGAACCCCCTCGCAATTGCTCCCTCAAGGCCCGCCGGGAAAGCTCCCGAACAGCCATTACCTCATCCTGCCAGTCATGAGTAGGCAAAGAAT
>ENA-UPWK01002145-UPWK01002145.1-human-gut-metagenome-genome-assembly--contig:-NODE-2145-length-9952-cov-5.965671_pt1 | contig 9952 bp, 9 predicted proteins | sample MGYA00250048_ERZ773373 | MGnify/ENA primary metagenome ERZ773373 (study PRJEB29103, sample SAMN06112059) | human gut metagenome | biome: human gut; feature: ankylosing spondylitis patient; material... | reverse complement strand
GATTAATACGTGTCTGTAGAATCTGCCCATTTCAGGAATTGCAAAAATACCGATTGCACCAAAAGACCTTGTTGCTACCGGAAGGACTTCGCCCTGTGCGATGTAAGCACGGATACCGCCTTCTGCCGTTCCCTGTAATCTGTAGAATGTAATGTCACCCGGAACAATATCCCCTTCTAATGTACCGTTTGTTACTTCTTCCGGCAGGGAGCGTGCCATAATCATCTGATTGCGCATTTCATGGAAGGACAGCTTGCATGCCGCCGTATTGCCGCAGTGGAAGCCCATAAACGTATCCTTTTGTGTATAGTCAAACTTTCCTTTGATATCTTCGTTATAAATGTCTGCCGGTACGGAATTGTTAATATCTAACAGTGTTACAACGTCTTTGCTTACCGTGTAGCCGATAAATTCGCTTAATGCACCGTAAATATCGACTTCACACGAAACCGGGATTCCCATGGCAGTCAGTCTTGAATTGACATAACACGGTACAAAACCAAACTGTGTCTGGAATGCCGGCCAGCATTTTCCTGCAATTGCCACAAATTCCCTGGAGCCTTTATGTGCTTCTACCCAGTCAAGCAGTGTCAGTTCATACTGTGCAAGCTTGTTTAATATTTCCGGCTTTTTGTTGCCTGTGCCGAGTTCTTCTTCCATGCTCTTTACAACTGCCGGGATTCTCTCATCGCCTGCGTGCTTGTGAAAGCTTTCAAATAAATCCAGTTCTGAATTTTCTTCGATTTCAACACCTAAGTTGTAGAGCTGCTGAATCGGTGCGTTGCAGGCGAGGAAATTCGTCGGACGCGGACCGAAAGTAATAATCTTTAAGTGATTGAGTCCATATACTGCACGTGCCACCGGCAAAAATTCATGAATCATGTCTGCACATTCTTCTGCGGTTCCGACCGGATATTCCGGTATGTAAGCGCCGACATTACGCAGTTTTAAGTTGTAGCTTGCATTTAACATACCGCAGTATGCATCACCTCTGCCCTGTACAAGTCCGCCGTCTGCGGAGGTTTCCTCGGCCGCCGCAACAAACATTTTCGGTCCGTCAAAATACTTTGCAAGCATGGTTTCTGAAATTTCCGGTCCGAAGTTGCCAAGGTATACGCAGAGCGCATTACAGCCTGCCTTTTTAATATCTTCTAATGCCTGCTGCATATGGATTTCACTCTCAACAATACAGATTGGACATTCGTAAATGTCGTCTTTTCCATACTTTTGTGTATATGCATTTACTAAATTTTCCCTTCTGTTTACGGAAAGAGATTCCGGGAAACAATCTCTGCTGACTGCGACGATTCCGACCTTCATTTCTGGCATATTATTCATTTTGTCCTCCATTCTGCCGACACTGCGGCACCCTTATATTTTCTGATTTTCCTGATGTTTTTTATTTTTAACATTTGTTTTTTGTATTTACTTTTTAAACCGGCTGTTTTGCCGTCTGTGCTGTTACAGATTTCCGATGGAAATGTTCTCACCTTTCAGCCCGTTAAATGCGCCTGCTATCTTTGCTTCTTCATGCGCCAGCAGCCATTTGTTGGACGCAGCTAAAAGCTTATCTTCTTTTAATAAATGCGGCTGTTCTATCGGATAATTTGTTCCTTTCGGAAGCACTACCACACAGCGGAAACCCTTCTTATCTACACCGCACGGTGCATAATGCAGGGTTGTCGCATAAACTTCTATCACCGTTCCCGCCGGTACGAAAAAGGCTTTAACCTTTGCGGTGTCATACGTGTCATCTGACTCTATATCCTGCTGTTTTCCAAGCAGTAAAATCATATCAGTCACAGCGATATTGATTTCTGAGCTTCTGTGATACTCTAAACCGTTCAACTTTTCGTTGTGTCCGTTACAGTATCCAATCTGTACCGGCAGTCCGCCGTATACGCTTCTCCTTAAAACTTCACACACATCAAGCGCTTCAAGGGATGCATCAGACGGTTCGTAAATGACATCGTCCGGCAGCGGTGTCTTTTGCATTTTCTGTAAAAGCTGCGCTACGTCCAGCCCCTCAATAACCTTTCCGTACTCCTTAAATTCCTTTTCTTTCACACTGATAATTTCCATCGTTTCTCCATTTCAGATAAATATTTCTGCCAAATACAACATTGACATAGGTTGTTAAACTTTATAACTTTTAGAAAAGTGTTTTTTAAAAGCTTTTATTATTTTAACACCTATGTCAATGTTTTTCAATCATTTTCTATTGTTTTTTTATGAATAAAGTATGAATTTTTATTCATTTTAATCGTTGTTTTCCGGTGTATGCCACTTCCAGTCGCGTACTTCCGGTAAATCCATGCCGTATTCGCTGATGTACTGCTTATGTGCTACAAGTGTGTCACGCATTTTCTGAAGCAGGTACGCGCCCTTGTTTCCAAGCTGCGGCAGTGCATTGACAGCGGCTTCTACCAGATGGAAACGGTCGATTTCATTCTGGACACGCATATCAAACGGTGTTGTAATCGTTCCTTCTTCCTGATAGCCGAATACGTGCAGATTTCTGTTGTGTCTGTAGTATGTCAGTTCATGAATCAGTGTCGGATAGCCGTGGAATGCAAAGATTATCGGCTTGTCCTTTGTAAACAGTGCATCATAATCCGTATCGGACAATCCATGCGGATGCTGTGTATTGGACTGCAATTTAAACAAATCGACAACATTGATGAAACGAATCTTTAATTCCGGCAGATTGTCGCGCAGAATGGTGACTGCCGCAAGGGCTTCCATGGTCGGTGTTTCACCGCAGCCGACTAAAACTACGTCCGGTTCCTGTCCCTGGTCATTGCTTGCCCACTCCCAGATACCGACACCCTGTGTACAGTGCTTTACAGCCTGTTCCATGGTCAGCCACTGTGGTCTTGGGTGCTTTGAAGTTACCAGTACATTGACATAATCACGGCTTCTGATACAGTGGTCAAAGCAAGATAACAGGCAGTTTGTATCCGGTGGCAGATACATTCTGACAACGTCTGCTTTCTTATTGGCAATGTGGTCTAAGAAGCCCGGGTCCTGATGTGTAAATCCGTTGTGGTCCTGCTGCCATACATTAGAAGACAAAATGAGGTTTAATGAGGCAATGGACTGGCGCCACGGAAGCTGTGAACATACCTTTAACCATTTTGCATGCTGTGCCGCCATGGAATCCACGATTCGGATAAATGCTTCGTAGCTTGCAAAGAAACCGTGACGTCCTGTTAAAAGATAACCTTCCAGCCAGCCCTCGCACATATGCTCTGACAGCATAGAGTCCATAACACGTCCGTCTTTTGCAAGGAATTCATCATTGTCCTTTAATGCATTGTTCCAATCCCTGTTGGTTGCTTCAAAAATTTTACCCAGTCTGTTAGACATCGTTTCGTCCGGTCCAAAGATACGGAAGTTTCTGGTCTTTTCATTGAGCTTAAAAATATCTCTGATAAATCCGCCCAGCTCAATCATATCCTGACCTTCTTTAGCACCCGGTGACGGAACATCTACTGCATACTCCCTGAAATCAGGCAGGCGTAAATCCCGTAACAGTTTACCGCCGTTTGCATGCGGATTGGCACTGATTCTTGAATCCCCTTCCGGTGCAAGTGCCTTTAATTCCGGAATCAATCTTCCTTCTTTATCAAACAGTTCTTCCGGCTTGTAGCTTCTTAACCATTCGTCTAACATCTGTAAATGTTCCGGTCTATCCATCATAATCGGGACCTGATGTGCACGGAATGTTCCTTCGATTTCCTTTCCGTCTACAACCTTCGGTCCTGTCCAGCCCTTTGGTGTACGAAGTACAATCATCGGCCAGAACGGTCTTTCAGTCTTGCCGTTTTCCCTTGCCTCCTTCTGAATCTGATGGATTTCTTCAATAACCGTATCCACGGTTTCTGCCATTTTGCGGTGCATAGTCATCGGGTCATCGCCTTCTACAAAATAAGGCTTCCAGCCGCAGCCGTGGAAAAAGCTTTCAATCTCATCATGTGAAATTCGTGAGAAAATTGTCGGGTTGCTGATTTTATATCCATTTAAGTGAAGAATCGGAAGCACTGCACCATCTGTTACCGGATTTAAAAACTTATTGGAATGCCATGCTGTTGCAAGCGGGCCTGTTTCTGCTTCACCGTCACCGACAATACAGGTTGTAATCAGATCCGGATTATCAAATACAGAACCAAAAGCGTGTGCAATGGAGTAACCCAGCTCACCGCCTTCATTAATAGAACCCGGTGTTTCCGGTGCTACATGGCTTGAAATACCGCCCGGAAATGAGAACTGCTTACACAGCTTTTTTAATCCATCCATATCTTCGCTGACATTCGGATAGACCTCACTGTATGTACCCTCTAAGTAAGAGTTGGATACAAAGAAGTTGCCGCCGTGTCCCGGACCTGAAATCAATACCATATCCAGGTCGTACTTTTTAATCGCACGGTTCATGTGGCAGTATACAAAATTCTGTCCCGGAACGGTTCCCCAGTGTCCGACAATCTTTTTCTTAATATGCTCCGGCTTTAACGGTTCGCGAAGCAGTGGATTATCCAGCAGATACAGCTGGGCTGCTGATAAATAGTTTGCCGCTCTCCAGTACGCATTCATTTTTTCAAGGTAAGCATCTGTCAAAGGCTGTTTTTCAACGCATGTCGTTTCTGTGTTCATGTAAATCTTCCTTTCTTCCTGTTGATTTCATTTCAACGTTTTGTAAAATGTTTTTACAAAAGCCATTTACATAATAGCACACAACCGCCCAATGTCAATATCTTCTTTTATGAAACTTTTCCGATAAATTTTAGAATTGTGTCACCTGCTGCCTGCACCCGATACGGGATTCTGGGCGGACATCAGGGATAACAGTGCCGTCTTTCCCGCACCGCTTCTTCCTATCAGTCCGTATATCTTACCCGGTTCAAGCTCCTGATTCACATTTTTTAAAACTGTCTTTTCTTTATAGTTTTTTCCTGCATTTTTACAAATCAGATTCTCCATTTACTTTCCCTCCATAATCATCTGCACCAGTTCCTGTTTCGTGATGCCAAGGCTCTGCGCCTCAGCAAGCATGGACGCAATATAGTCCTGATAAAATGCATCTTTTCGTTTTTTTTGAATCACTTCCTTTGCTCCCTTCGCCACAAACATACCAATCCCTCTTTTCTTGTATACAATCCCTGCTTCAACCAGAATGTTAATTCCTTTTGCGGCAGTTGCCGGATTAATGGCATACAGCTTCGCCAGTTCATTCGTACTCGGCACCCGTTCTTCTTCGCAGAGTATATCCCGTAAAATGTCGTTTTCAATCATTTCACTAATCTGGATATATATTGACTTTTCCTGTGTTAAAATCTCATTCATTCTGCTCCTCATTCCTTATGCTATTTAACCGCACACCGGCGGATATAAAAATTTGCTCCTGCTTACATCAATCGCATGAATGTTATTTTATCTTGCGCAGTTACATGGTTAATTAGTTAAGTAACTAACCTATGAACTAAAAATAGCACTTGAGGTCTTTACCGTCAAGTGCTATTTCTTTATTTTTTCCACAATGTTTTATACGATGCGCCTTCCACCAGCACTTTCCGCAGTCTGCCCGGCTTTTCAAGCACCTTTTTCATAAGCAGATAAGCTGCCCCGCCGTATGCCGAACCGAATACGACACTTGCCAGTACATCGGTCGGATAATGAACCGTCAGATACAGTCTTGAAAATGAAATGAGTGCCGCAAGCACCAGTGCGCCGATGCCTTCTTTTTTATTCCACAGGCGGATTGCCACCGCCGCCGCAAAGGAGGCAGAGGTATGTCCTGACGGAAATGACCAGTCGTAAATCCTGTCAAAGACCCGGTAGAGATTTTCAAAGGTCGGGTCTGCATGAAACGGACGCACCCGCTGGTACAGATTTTTCATGATGCCGTTACAGATGACCAGCGAAATGAGCAGTGCCGCAACCACGGTCGCACCGGTTTTCCGGTAGCGCTTCGGCAGCACAAACAGCATTGCCGCCGCAATCACCAGCCAGATCAATCCGCCGTTTCCAAGACAGGTAATCTGATACATCAGAAAATCCAGCACCGGATTATGCAGTTCTTCAAACCAGTGCAAAATTTTTAATTCCATACGCACCTTTCCGCAGCTTTAATCTGCAAATACAATAACATTTTCATTCTTTTCCTTGCAGACAGGCTCCTGTGCCGCGTAACCTAAGTCTACAATGCCCCACACGATATGGTTGTCCGGCACACCGAACTTCTTTAATTCGGCACGTACCTGCGGCTCGTCACAGATTTCCTTTAACTGGTTAATCCAGCAGGAACCAATGCCAAGCTCCTGTGCCATCAGGAACATATTCTCCATTGCACAGGCACAGTCTGCAAGTCCGTTTGTATTGTCTTTTTCATTGGATGCCAGAATAATGACATTCGGGTCGTAAAAATTATAGCTGTCCGGACGGTTTAACGTTTCCCTTACGACCTTTGCCAGCTCCTGTATATTTTCTTTTTTACGGATTACCGTAAACTGCCATGACTGACGGCTCATGCCGCTCGGTGCATAAATTGCCGCCTTTAAAATAGTATCTAAGTCTTCTTTGCTGACCGGTCTGTCTGTATATGCCCGGCAGCTTCTTCTTGTTAAAATATTATCTAATACCGCATTGTTACTCATTTGACACTACCTCGCTTTCCTGTGCGTTCTCCATGCCCTTTGCCTTCTTTTTGGCTCCGGCACGTTCACCCTGCGCAACCTGTTCCATATATTTCCTGGTTTCCGCAACTACCACACCGCTTAATGCCACAATGGCAATCAGATTCGGAATCGCCATTAAGCCGTTGAAAATATCTGCAATTTTCCAGACCGCAGATACCGTCATAAACGGTCCGATAAATACACATACAATATACAGCCATCTGTAGCCTTTTACAACCTTTTGTCTGCCGCCGACCAGATATTCCAGACATTTTTCACTGTAATAATCCCAACCGAGAATCGTTGTAAATGCAAAGAATACCAAACACATCATGAGGACAAATGCCGATACCTTAGCCGGAACCGGAAGTCCCTGCTGAAATGCCGCCGTTGTAACCGCAACACCCTGTAAGCCGACGTTCCATGTACCTGTAATTGTAATGGCAAGACCTGTCATCGTACAGATAATAATGGTATCAATAACCGTTCCCGTCATGGAAATTAAGCCCTGCTGTGCCGGTGAATCACTATTGGCTGCTGCCGCCGCAATCGGCGCACTACCAAGTCCGGCTTCATTTGAAAAGATACCGCGGGCAACACCCATCTGCATTGCCATAAGCATACCACCGATTGTTCCGCCCGTTACCGCACGCAGACCGAAGGCACTCTGCACAATTTCAACCAGTGCACCCGGAATTGCCGTAAAATTAAAAATAAGAATCAAAACAACCGCAACCACATAACAGCCTGCCATAAACGGCACAATTACCTGTGCTACGGAAGAAATACGCTGGATTCCGCCGATAATAACAAGTGCCACACAGACGGTCAGTAAAATACCCGTAATAATAACAGTCCATGAATACGTTCTTCCGAATAAATCAACCGTCCATTCGTTATTGGCATCAAAAAATCCGTTGACTGCACTGGTAATACCATTAATCTGTGTAAAGGTTCCGATACCTAAAAGACCGACACCTACACCGAAAAATGCAAAAATCTTTGCCAGCCACTTCCACTTGTGTCCCATGCCGTTTTCAATATAATAGAACGGTCCGCCTAAGATATGACCGTCTTCATTGACAACGCGGTATTTCACCGCAAGAAGACATTCTGAATATTTGGTAACTGTTCCGACAATCGCCGCAATCCACATCCAGAACAGCGCGCCCGGACCGCCTGCTACCATAGCCGTTGCAACACCGACGATATTCCCCGTACCGATGGTTGCCGAAAGTGCCGTACACAATGCCGCAAAACTGGATACTTCTCCGTCTTCGCCGCTTCTCTCATTTGAAAACAGTTCTTTGACCGCCAACGGAAATTTCGTTACCTGAAGTCCTTTTAAACGGAATGTCATAAAAAGTCCGACTGCAAGAATCGCTATAATAAGCGGCAGTCCCCAGATAAAATTATCAATCGTTGTCAATGCGGTATTAATGGTATCTAACATAAATTTTTCCTTATCCTTTCCTGATTAAAACTTTCTTTCGCAATATCATCAAATACGTATTTTGTTCTTATGAAACATATACACCGAAACAAACAGACACACAAACTCTGCCACCGGAATTGCCATCCACACGCCGTTTATTCCAAACAGATATGCCAGTCCGACAATCGCTATCACCTCAACAATCAGTGTACGAAGAATCGACACCACCGCAGAATCCCGTCCGTTGCCGAGTGCCGTAAGATATCCCGATGCAAAAATGTTAATGCCGTTTACTAAAAAGCAAAACGCAAACAGCCTGAAACCGGACAGCGACATTTCATATAACGCTGTATTATTTCCGACAAAAATGCGCATTGTCCATCCAGCTGCTAATTGGGATATTGCAAATATCACAATGCCTGCTGCCAGAAGAATCCGGATACACATTGCAAACAGCCTTTTTAAATCCGCATAATTGCCCGCACCGTAATTATAGCTGAAAATCGGTGCAACACCATTTGTAAAGCCCATATACGCGGACGAAAACAGGAAGTGTGCATATAGAAGCACCGTAATCGCCGCAACACCATTTGCACCCGCAAGGCGCATCAGAATGATATTAAAAATAAATGTCGTCACCGCACTTGCGATATTCGTCACCATTTCCGATACCCCGTTGCTCATCGCCTTTAACAAAAAGGACGTATCCCACCGGAACTTCTCAAAATACAGTTTGAGATTCTTCCGGCTGTATACAATCACCGGTACAGCCGCACCGATACCATAACTGATAACCGTTGCAAATGCCGCACCCATCAGTCCGAAGCCCGCACATTTTACAAACAGGTAATCCAGACAGATATTGCTGAATCCGCAGGTCAGCGACAAAATCAGTCCGTACTTCGGCTTATCATTCGTCGTCCAGAACGGCATGAATAACATCTGTAACATGGAAAACGGCGCGCCAAGTGCCATGATTGTGCCATACTGCACACAGTACATAACCAGCGTTTCTCCCTTTGCGCCAAGCGCCAGTGAAATCGGACGCATTGTCAGTGCAAAAAGAATTCCCAGCACCACACCCGAAACCACTGTAAAAAATGCAAGCTGTGTAAACCGCTGTCTGGCAAGACTGCCCTTTCCTTCACCGAGCAGCCTTGCCACAATGGCATTGCCGCCCATGGAAAGCATGACACCGATTCCGTTTAACAGATACACCACCGGATACACGATATTGGTCGCCGAAAGCTGTTCACTTCCTGCAAACTGGCTGATAAAAATACCGTCCGTCATGACATAAATCGAAGTGACAATCATCATGGCAACTGCCGGAAAAACAAACTGTAACAGCCGTGCCGTATTAAATTTCGTTGCAATTGTTAATCTACCCATTTTACCTCCACCACATTTTCATGCAGCTTTTACTCTAAACAATCCCGACTGCCTGTTTTGCAAGCCGGTCTGCCTCTTCGTTTCCGGCAACCCCGGAATGTCCTTTTACTTTGATAAAATGCAGCGTAATCTGATTTTTTACAGACTGCACATAATCGTAGTAGGCAATTGTTCCCTTTTTATTGCGCTTCCACAGTCCCTTTGCCCACATTTCGATTCCCATATAATCGTAATAAATGGACAATTCTTCCAGTCCGAGTTCAACGGCTTTTTCAATCGCCGCCATACTGCCAAGCACCTCGCCTGCCACATTCCTCATGGAAGCCATGTCTGCATCTTTGCCGGACCCCTGCAGTACTTCTTTAACGCCGTCACACTGAATACACTTACTTTTCCAAACTTAGTTACTCCTGTCAGCATGGCGAATTTGATGCAGCCATCCTTGCTTTTC
>ENA-UPWK01002128-UPWK01002128.1-human-gut-metagenome-genome-assembly--contig:-NODE-2128-length-10095-cov-3.692454_pt1 | contig 10095 bp, 10 predicted proteins | sample MGYA00250048_ERZ773373 | MGnify/ENA primary metagenome ERZ773373 (study PRJEB29103, sample SAMN06112059) | human gut metagenome | biome: human gut; feature: ankylosing spondylitis patient; material... | reverse complement strand
ATGCTGAGAAAAACGGTGTCTTCTACAAGCCGGAATACAACAAAGACGGAAGCATCGCTGTTGACGACGAAGGAAAACCCAAGCTGAGGGCCATGTCACCCGCAGAGGTTGGAGAGGCACGGGCCGAGCATCAACAAGATTTCGTGAAGCGATACACGGGGCAGTCGGCTCCGGGACAGGGGGGAGATGTTGGAAATATCATTCTCTCTCGTGGGTTGGAGTATAAAGGCGGTAAGCCCTCCGTGCCCCCTGCTGGCAATGGCGGGAGTATACCCTCTCAGGGAAAAACCTCCACTGAACAGCCTGCGCGTCTCGGTGGGGGGATGTTTGGAGATCCCGCTGTACCCACTAAGGACGGCTTGATTGAGCCGGGGAACATAGATTTGAATAATCGCCCCGTCGTTCATAATCCTGACGGAAGCTTCAGTACAGTGAGAACTATTTCCGTTGGCCTTGATGGTAAAGAATACCTCATTCCTACAGTAAGCGACGATGGTAAGATATTGACGGAACGTGAGGCCATCGATCTTTTTAAGAAGTCTGGAAAGCATTTTGGAGTGTTTGTATCTCCAGATGCAGCGACGCGGTACGCGAAGAAGCTCCATGAAGATCAGGAAAAGCAATACGCCCCGAAAGCGCGCCTTAGTGGGGCGATGCCGAATGTCGCTGGCTCTGCAAATGCCACGATGGATTTGCCCGTTGCGCCGGATGAAGCTGATATCCAAAAGGTTGGTGATAAATATTACCTGATTCTTCCGGGAAAGCATCCTATTGAGATCGACAAAGCTACCGCCCAAGAGCTTGGGCGGCGACAAAAAACCTCAGTCCAACGTTGGATTGAAACGGGCCGGAGCGGGACAGCTCCAAAACTTCCGACAAAACATGATACACGGTTTGCACAGATGACTGATGAAGAGAAAACAATTTGGCGCAAGACAGGAAGATTCCCAGACCGTCTTGTTCAGCGATAATACGTTAGTTCTTTGACAACTGCATAGAGAAAAGGAGGAGAAAACAAGGGCCGGGTTCCTCACGGTTCCCGGCCCTGTTTTTGTAAGTGAGCCCTCACACCCTAGGGGCTGTATGGGCGGTATGCGTCAGGCAGTTGGCGATCCAGACCTTCACGAGGGCCTGACGGCTTACGCCAAGGTGTGCGGCTTCCTTGTCCAATGCCTCGACCATCCATGCGGGGAAGTCCACATTGACGCGTTTGGTCTTCACGTTAGGCCGTTCCGCTTTGGACATGTCGGCAAAGGCCATCACACTGCCGCCATCATCAAAGTATTCATCAAAATCATTCGCTTTCATAGGCAGTTATCTAATGGATTGAATCCTCTCTCGCTTAAAGCCGTGGGCTTCGTTTTCCCGTAAGCTCATGGTCGGGTTATTTCATCAAGGCAATGATTGCGGCGATGATCGCCACTGTCTGGGCGGTGATGATACCCGCTACCCATTTGATGGTTTCGGCTTTGGCCTTCTGAATTTCGAGACGGACGCCGTCGATTTCCTTCATCAGGCGCAATTCTGTTTCCCGCAAGTCGCCCTTGGAGGCGCTGGCGCTCCTTTGGCTCTCGTCAAAGCGTTCCAGCACTTCCACGATGGTTTTCGCGGCTTCCTCGCCCACAGCCTTCTCAAGTTTCTTTCCGTCATCAAACAGCAACATGGGGGATTCCCTCCGTTGGGTGCAGGATACAGGATCATGTTCCCAATGCCAATGGGAATCAGCGTGCGCTCATGGCGCGGGCGTATTCCAGCAGGAGCATTGCCGGGTTCTTTTCGTCCGGCAATCTGTCGTCAAGGGAGTGCAGGGCGGCGGTCATGCGCTCGGTGAAGTACCGTTCCCACTGCGCTCCGATGCGGGCGCCGGAGAAAGGGCGGTCGGGAGCTTGCTTGTAGACGCGGCTTTCCAGCGCGGTGAAGACGGGAATGCTCATGGAGATCAGCCTGCTGCATAGGCGCCCGAAGGTACGGTAGTAGTGCTGTTGGGCCTCCCGGATTTCGGCGGCGAGTTCCAGCATGGCGGCTTCGTCGAAGCGCGGAGCCGCGGGCAGGGTGGGGCGGTTGCGCTTGGCGAGTTCGGCCTCCATACGGTTGAAGGCTTCGATGTAGGCGAGCTTGAGAGCGAGGGCCTTCTTCCCGGTGTAGCCCATGACAAGGAGCATGAAGCCGTCCTTTTTGATAATGTACATGGGACGCGACTTAGCCTGCTCGTCAAGGTAAGATGCCAATCCAAAATTGGATTGGTTAAAATTGTCAGATAGTTGTTCGATAAGATCCTTAATCGAACGCATGACATGAAAATGCGTCTTCCCGAAGAACTTTGCGACTTCAAGGGAGGTGGTAGCGGGACGTCCATCGTGGAGAGAAACGGAAGGGACGGGATCGGAGAGAAGAAGAGCCTGACTCATATGAGCCTCCAAGTGATTAGTAGTTTGGCATTGGATATGAGAAATGCCGGGTCTCAACTACGCCACTTGGAGCGCTGCTCTTATTCCCCGTGAGGGTATTGTATTAGGAGCTATCAACCCGGCAAAATATGCATGGATAGATGGGCACTATAGCCCAAAAAGAAACCCAGCAAAGAGCCGGGCAGAGACGCGCGTAATTTTTTGAGCCAGCGGCGCGGACACTGCCAAGTGAAATAGTGAAGGTAGTCTCATTGAAAGCGCGTAAAAAGTCAAGAAAAAGCCCCGCACGAGGCGGGGCCAAGAAGAAATTACAGATTAGTATCTGCTGGAATAATGGCTTTGATGACTTCCGTGGCTCCCATGACTTCCGTGGCTACGGTGGCTATAGTGCGCCGCAATCAAACCACTACCGTTGTGTCCTTCAATCAGATCAGAAAAATACAGCTTTCCCGAGTCGGACGTGGTCAACGCACTGTCGTTTGTGATGGATGAGGTCGCCTGTGCTTCGGACTTGTTGAGCCCGAGACCGGATGCGACAAAACTGGCAAATAGGAACAGTAAGTAAACAGCCTTTCTCATACTTCCTCCCGTATAGGTTGTATATGTTCAAGCGGCAGTGAGACGGATGTGCTGAAAAATCCTGCACAGTCCTCCTGCCGAGTACATTCCGAACATTGTTGTACATATCGGTTTTTCCATGTTGAAATGGATTGCCGGGCAAAGGGGCGGATACGCGGGGTACAGAGGCAAAGAGGAATATTATAAACAGAAACAGGAAGCCCACGGCGATGCATATAGAGTACGGCTAAAGCGAGTTCTTCCTTGTATTCATGGGGGGATACGGCAATACGTTCCTTATTCGCTGCGGCATATCCACAAAGTTCCAGCCCCATCAAGGCATAGTGGGAGCAGAAGGGAAAATAGCTGTAGACGTGCTCAGCAAAATGGAGCAATCGCTTGTAATTGAGCTTTGTTATGACATGGCGAATTTCTATATATGCGCCGCATTGTGCCAAATTGTAGATACCGAGTTGCGTTTTATCGAAACTTCCTTTTTTCCCGACAAGTTCATCGTGGATTTGATCTATTTCGGAATGGAGCGAAACGCAAAACAAAGTATTTGCCGATGCAGCATGGGCTGCATCACGAGCAAATGTCATATCTGAAAATGTTTTACCGTTTGTCAGAATGTTGATGACGGATTCTGGGTGTTCCTTCGTGCATCGGTATAATAGACGGATAAAGTTATCTTTGAGAAGTGTTGGTTCTCCACCAGTGATACAGATATGAGGGACATGCTTGCCATGAAGCAAATCCAGTATATTTTCCGCTTGTTGCAGGAGCTCGGGAGCATGCTTCTGAGGAGGCTGCGGGCACATGAGGCAATTGCAGTTACAGGCTTCAGTAAGCATGAGTGAATTTTGCAGGGAATCTTTTTCCCAAAGGACGATAGCAGTGCCGCTGTCGTTGAGGCAAACAATATCGCCTTCTTTGACTTGATCCAAGTCATCGGCATGCCAGAGTGTGTCGGGATGTAGAAACGTTCCTTTTTCTCCATTGGTAATGCACCCCGCGTATCCTAGGCAGCCCATGTCCAAGTGCGGAGTAACCAGAATGGCTTTGCTCCGGGCATAGAACGGTCTTCTTGTCGTTACTGCCTCACCGATGATGGGAGCAAAAGCTCCTGATGCCTGTCCGTTAATTGTGCGCATGTCGTGCCACCAGTGCCGGATTTCGGGTTATCCAGCTCCAAATAATGGAATCTTCATCATCACTGCTGTTTCTCAATAATTCAAAGAGTCCTGTAAAAAGTGTTTTGTGTTTGATACAAAACGGAGAATTTTCCATGTTTCTCAGTTCATCACCGGTTTCCAGGTAGTTCCGAACAGGGTCAGTGCCACAATAAGCCTGATAGACACACCATGCACAGGAAGGAGTCGTTTCGACACAGGCCGTAGCAGTCATTTGTTTCAGTTTCGGACCTGCAAAAATTTCCTGATATGAGTCGTGTAGAACATTGCCCAGACAGAAATGCCTGTCCCCCATGCGCGCCAGCATTCTTGCCTCATCGGAAGGAAAAACAGAACCGTCAAAGTCATAAATGACGCCGCTGATGCCCGCACCTGAAGGGGACTGGAGATCCACGAAACCTGTAGAGAACGGTGTCAGGATTCTAGACAGGAGGAGTGTAGCGAAATGTTCAGGGAAAAAGACGGATTTGTTTTTTTCCAGAATATATTGGAGAGCCCGAAGATACTGGCTTGTAAAGGCGGCCATGCTGTAACCTAGCGTGTTGGCCTGTTCTGCGGCAAAACCATAGGGATTCACCCGCAAGCTGGCTGCGTCCACCACTCAAACTGGAAGACTCATTGTAATTGGTGGTAAGACCGGCAGTCAATGTCTTCTTCGAGTCGATGAAGGGAAAAAGCCGTCGTCGTCATCAGCGCGTCTACGCCGTCATGACCAAGAATACGGCGGGAGGTATCCAGCCTTTCAAGAAAGCGGTCGTATGAGCTACCACCGGTTCTCACTATTCGGCATTTATCATGAATTGTTTTCGGGCCATCCAGTGAAGTGGAAACCGATATATTGTGATCTCGGCAGAACAACAGCTGCTCTTCCGTGATGCCAATCAAATTTGTACAGATGACGAAACTGACATTCTTATTTAAGAGAGCGGCCTTCTTTTCAGCATAGGTTACTGTTGCCGTGATGACATTCCAGTTGAGAAGTGGTTCTCCGCCTTGAAATTCGATTTTAGGGTGCTTGGTAGGAGATTCAAAAATCATATCGACGATTTTTTCCGCCACATCAACAGGCATATCGTACTTGTAGGCATCCTGTTCAGCACACGAAACCTGGCAATACTCACAGCGTTGGTTACAGCGTAACGTGATGACCATCATGTGAAGTGAAGTAAACTCACGGAGAAATGACTTTCGTGATCTGTATTTTGCGGCTATTTTTTGTAATGCCACCTCAGGATCATCTTGAGCGACGAAAAGCTTTCCCTTCAGATTCAGAAAATCCTCTGAAGATTCATCAAACTCGTGCCTGACGAGTGAATCAAAGCGATTTTCCTCCAAAAAAAGGAATTCGCCACACTCATTGACCATTAGGACATCATGTTCAGGAAACCTTGCAAACTGAAAAGGCAACATCTGATACATGCTATTTGCTCACAGGTGAAAAGGCGTATTCAATAATAATATTGCGCAACTGCCCAAACTCTTTTTGTAAATCTATGCGAATTTGTTGATCTATGAGATCATTCATAAATTGCTTGAGGAGATCCTCGCTGAGGCTGGAATGGGCTTTTGCTGAGATGGTGATTTCGACATCAAACTCCCCAACAGGCTGAACAGAGACAAAATACTGCTCGCTATATTTGCCGGAAACGGTGAGGACGGAATCCCTTTCAAAGAATTTTTTACTGGCAAGGATAGTTCCTTTCATACCGTCTTCACCAAGTTGAAAGGGAACCTGTTGTTTTTCCATGTAATCATTCTCCTAGAGAGATTTGTTTTATGCACAACAATCTGTAAGTTTTTAAATACTCGTTATTCTATATTTTGAAAAGTTCAAAGAACAGCGCGTATGAAAAAAGGCCACCCGAAGGCGGCCTGTATTTTGCATCAATCCTTTTTCCAAAACTTCCACCAGCTCCGGGGAGGGCGGTTTTTCTCTTCCCCCGGGAGGTTCTTCAAGGAAAACAGCGGGGCGTATTTCGTCATATCCCGATGCGCCGCCAGCGGCTGGAGGGATTCCTTGGCTATGCGGCACTCGGTGATGACATCATTCAGGGCGGAACGGATTTCACGGGCATGGTGAGGGGCAATCACCTTTGACTCTACAAGAATCCGTTGCACATCGCCAAGCGCAACCCCAGCGCGGGCCACGGACGTCAATACTTCCGCCCGGCTTTGGGCCGGAGGGACAGACTCTTCCTCTGATTCGACTTGTGCTTCCAACCATTGGAGAAGAATCGTATTTCCGAGCACTGCGCACAGCCGTGGGAGCATTTCGAGCCCCGGGAGATAGCTGTCCCCTGAGTTGAGGTAACGCTTGATCACCGACGGGGAGACATTCAGCCGCTCGGCAATTTCATCGGTCGTAAGGGCGCTTTCATCCTTCGCAAGTTGAAACGCTTCCGTTCCGGTCATGTTCTTCAAATCCGCCATGTGGTCTTTTTCCTCAAAAGGATACGCTGATTGTCTTCCGTAAAGGCTATATTCACTCCGTGATAACGCCATATGTATAAGGAGGCAATCATGAGCTTGAGCAAGGAAGAACTCGTGCTGACCGCATGTTTTCTCAAGAGTACGGATATGTCGATTTCCATTGAGGATGCACTGGGCGATGTGAAGCAAATCTCCACGAGTCTCCCCGAGTCGTTTGACCCTGCTCATAGCCGTCTGCTGGCAAAGGCCGCCTGTATCCTGCTTGCGTCGAACCGCTTGTCCCCGGGAGACGCGATAGCTGAAGCTCAGAAAGTTATAACCCTTGCCGGACTCTGATACTTTCCTGTATCATTGGCATAACGCTCCTCCTTTTCTCTTTGTTTTTAACACATTGAAATGGAGGAGTTTTCTTTGAAGACAATCGGCGAATACCGTGCCCGTTACCCGCAGCTCCGTGAGCTTACAGACTATCAGCTTACCCGTGCCGTCTATGACACCACGGCCCCGGACATGCCGCTGGAGGATTTTGCGAAAGCGTTCGGAGGGGTGACGGAAGAAGACCCCGAAGAAGTCAGGATTCAGGAGTATAACCTTTCCCATCCCGACGATACCATCCGTCGGGAGGACATGGGGAAGGCGAGCCTTCTCTCCGACACGGGGCATGGGATCGCCGCAGGCATCAACGAGCTTGCGGCAATCCCTTTCTGGCTTGCGGAGGAGGCGGGCATTGAGTCCGCGGGCAAGGCCAAAGACTATTTTCTGAAAAGCGCCGAGGAGAAGCGCAAGGGCTATTCCCCGGAAATGAAGTTGGCTCGGGCAGAGGAGTTCTTCACGGAGGAGCCCGACGGTTCTTATGGTTTTGGCGGGGCATGGACGTCTCCCCGGAAGATTTTGGGAAGCGTCGCTGAATCCGCGCCCGGCATGGTCGGGGGGATGGGCCTCAGCGCACTTGCGGCACGCGGGCTCATAAAGGCGGGGCTTTCGCGCGGGCTTGCGTGGGCGGTAGGGTCTTCGGTAGGCGAAGGGACCATCGGCGGCGCACAAAACGCGCTCAATGTCCATGAGACGATTTTAGCCATGCCCGAAGACAAGCTTGCGGATTCGCCGGAGTATCAGGAACTTCTGCAGCGTACGGGGGATCCAAAGCAGGCGCGGGAGGAGTTGGCCAACTCCGTAGCCGCAATGACGGGGCTCAAGACTGGGGCTTCCACTGCGGTCTTGTCCGCGCCGTCCGGCTATATGTTCGGCAAGATCCTTGGCGGGGAGACGGGCAAAACGCTTCTGGGGACGGCGGCCAAGCAGGGGGCGGCTGAATTCGGCGAAGAGGCCGGGCAGAGCGGCGCGGAACAATATCTCTCTCAAGCGGAACTGCAACGCGCCGATCCGACCATTGACCCTATGAGCGGAGTTGGGGAAGCGGCTGTAAGCGGCGGTTTTGCCGGTATGGCGATGGGTGGCGGCATGGGCGGTTTCGGGCATGTGCTCGGGGGCCGTGCGCAACAGCAGCCCGGGGCTCCTGCGGTCTCCGATGCGCAACCAGTTCTCCCACCCGAACAGCAGGCGGCCTTGCCCGAAGGTGGGCATGGATCCCCTCTTGAGCTTGGTCCCGGTCAGAACATCGTCATGGGAACGGACAGGGCATACGAAGACCCCATCGCCACACCGCCTCCCACCTCCCCGCTGCAGAAGGGGATGGAGGCCATCCTTGGCGGTCCTCTCGGCCTTTCCACTGCTCCCGCCGCGCCCGACTTCGCCGTTACGCCGGGCGGGCGTGCCGTGTCCGCGAATGGCATCGTGCAGCCGGACGCCTTTGGCCCCATCGCGGCGGGGATGCGTTCCGACATGCCGCCGTTGCTGGCGGATCAGGTCTATGACGTCGAGTATTCCGTAGTCCCGGGTGCGCCCAAAGCGCTGAGCGAAGCTCCACGGGGGCTTCCCTTGGGGCAGGACAAATCGCCCGTCGCACCGGAGTCTCCTCAACCCTTTGACGCGCAGGCCAATGGCGGATCTGCCCCGTTGCAGCTTACGCGCATCAACGACAAATCCTTCATGCTGCACGGCGACACCGGGCCTTTCGAGGAGGCAATCAAGGCGGCGGGAGGACGGCTGGACCGCAAGGTTGGGGGATGGCGTTTTCCGCTTGCCAGAGAAGGGGAAATCAGGGAGTTGTTTGGTATCCCTCTCGGCGCAGAGACAGTGCCGGGAGACAACTTTGTCTCCGAAGTACCGGAGGCGTCACCGGAAGTCCTGCGGGAAACTCCTTTGCCCGTATCCGGCGATATGGCAATGTCCGGGCAAACCGGACTGGAGGTAACACATGGCGGTCTACAGCAAGGAACGCCCGGGGCTGGAACTGGAGAGCTTCTTTCGGAGTCTGTACCCGTCGACGCGGCGGGGAATCCGGGAGAACTGGCTGCGGCTGCAAGAGGATCCGGACGATACCATGGGGATTTGGGAAATAGACCTGATCTGGATACGGCTTTACCTGGAGTTGATGGCAGAGAGGCCGGACTTGGAGCCGCTGTTCAACGAACCGCGGGATCTGTCGAGGTTCCCGGAGAAGGGCGGGGCCAGAATGTGTCCTTCAACCAGATTCCTACGATTCCTGACTCGGGAAGATCTGCTTCTGGACGAGGAGATGAGCCAGCATTTCGAGGATTGCCAGAAGTGGGACGCGATGTATCCGGAGGAAGCAAAGGAACGAAAAATGCGTCGTTTGAGAAAAATGGGCGGAAAGGAATAGAGCGGAAGCTGCTTCGGGCCATAGAACGTCAGCAGGGCGGGGTTTCTCCTGAAGCCGAGGCATGGGCGCACGGATTGAACCCGCAGGAACGAAAGAAGGCTTACGAACAACTCGTACTGAACGAGTTCAAGAGACATACGGCGTCCGAACTCGGTGTGGATGAGGAGAGCCTCAGATTTATCCCAGTACGGAAGGACAGCGAAACCTCGCTCCGGCTGAAAGAGATCGGGGGTGTTTTCGGACAGGATGTACCATTCATATAATAGATATCGCCGGCATGTTCCAGAACCGTACTGTTATCTGCGGTGGAATCGCGGTTTTTGAGTGCCTGGTCTATATAAGTCTTGGCATCAGCATAGCGTTCTTCCATAACGAGAATCCCAGCATAGGTCTCCAGATAATTACCGTTGTTCGGCTCTGCCTTGATGGTCTTGTAGCTCATCGACTCAGCCTTATGCACAGGACAATATACACAACAGCGGTTTCTCGATCCCTTATGCCATCCTCGGTTTCACGGGCAAGGCATTCGACCGGGTGACATTCAACCTCTCCATCAATGCTGCCGGAAATGGAGGAAGCATCCTTCAACAGGCTTGGTTCGACGTAGAGATAAAAAAGAGTTTTGCCATACGTGTTGGCAAGTTCAAGACTCCGTTCTCACACGCTTACCTGACTACGCTGGGCGAGACGTTAATGCCGACACTGCCGACATCGCTCACCTCATCCGTGATCCTGCCTTATTCTCTTAATGCCGTGACACCGA
>ENA-UPWK01002125-UPWK01002125.1-human-gut-metagenome-genome-assembly--contig:-NODE-2125-length-10136-cov-24.704245_pt1 | contig 10136 bp, 7 predicted proteins | sample MGYA00250048_ERZ773373 | MGnify/ENA primary metagenome ERZ773373 (study PRJEB29103, sample SAMN06112059) | human gut metagenome | biome: human gut; feature: ankylosing spondylitis patient; material... | reverse complement strand
TACCGTTTAAATATACATTCGCTTTCCAGTTGATACCATCGAAATTCAAGAACAAACGATCTTGCTTGAATCCTTCGGGTACCTCAAACTCATCCCTATACCAGAAATTAGAGTTGAAGAATGACTCGGATATCTGCATCAAGTTATCCGCGTAATTCGGATTCGGGATAGCTCCGATATTCTTATAACTGCTCAATACCGTTCCCGGTACGGTCGCCACGATCCAATTTTCCGGAGAGAAAGAAGGTTTCGATATTTCCTCACCAGAAGCGGTTACCTCGGAAGCTCGTTGTACTTTCCAGTTTCCGCCCGACAAACGGATCTCGTCTTTTGTAGAAGCCGGAGCAGCAGCCGGTTGGGCAAGCAAGCCACCTTTACCCATCACCTCTATCTCGCTTAAGATATAGCGTCCGTCATTAGCCGGTTGCTCCATCCATACCCGTACGTAGCGGCCCTTTCCTTTTAGCTTGATCTCATCCAGATTAGCATCTCCACCCGGAAGATTCGCTATGTCAACCCATTGTTTCGCGTCGTCAGAAACTTGAATCTTACCCTTGATCGCTTTATTGATCCAATGTAATTTTACTTTGTCGAATTCGGATTGGCTACCCAAGTCCACATAGACCCACTCCTCTCCTGTCGTGGCACTCATCCAAGCGCTATTAAAGAATTTGGAAGGAAGCAAATCTATCAACTTATCTTGGTTATAGAAATTCATCTCGAAGAATGCCCAATAAGCGGCACCTTCCATTTTCAATCGTATCCGATAATAAGCATATTCACCCGGTTGATCGAATGTCAAAGTCTCATTCAACATACGGGTGGGCAACGTACCCGGATCCCAGCTATTCTTATTCGGGTCCGAATGGGCCTTATACTTGCTGGCCTTACCCGGCATACCTTTACCCTTTAAGGCAGCCAATTCCGTCCAAGTATTTCCATCATTCGATCCCTCGCAAACAATCTCATATCCATCCTTAATCTTATTCTCGTCGTAAGCCACGCTGCCGCGAAATTGTACCTTGTCGGCTTTCTCTTTCCAGTTATTCAGCGTGAACAGGAAATAGGCATCCTCGCCTGTAACCGCATTACGAGAATAAGGACCTTGATCGATCATCCACTCACGCTCACGACGAGCAATCTCCCCATTTTGTGTGGAAAGATCCAGATACTGAGGCTGTTTATCGCTAATAACACCATCCGTCACCAGTTGAGCCGTTAGATTGTAATCATAACTGGAGGAGTTGTAAGCGCTACGCAAAAGAGCTATGTTACGATACGTGGAATAATCCGGACGTAATGAAGGAGAAAAATCCTCCCCCGGATCTCCCGGATACGAACCGATACCTCTGGTATAATAATCCGACCGATCGAAAGATTCCGCCGGAACACCGCTCTGCCCACATCCCCCTAGCAATGCTGAGACCGCTACCGCTCCACAAAGCGTCAAGAGTCGAGGCAATTTTTTCTTTTTACTGAATGTTCTCATACTACTTATTGTGTTTCTCTAAATTAGTTAGTTTAATAAGATACCGTCACGTCAAAACCCTCCTTCCGGGCCCGTTCCGCAATCGCATCTAATTCTTCTTTAGTAGCTTTTTTCAAAGCTTTAACCGGGGTCTCCCTATCTATCGTATAAATCATGACTTGTTTCGGACGGATTTGTTTTAAGGCGGAAATCCAGCCCGCTATCTCCTCTTCTGTCATATTATTAACCGATTCCCCGTTTAATTCCCCCTTCAAGAACATGGTCTGTATAATCAAGTTTCCGTTAAAACGACATAATTGTTTTAATAAAGACTCGAAATTAAACGCCGGAGAATTAGGTACATCTATCTGCCGAATCCGACTGTCTAATACAGAATCCAGTTTCAATATGTTATCCTCTATTTTATTCAAGGCTTGAAAGACTTCCTCTTTATGGAGCATCGTAGAGTTAGAAAGTACGGCGATTTTAGCGTCAGGGAAAAACCGATCCCGGATAGCGACCGTATCATCAATGATTCCACCGAATTCCGGGTGTATCGTAGGCTCTCCGTTTCCGGCAAACGTAATTACATCCGGAGCGATCCCTTCCGCTTTCATGGAACTTAGTTTTTGCTCTAAGGCTTCCCTCACTTCCGTACGAGTAGGCAGTTTACTATGGGTCCTATGATTCTCATTCAATCCACATTCGCAATAAATGCAATTAAAAGAGCATAATTTCCCGTCTGTAGGAAGTAAATTCATCCCTAAAGAGACACCTAGACGCCGACTATGTATCGGGCCAAATACTATTTTATCAAAAAGAATTGTAGACATAGCGCTGTTTGTTTTTACCCACGCAAATCTACTCTAAAATTTCCAGCGAAGCAAAGCATAAAGATCTGTTTTATCAGAACCGCTTATCTCCTCCGTATCAGTACCTATCAAATCCCTGTCCCAATAATGGGTGTGGGCCAGTTTAGCGGATAAAGATAAACGTTTCCAAATATCCAGACGAAAGGTGAGGGCAAACCGCATCCCATCCCCATAAAAAGAGGGCATATTAAAGGCATACAATATATTCTTCTCATACGAACTGACCCGGCTATTGTAATCATCCGTATGAAACCACGCTAGATAACCATCCATTTGAAGAGGTAGGGTAGTGGGCTTCCAGCCTATACTTTGGGATATCATAATTCCTTTATTAAGTTTCTTTATAGGATCATCGAATAGAATACCATCTAAGGAAGTCTTAAAAATAAAAGGAGAAGAAAAGTTATAAACCTGTTGAAAACGAATACGATGTTGTTTATAAGGATTGATTCTCAATAAATTATCATTTTCAAAAGTTCCATTCTTTTCTTTTTGCCGGTATTTATAACGAAGATAAGTTGAAAAGTTTCTACTAGGGGTATAATCTATCTGAGCCATATATTCCTGTCCTCCGGAAGGAGCGTCTATCCCGTATTTCAACCAAGGAAAACGGAATAAGTCCGCATAAATGGATAATTTCCAGCGGGCGATCGGGGTTAATTGCAATCCCATATAAACCCCTTGCTCGTTTTGAACCGTAGAGCCTTGCGAGAAAGCGTTCCCAAACAAAGCTTGATAACGGCGATCGTAATAGCGGTATAATACCAAGAAAGATATATAAGAAGCGGGTGTTAACTGCAAGGCATTCAAGGTAGAAATAGCTCCGTTTTTCGAAAGGGCAGTTTCGCCATAAAACTTAATACGGTTACTTTTCAACATATAGTCAACACCGATGTTGAAATTGTTGGAACCTCTGAAATAGAACAGGTTATAAGGTTTTGGATCGGGGTCCATCTTAAACTTACCGAATGAATAGGAGAGAGCCGTTAAACCTACATGAAAATGAGATGTAGCATAGCGGATATTTCCTCCATATACCTGCATCGTTATCATTTTCCTCTTTTCCCAATCCCGTTGTAAACGATGAAGTCCATCCGTTTTTAATGAGGTGAACGTCAAGCTATCTACGGTCGCATCCATTTTCCGGTACGAATAGAAAACACTTATATCCAAGTTTTTAATCGTGATCGTACTAGCCACCCCTCGGAAGAAATCCTGTTCATTGGTTGAGAAGTGCCTACGGAAGCCATTTGTCCTTCGCTCCGCTTGAGCGACTACTGCCGTACGACTAGGAGAAAAGTCATTGCTAATCACCAGACCTTGTCCGAAAGACATCTTGTAATCCCCTATAGCCAAGCTTTTTAACCAATTGATATCTTTTAGGAATAGATGTGCGGAATAAAAGTCATATCCTTTATGATATGCGTTCCAAAAAGGTTCGCCCGCATCTTTCTCAGCTACGAAGCCTGCTTGTAAACGATCCTCGAAAGTATAGGAATAACGTAAGGAGTGATAGAAAGGTTCTCCTCTATATTTACGATTCGGATATAACGAAAGTATGCTGTCCGTTTGTTCACCATATCCCTTTTTCTGTTGAAAACATTGATCATACCTGATTTGTAATTCATTACGACCATATTTCAACAGGTTCTTAACCGTAAGCAACCGTTTTTCAACAAGATTATCACCTATATAAACAAATGGAAGGAGAAGAGATATCGTCTGAAAATCGATATCCTCTATATTCTTCAACTCATAGATGCTAACCATATTTCCGTATCGTTTCCGGTAGGAAAGTAGCTGCTCGATTTGGCGATCGGATAGAAAAGGTAATCGCTTCAGTTGTTCTTCCGTCACGGCATTCAAATCAAAAGGATGCTCAGTTAAATAAGATAAATCGGCATACAAACTTTCGATACGCTCCGTATCCTCGGTTTCCAAGGCTAGTTCCTCTACATACTCCATCCACTTATCAACAGAATATTCTATTTGAGAATTAGCGTAATAACTATTTATCAACAGGATTATCGACAAGATTATAAACAATCGTTTCATAGCTAAGTATCATTTAAAAAGAGAATGATAAACCAAGACTGGTACTCATCCCTAAAATCGGATGGTAAATAGAGGCTACATCTATCGTAAAGCAAGAAAAGTTATAACCAATTCCTAAAGAGGGCAGGAGAGGAGCGGTCTGTATTCCGGCACGAATAAAAAAAGAATCGAAAGCAGTGTATTCAAGACCAAAGTTTCCAACAACTAGGTTTTCATTTTCCATTCCTACACTTCCTGTAATTAACAGACTGTTTATAATCTCCCATTGAAAACTTATTTGAATTAAATAATAATTAAAATCTTCTATTTCAATATCTTTATCTCCTATAGAAACAGAAGGAAAATTCATTATTAACATTCCTATTAACAACTTATCAATAGGAGAGAAAGTGATTCCAATATCTGTTGACAGTCTGGATCTTGTATTTTCCAATAGATCAGTTTGCAAGAAACTATAGTGAACTCCAAGCCCTAACGCCCATTGATCCCCCAAGCGTTTTCCTCCCAGCACACGAACCATCATCTCCCTGTACTTATCAAACCCGAAAACAGAGATATCAACACCTGCGGATAATAGTTGATTCGGATAATAAAAACTACCGGACATCGTACCCAGTTCTTTCAACATGTACCGATTAAAGTATTCTAAGTGAATAGATTTTTTCTCTTTATCGACAATAAGGGCCGGATTGAATAAAATAGATTGCGTCGCCACATTCCCTCCCATTCCCACGCTACGAACATCCGGTAAACGTAAGTTATCAACACCATGTACATACAATGAAAATACCCCCGCAAACAGGGATAGCAATAGATATTTCATAGTTAAGATTTTGTATGGTTTCTATTTATTCTTCAAGTTTTTCTTATTATCCTTATTTATCCTACGCTGTACCTTTTTAATATCCTCATTAGGAGAAAGTTGTTCAGGCTTAATCCCCCTTTGCAATAACATATCACGTACAGCAGTATTGTTATCAATATGTTCTTTTTCAATAGGAGATTGTCCATATAGATCCTTCGCTTGCACATTTACGTTTGTCATTTCAGTCGCTAGGTCTTTAGCTTTTATACTTATAGTCGGTAAAAAATCAGCGATAGGTCTATTCGTGGGGACGTTCATTCTCTTTTTCAACATCTGTATACTTAAATTGAATAAAGCTTGATCTCCCTTAGAACGAATAATCGCGAATCCTTTATTATCAATGCCTCTTTCGTATAAGATTCCGGATAATTGTTTTTCAGTCTGACTCAATTTTTCCCTGGCCTTTAAGCGTTCACAATCCAATAGACGTTGTTCAATCACCTCGGCCTTACGGGTTTGTACCGCAAAATAAGTCTGAGCGAAAGCTACTTGTGGTTTACGGCTATCACCATTTTGTGCGATTAAATAGCATGCGTAGCGTGTTAATAAGATGTCATCTATTTGTTTTTCAACACCATAACCTATTGAAACCATTTTCCCGACGTCGGGAAAATGGTTTTGTACATCTTCTCCCGCATTCAGGCACGCTTCTTTGGCTTTCACCACTACATTATTGATAAAGTTATCCCATTTGGCATATCCTAATAGGGGTTGTAACTCTCTGGCACTCCAGCATTCTATGCCTTCTACCTCACATGAAATGGATTCGAATTTTCCGAATAGGGCGGTAATTTCTTCTTTCTTCATAGTTAATATATGCTTAAGTTGTTGTCAATCGCGCAAATGTAATGTTTTATATTCATTTAGCAAGTTATTAACAGATAAATGATGCTGAGAGTCACGCAGTATTTATATTTTCGCGGTATATGATACGAAAAGGAATATATTGTGTTTTGGCTCTACTTGTTCTCTGTAGCTTTAAAGGGATGGCGCAGGCGGTAAAGACAAATATTGTTCCGGAAGGTTATCAGAAAGCTCAACTGTATGAAGGTGATACAATGGCTGTCGTCAACCTTCGGGAAGTTTTCATATATCCTCAAGTTAAGTTTAAGAATAAGCGTGAACAAGCGAAGTACAATAAGTTGGTACGAGACGTAAAGCGTACTTTGCCCTATGCCAAGATGGTGTATGATACGTTGATAGAGACCTACGAATACATGGAAACCTTACCGAATGACAAGGCCCGCCAAGCCCACTTGAAACGGATGGAGAAAGAGTTGTTCGCCCAATATAAACCGGAACTAAAAAAATTATCCTTCTCGCAAGGTAAGCTACTTATCAAACTGATCGATAGGGAATGTAATCAATCCAGTTACAATTTATTGAAAGCCTATCTGGGAAGTTTCCGTGCGGGCTTTTGGAATTTCTTCGCCGGAATGTTCGGAGCCAGTCTGAAATCGGAATACGACCCGAAAGGTAAAGATGCCATGACCGAACGGGTCGTCGTATTGGTTGAGAATGGTTTAATCTGATAGTTGCTTGAAAAAATCCCAGATCACGATACCGGTAGTAACCGATACGTTCAAGGAATGCTTTGTACCGTATTGAGGTATTTCAATACATATATCACAGTTATCAACCACATTTTGTTGAACGCCTTTTACCTCGTTACCCATGACGATAGCGTATTTCTTTGTCTTGTCTAACTGCAAGTTATCTAACATGACACTACCTTCCGCTTGTTCCACGGCACATACCGTATACCCTTCTTGGCGCAGTTTATCAACAGCCTCCGGGGTATCCTTGAAATATTCCCAATCTACGGTTTCTTCCGCTCCTAAGGCGGTCTTATGGATCTCCGCGTTCGGAGGGCAAGCCGTAATACCACAAAGATAAATAGCCTCTACCCGGAAAGCATCGGAGGTACGAAACACGGAACCCACGTTGTTTAGACTTCTAACATGGTCTAAAACAACGATTAAAGGTATCTTCTTACTTTCCTTAAAAGCCTCGGGAGTCAGGCGGTTCAATTCGGTTACTTTTAATTTTCGCATAACAAATATCTTTGACCGCAAAAGTAGCGAATATCCGTGGATATGCCGTTGAAAAGCTATTAATAAGTAGTGGACATAAAATGAAAAATATTTCTTGCTTTATTCAAATACTTGTCCATACACCCCCCTTTCTCAAATTAGCAAATGAATAAGCCACTTATTTACTACGCACTATCAACAGCCCTTATACACCTATTGACAGCCTTGCTGGAGGATCTATTTTTTCACAATCAAGGTTATCAACAATAAACAGCTAAATATTCATAAAGTCTATAACTATAAGAATTACAATCTATAGATAGACATCCATGCTGTTGGTATCCTTTTGATAAACCGTTCACAGACTTTAATAAGTCAATAACCAAAGATTGTAACAAAAATGTATTAACCATTTCAACAGCCTATCATATTCATCATATTTATTTTTAAAATTAAAGATTAATAAGAATATAATATAATGATTGTGGATAACTCTTGATGGTTCACGACAGCTCATCCATCGATGGCAAAGATAAGAATCTTTCTTGTTATTTCTATAAATGAAGAAAGTTTATACCTTTGTGCTTTGTGAACAATAGGTTGATAAACTAGATAAGATCAAGATTATCAGTAATACTTTCTGTGGATAATATTGTTTATATATAGTGAAAAGCCTATTGGGAGCAGTAGAAACAGGAATCATTAATATATAAGGCTATGTTGACAAACCAATCAATCGGGTACATGGATGCGCCCGTTCCTAAGGATTTAGACCTTAGGGAAGCGATCGACAAGTTACGTAAAGAGAAGAATGCGATTATTTTGGCGCATTACTATCAAACAGGCGATATACAAGATATAGCGGACTATGTGGGAGACAGTCTGGCCTTGGCACAATGGGCGGCTAAGACGAAGGCGGATATCATCGTGCTTTGTGGGGTTCACTTTATGGGAGAGACGGCGAAGATCCTCTGTCCGGATAAGAAAGTGCTGGTACCGGACTTGAATGCCGGTTGCTCCTTGGCGGATAGTTGTCCGGCTACGGAGTTCGCCGAGTTCGTCAAGCAACATCCCGGTCATACGGTAATCTCTTACGTGAATACGACCGCCGCCGTGAAAGCGGTCACGGATGTGGTGGTTACTTCCACGAACGCCCGCCAGATCGTGGAGAGCTTCCCGGAAGGTACACCGATGATTTTCGGTCCGGATCGTAACTTAGGTAATTATATCAATAGCATCACGGGACGTAATATGTTGCTTTGGGATGGCGCTTGCCACGTGCATGAGCAATTCTCATTGGAGAAGATCTTATCTTTGAAGAAACAGTACCCGAATGCGGAAGTGATCACCCATCCGGAATGCAAGCAGCCGGTTATACAGGTCTCAGACTTCGTAGGATCGACCGCGGCTTTGCTGAAGCATACCATTAAGTCCGACGCGAAACAATTCATTGTAGCGACGGAAAGTGGCGTTATTCACGAGATGCGCAAGCAGAGTCCGGATAAGGAATTCATCCCGGCTCCTCCGAACGACAGTACTTGCGCTTGCAACGAATGTAATTTCATGCGCTTGAACACGATGGAGAAGCTATATAATTGCTTGAAGTTCGAGATGCCGGAGATATTCGTGGACGAGGAGGTACAGAAGAAGGCGATCAAACCGATCAAGAAGATGTTGGAGATCTCTGAGAAGCTGGGACTCTGATCCAAACAAATGCGGGATAGGTCTCAACCGATAGGCCGGACTTGGGTGATATAAAAGCTAAGCCCGGTCTATTATATGTAAATAATCAAAATTATCTACAATATCTACAACTATCCTTATAATCATTTGAATTTAAAATATTTATCCTATTGTTGTAGATAGGAAAACATCTACAATAGTAAGTCTTTATCTACCATTATTTCCCGCTTTTAGTAAGTGTCTTTACCATGCCGTCGAAGGAATTTTCTACACTCTACGTATATAATCAGTCCGTTTTTCTTCCTTTCTTTATATAGATAAAATATTAATATATAAGTATTTGTGGTTTTTTATTGTATAAAACAAAAGTTTTAGACATAGAAAACATTTGTTTTCATTGAAGTAAACTAAAGTTTTGTGCTGAAGAAACTTCTGTTTTCCCATATAGAAACTTTTGTTTCCCTAGGAAGAAACCATTTGCTTCGCTACTCGAACTCGGACGATCCCGGGAAAGAATATATCAAGAATGATCGCTATTAATTACCGTAACATTCTGAATTTAGTTACTTTTGCGTAGAAATCTAATTGTAATTCTCAATATCATGAAAAAGATAGGACTAATGTTGGCCTTATTATGGGTGATTTGTGCGCTCTCGTGGGCTACTTCTCCGAATGCCCGTATTAAGGGGCAGTTAATAGATGCCTCTACGAATCAAGTGATTAATTATGCGGATATCTTTCTGTTTACGATGGGAAGTGAAAAACCTTTGCAACAGACTTTTCCGGACGATCAAGGACGTTTCTCGTTTACTAAGGTGGCTCCGGGTAATTATGTCGTCATGGTCCGTCTGATGGGATATGATGTGTTTACAAAGAATGATATCATCTTGGATGCCTCGTCTCCGGTGGATTTAGGTAAGTTGATGATGAGTCCCTTGGAGGTAGGTATCGCCGAAGTGGAGGTAGTGGCCGAGAAACGCCAATTGGTTTATAAGTTGGATAAGAAAGTGGTCGAGGCCTCTTCCAATATGATGGGAGGAGGCGGTTCCGCCGTGGATATATTAGAGAATACGCCTTCCATACGGGTAGACGCGGAAGGCGATGTTACTTTTCGTGGAAGCAGCGGCTTTTTGGTTTACATAGATGGTAAGCCGAGTGTC
>ENA-UPWK01002124-UPWK01002124.1-human-gut-metagenome-genome-assembly--contig:-NODE-2124-length-10136-cov-67.935878_pt1 | contig 10136 bp, 8 predicted proteins | sample MGYA00250048_ERZ773373 | MGnify/ENA primary metagenome ERZ773373 (study PRJEB29103, sample SAMN06112059) | human gut metagenome | biome: human gut; feature: ankylosing spondylitis patient; material... | reverse complement strand
GATCTTCCACGGGAGTGGAATCCGTGGGGATTCTCATAATGAGTTTGCGGACGGTTTTTTCCTCTCCGAAAATGGGGAGCGTGTTATTATAGCTTTTACTCATTTTCTGGCCGTCCAGCCCCGGCACGATGGCTGTGCTTTCCGCAATGAGCGCATCCGGCAGTTTGCAGGTTCCTTCTCCGAATTGTTCGTTCATTTTGCCCGCCAGGTCGCGTGTGACTTCCAGATGCTGCTTCTGGTCCTTGCCTACGGGCACCAGGTCGGAGTCATACATCAGGATGTCGGCAGCCATCAGCACGGGGTAGGTGAACAGGGCGTTGCTGGGGGAGAACCCTTTGGCGATTTTATCTTTATAGGAATGACAGCGTTCCAGCAGGCCCATCGGACAGACGGTGCTGAGTATCCAGGCCAGTTCATTGACTTCCGGCACGGCGGACTGGCGGAAAAAGACACATTTTTCAGGATCCAGGCCCACGGCCAGAAAGTCCGTAGCGAGGTTGCTGCAGTTTTCCCTCAGCGTGTCCGCGTCGTGAACGGTGCTCATGGCGTGGTAGTCCGCCAGGAAGTAGAAAGATTCCCCGCTTTCCTGCATGCGGACAGCCGGTTCCATAGCTCCGAAGTAGTTGCCGACATGCAGCTTGCCGCTGGGTTGAAGACCTGTGATGATACGCATTGCGCGCAGGATTTTGCCTGTTCGAGCCCGGCAAGTCAAGAAAGGGGAGAGTCAAAGGAGGGCAGAGCCTCTGGCAGGATTTTTTCCGGCATGTACCGGACTCATGAAGTGCTTTTTCCCTTTCAATTCCCAGAGGGCGGAATTGGCGCGTGTTTTCCGCTGCCGGGGCCGGCAGGGAGGGAAAGCAGGAGCCAGAGCCGTTCTTCCGCTTCCCGCTTCCATCCGGACAGGAGGGAACGGTGCTGATGATAGTCCGTCCGTTTCATCGCCAGATAGGTTGTTCCGTTGTCTGGAGGCAGCGTTCCCGGTTCCAGTCGCTGCACTTTTCCGGATGAATAGAATTGAGCGGAGTAGGGAGGGCGGACGCTGTCCCAATAGTACAGGGGGGATTTCCCGTCCCAGGCATGGAGCAGCTGTTTCTGGCAGCGGTATTCAAGTTGGTCGAATCCTTGCCCCAGCAGGAAAATGGCCATGATGCCAAATATGGAGGCAGGGAGGAAAATAAGATGTTTGATGCCTGGGTGGCGGTTGTTCCATTGCCAGAGCCCCTGTACGGTCAGGATGCACCAGGCCGGGATGCCGGGGAGCACATAGGCCGGAAGGATATTGCGGGCCAGCGTGAAGAAGAGCAGGGGGCTGAGCGCCCAAAGCCACAGGAAGGAATTTTCTCCCGGGCAGGTAGCTTTTTCAGATAACGGCGAAGGTTCTTTTATCCGCAGGAGGGGGAGCAAAAGGGACCAGGGCAGGAACATGGTCAGTCCGTAGAGCCAGATGGTCCCCAGGGGAGAAGCGTGTCCGGAGCCGTACAGGTCTCCCTGCCATCCTTTGACGGTAAAGCGCTGGAAGTGTTCTCCCACAATGAAGTAATGAAGGAAGCCGGGAGTTTCCCTTTCCGCCAGAAGATACCAGGGAAGGCTCAGCGCCAGCATCAGCAAGGCGCCTTTTATCCAGGGGAGCCTGTTCCAGACGTTTTCCCATTCCCGGTTCCATACGGTCCAGAGTGTGACTGGGAACCCCGTAAGGACGAGGGCAAGAGGTCCCTTGCTCATCAGTCCTACGGCCAACCCGACAAAAAACAGGTATTTCCACCACGGCTGCTTGGAGGGTTGGGCCACCGCTTTCCAGAAGGAGACCATGGAGAGCATGATGCCCAGGGCCAGAAATTCATCCGTCATGACAGCTCCTGAGGCGACAAAACCTATGCCTGATGCGGCGAGGACCAGGAAACACGCGGCCGCCTTTTGCCCGGATTGGGAGCGGAACGGCCATGCGAAAAAAAGAAGGCCCATGGACAGGGAAGCCAGGAAGGGAGCCAGGCGTGCGCTCCATTCGTTAACGCCTCCCAGTTTCATGGTGACAGCGCTTGCCCAAAAGGAGAGAGGGGGCCGCCGCTTCCCCATGAGAGGATGAAGGCCATGGCGCATGCAAGGACGGGGGCAGCCGCCCGAACCGGAGCGGAGGGGGCTGTAAGTAAGGAAACGAGTTTTTTTGAAAAGAGGAGGACTGTTGCTGTGGAAATTGCCAGGACAGCAAGTAGCGAGGGAATAATGGGGGCGCCCTCCGCCATTTGAGCCCAGGCTTGTCCCGGTGATTGCAGGAATTGCCGGGAGTAAAAAGAGAAGTGTTCCCGTGTCAGGATTTCCGCCATTTCTTCACAGCAGTTCAGCAGGCAGAAAAGCGTAAAAAAAACCGTGGCGAGCACATGGTCCGTTTTGCCGCCATGGAATGCTTTTGGGAGCGCCGCCAGATAGAGAAGATAGGGGATGATGAGGTAAAGGAAGGAGGAACATGTTTCCACGAGCAGGTTGCCCAGAAGCCGGAGGAGCGTTAAGGCGTTCCAGTCCATTCCCGTTTGCTGAAGAAAGGCCAGGATGGCTATTTCAATGAGTTCATAGACAAGATATACAATCAGGAAAGGCGCCAGACGGCGGATATAATAACTGTTTTTCAGGGAGGAGAAGGAGGTCATGAAAGTTTGAGAGAGGCTTGAGGGAAGGGTGGCGGATAGGGGGAACAATTCCGCCGTTTTTTCAGAAGGTTTGCTGCTTCTTTTCCATGTAACGTCCGGAAAGGTCCGGTCAATGTGGAAGAGGATGGGTGTGAGATTTACTCTTCCAATGCCTCCAGCACGTTGTGTACACCGTCCGCAAAGCTTGGGTAGAGCGGTTCCCAGCCCAGGGCCAGAAGGCGGGAGCAGGAAATCCTCTGGTTGGAGAAGCCCCGGCGCGCTTCCGCCGGGAGCGGTTCAGGCTGCGGAGCGGGCTTCCCCAGCAAATTGGAAAGGTAGGAGTAGATTTCCCCCATTTGCATGGGGGTGCGGTCCGTCAGGTTGTAAATGCCGGCGGGCGGTTCCCGCAGGGTGCAGAGCAGGTGCAGAGCGGCTGCGGCGTCGTCCCGGTGGATATAATTGAGCCATCTGTCCATGGCTCCGGGGAGGGCCGTGCCCTTCGTGAAATATTGGGAGACGAGAACGCAGCGGCCCGGCCCGTACAGGGCTCCCAGCCGGACGACCGTGCCCCCCGCCGCCAGAACCGCCTGTTCCGCCTGAATCAGCAAACCGTTTTTTACGGAGGAGGGGTAGACGTTGTGTTCCTCCGTAACCCAGCGTCCGTCCGTGATTCCATAGACGGCGGTGCTGGAACAGAAAATGAGCGGCGTTCCGGGAAAGGCTTCCAGCGTGTTCCGCGTTCCATTGGCGTAAAGGTTGCGGTAGGCTTCCTCTCCGCCTCCCCTCGTACTGGCGCACATGACGATAATCTGGGGGGAGGGGATGCGTGCGGCCAGCCCCTGCATGGAGGCCCGGTCTGCGACGTCAGCCTCGTAAATGGCTTTTTGCGGGTCAATATCCGCCGTCAGGGCCGTATGTCCCGCTTTCCTCAGGCTTTCCGCCAGGGCTTTTCCCAGATACCCTGTTCCCAGAATGAGAATGACGCGGGGGGGCTTACACAGAAGGCTGGTCATGAGTCATTGCGGAGGTGCTTGAGTTCCATTAGCATTTCAGCGCGGGAAATATCTTCCGGCCATGTGATTTTGGGATTGGGCTCATGATTATGCACCAGGCGCGTAGGATGGCCGATGAGCTGCAGGGCGGTGACTTCATCTGTTACCTGAATATTCCGTTCCGTGACTTCCACATAGGCGTCCAGCAGAAGAGGATATTGAAAGACCTGCGGAGTTTCCATGCACCACAGGCCGTCCCGTTCCACCTGTTCCGGAAGCGTAAAGCGTTCTTTGTCCGCACGCTTCAGGGTGTCCGTTACGGGATGTGCGGAAGCGGACGCCCCATATTCCCTGGCGGTTTGAATGCAGCGGGAGATCTGCTCCACCGTAATGAGTGGGCGGGCTCCATCGTGCACGGCCACGAATTCCGGGGTATAAAGCAGGGCTGCCAGTCCATTTTGCACGGATTCATGGCGTTCCGCCCCTCCGTCCACACGGGTAACGGGTATTTCCGTTTCCAGGTCTGCGCCGTTAATGGCATGAAAACGTTCCTCCGGACAAACGACTACGATTTCCGTGATTTCCCGGCAGCTGGCAAAAGCGCGGATGCTGCGTTCCAGCACCCTGACGCCGTGCAGGGGGGCCAGCAGCTTGTCAAATCCGGCGCGCCGGGAGGACCCGGCCGCAACGATGATGGCGGCGCAGCATTTCATGACAGTCTGGCTGACACCATGCGGGCCAGCTCTTTGCCGTTGACTCTGCCGGCCGTGCGTTCCTGCATGAGTTTCATGACCTGTCCCATGTCTTTTTTGGTAGAGGCTCCCGTTTCCTTCATCACGGTTTCCAGAATGGCAGCCGTTTCTTCTGCTGTGAGTTCCGCGGGCATGAACTGCTTGAGGACGGTGATTTCAGCTTCTTCCTTTTCCGCCAGCTCCGGGCGTCCGGCGGAGCGGAATTGTTCCGCAGAGTCCTCACGCTGCTTGATTTGCTTGCGGACTACGGCCAGTTCTTCCGTTTCTTCCAGCCGGGTTCCCAGACCTCCCTTGGCGATGGCCGTGTTCGTGAGGGCCGTCTTGAGGGCGCGCAGGGTATTGAGGGTAACGGAGTCTTTTGCTTTCATGGCGGTTTTCATCCCCTCCATGATTTGGTCGGAAATCTTGTTCATATCTCCACTAACTAAGCGCATCCCCAGGTGTACTTCAAGCCGTAAATTGAAAAAGGCCGCCAGCGCTGGATATGCCGCCAGCGGCCCGGATAAGGGGAATAAAAGAGAAACTGACGGGTTTATTTTTTCCCGCCAATGGGCATGATGTGGATTTTCTTTTCCGTCATGCCCGGAACCACTATCATGGAGTCATACAGGATAAAGTCCGCCGCTCCTTCAACAGGGCCGGTGGCTACCGGGGCGGAACGCCCCGTCTTCAGATCCAGCCTGCGGACAGCTTCCGGTTTTTTGTCCTTGGACCAGTCGCTGTAGTAAAGGGCGTTGTCACGATAAACCAGCCCGTCGTACTGTCCCCGTTCCTTGGAAAGTTCCGTAACCTCCCGGGAAACGGGGTTGATGGAGAGCAGGCGTCCGCTGGGTTTTCCCTTTTCATCCGTTGCGTATTCGCAGAGGTAAATGACCTTTCTTTCCGGGTCCCAGGCCAGGCCGTTCGGCTTGTAGATGGGTTGTTTGGTCACCAGTTCCCCATAGGAGCTGGTATTCGTGTCCACATAGAAAATCTGGTTGGTATCCGTGGAGGAAACCATGAGCCTTCCATTGATGAACGCCAGGTCGTTGAGGAATTTCATGCGGGATGGGGACAAGTCCACGTATCCTTCAATCGCGCCGGTCTTGGCGTTTATTTTGAATACCATGTCCACGTCCGTGCAGTAAAGGAAGCCGTCCTGATACAACAATCCCTTCGGCGCATCCAGGGTATCTACGTCCGTGATTTTTTTCGGCTCTGTGGAACCGTGCGGAATGACGCCCAGATAGCCATCCTTGTCTTTTTCCGTAGGCGTGAGTCTGGAGCCGATGCAGGTGAAGTAAATATTGCCCTCGGCATCCGCCGCCACGCTTTCCGGATGACCGTCAATGGCGATGGTGTTCTTTTCCAGAACGGGCAGAGGTTCGGCGGGTTCCGGCTGTTTTTTTGTTGGCGGTGCGGCCAGCGTGCTTCCCGCCAGGCAAAGAAAGAGTAGTGTCGATTTCATGGGGTGGTGCGGTATAGGAGTCTTGGTCCTTATGACATGGGAACAAAGGAAATGCAAGTCCTGTAGAGGCTGACAGGCTGCTGGGCACGGTTGCGCCCCGTTCGGGCGAACGGGGCGCTTTCCGTGTTAGATGGTTCCTGCATCCAGATTATTGGGCTGGGGCATGTTTTCCATGCGGATAGAGCGGTTGACCGCGTTCAGGTAGGCGCGGGCGGAGGCTTCGATGACGTCTGTAGAAGCGCCCTTGCCCACGATGGGCTTGGGCTGGCCGAAGTCCACGTGCACCGTGACTTCTCCCAGCGCGTCCTTTCCTTCGGAAGCGGCGTTGACGCTGTAACCTTTCAATGTGCCTTTGCGTTTGGTGATGCGTTCAATGGCCTTGATGACGGCGTCCACGGCACCGTTGCCTGTAGAGCTGTCTTCAAATTTTTTGCCTTCCTTGAGCAGTCCTACCGTAGCAGTGGGTCGCGCGTGGCTGCCCGCTACGAATTGCAGGAAGTCCAGTTCCCATAAGCCGGTGGAGGCATGCAGGGAGTCGTCCACAATGGCGGAAAGGTCATCATCATAAACGAATTTTTTGGAATCTCCCACTTTCTTGAAGCGTTCGAAGACGGTATTGACTTCCTCTTCCGTGAGCACATGGCCCAGCTGTTCCAGCCGGGATTTGACGGCGGCGCGCCCGGAATGCTTGGTGAGCGGGAGTTCCGTGGCGCCCCAGCCGACCGTCTGCGGATCCATGACTTCATAGGTTTCCCTGCAGTTGAGGATGCCGTGCTGGTGGATGCCTGAAGAGTGGGCGAAAGCGTTTTCCCCCACGATGGCTTTGGACCGCTGCACCTGCATGCCGCTCATGCGGGCCACGATGCGGGAAGTGCGGACGATTTCCTTCGTGTTGATGTTGTCCGTGACGTCTCCGAATTGTCCGGCACGGGTGCGCAGGGCCATGATGACCTCTTCCAGAGCCACGTTCCCGGCGCGTTCGCCGATGCCGTTAATGGTTCCTTCCACCTGGCGGGCTCCGGCGCGGACGGCTGCCAGGGAGTTGGCTACGGCCAGGCCAAGGTCGTTGTGGCAATGGACGGAGATGACGGCTTTACCGATGTTCGGCACATTTTCCTTCAAGTGGCGGATAATGCGGTAGAATTCGTCCGGAGTAGTGTAGCCCACGGTATCCGGAATGTTGACGGTAGTGGCGCCGGCATCGATGACCGTTTCCACGACTTTGGTCAGAAAATCCAGGTCTGTGCGGGAAGCGTCCTCCGGTGAAAATTCCACGTCCTGTACGAATTGCTTGGCATAGGATACGCCTTCCGCCGCCATGCGCAGGATTTCGGATTCCGCTTTTTTCAATTTGAACTGCATGTGCAGCTTGCTGGTTGCCAGGAAGATGTGGATACGGGCGCGTTCCCCGGCGGGTTCCAGGGCCCTGGCCGCCGCTTCAATATCCGCCTTCACGCAGCGGGCCAGCCCGGCAATGCGGCATTTTTTGATTTCGCGGGCGATGGTGTGCACGGCTTCAAAGTCGCCGTCGGAAATGCAGGGAAAGCCGGCTTCAATCACGTCCATGCCCAGCCGTTCCATTTGCCGCGCCACTTCCAGCTTTTCGCGTAGGTTCATGGATGCTCCGGGGCATTGTTCTCCATCGCGCAGGGTAGTGTCAAAAAAGTAGATTTGATCGGACATAGGTTAATGATGTTAAGCGGTGGCATGATAATGTTTTGCTCCGGTAACGCAAGCCCTACGCGCTGCATGCTTTCACAGAGCGGGAAGAGTACCGCCGGAGCGAAGAATGACGGAACCTCCCTTTGCCTAAAAGGGGGAGCTTGGTAGGATGGAAAGGTGAAGATCAGATTTTACCTGAACGACCGGGCGGAGCGCGTCATGGCTCTGTGGAGCGAACGCCGCGGAGAATACCTGGCGGCGGATTCCGTGCTTGCCGAGGTGGATGCCTGCATTTGCGGGGAAACAGGGGCCTGCGGGGAGGAAATGAAGCGCATTGCTGCGTTTCTGGATAATGCCGCCGCCAAAGCTGTTGACCCTGAATGGACGATTGATACCGCGCTGCCCTGTTCTCCTTCCAAGCTGGTGTGCCTGGGAAAGAGTTATGCGGACCATGCGAAAGAGTTTGACGGGGATTCCGTGCAGGAGCCGGCTGTTTTTCTGAAATCGCCTTCCGCCATTACTTCCTGCAGCGATGTTGTTTTGTATCCGCCCGGCTGCGACAAGCTGGATTATGAAATTGAATTGGCCGCAGTGATTAAGGAGGTGCTGAAAAACGCTTCCCCGGAGGAAGCCGCACGGGCTATCAGCGGCTATACGCTGATGTGCGACTATTCGGAAAGAGCCTGCCAGCTGGAGCATGGCGGCCAGTGGACCAAGGGGAAGAGTTATGACAGTTTTGCCCCGATAGGGCCCACGTTTATCTCCGCTGATGAACTTGGGGACGGCTCCGGCATTACTCTTGAATTGAAGGTGAACGGGGAAGTGCGCCAGAGCGGCAATACGGACGGCTTGATCTGGCCTGTTCCGCGCCTGATTGCCTATGTTTCCCGGTTCATGACCTTATGGCCCGGAGATGTGGTTTCCACCGGAACTCCGGGAGGCGTGGGGATGGGGATGAAGCCTCCGGTATATTTGAAACCCGGAGATGTGGTGGAATGGGGAAGCCCCGCGTTTGGCTTCGCTTCCCAGGCTGTGGTGATTGATGATGAGGGGTAGGGAGATCGTTCTCCGGCTTTTCTGAATATGGAGGGGGGAGGGAAAGTGTTCTCCCTTCCCGCTTCTGCGTATTGCTTCTATATTTGGAGCATTGTTTTCCCGTGGAACGGAGCCGCCAGTGCTGCGTGGGCGGCAAATGACGCCTGCGCGCGTGGGCAGGGCGTTGTTTTCTCTTGATTACTTTGCCGCGGTTTAGTGAAGTGGCCGCGTGAAAAACGTGGTTTTGTACGTGGTCATGGTGACCGGGCTGACAGCCCTCTTCGTCTGGCTGAAAGGCAGGAATGCGGAACGCGCCCCTGCTCCCTCCGCCATGGTGGTGTCTCCGGAAAGCGGCGCTGCGCGCCCAATTGTGCTGGTGGATGTCCGGACCCCGGATGAGTACCGCACGGGGCATAAGGAGGGAGCCTTGAATATTCCGGCAGATGAGGTGGAACAACGGGCCCCGCAGCTTCTTCCGGATAAGAATGCCGTGATTCTGCTGTATTGCCGTACGGGAAAGAGGGCGGACAAGGCGCTGGAAGCGCTCAGGAAGATGGGATATTCCCATGTAGAAAACCTGCACCGGCTTGAAATGTAGCTTTCGGCCCGGTTGGGCCGAACGGGGATTCCGAGAGGCGTCGGCCATGCCGCCTCCTGGTTCGGACGGCGGAATTTTCTAACGTAAAAAGGGCGTGAACGAAATCAATGCGGCTTTTCCCGGTAAACAGATGAAATTTTAAGCCGTTTATTCTTTAAGCAGTTCCAATTTCCCATTGGAGGATTTTCCGCCCACGGAGCGGACCCTGGCTCTAAGGGAACATCCGTTGTTGGCATGGATTCCCTTGGGAAGGGAAAGTTTGTAAAAATTCCCATGGGAAGGCCTGCCTGCCAATCCGGCGTGCCGGTCGCGGGCGATTACTTTGCCGTTTTCCAGGAGTTCGACGCCGCCTATTTCCAGGGCATGGCTGCCGGAAGTGAAGACGAAGCGCACCCCCCGGAGCTTTTCAAGATCAGCGGAAGAAACGGGCCAGTCCAGATAACTCCATTCCGTGGATACCGTCGCGGAAGTCCAGTTTCCTATCATTGATCCGGCTGTTTTTCTTTTCAGGGAAGGAGGCAGGGGCGGCGCCTCCCGGATAGCCTGGCGGCAGGCGTTGACCAGATCCCCGGGCGCGTGCGCCGCGCTTACGCCAGTGGAACGGACCCATTTTCCCTCCCATGCTCCCATATCCGGATTTTTATCGGAAAGACGGTTCTGAATAAAATATTCCCAGCGCGGCAGATAATAGTCCCGGATAAGGCCGCTCCATATTCTGGAGGCGTAGTCGTCTACGGGGGGCCCCCATCTGGTCACCAGCCGTCTGGCGTTTTGTTCATACCCGTCTTTTTCCTCCGGAGAAGTTCCGTGAGCCCGGGCAAATGATAACCAGCGCGACAGCCTCCAGGTGGGGTGCCCTTCCAGAAGGGAATCCGCCCGAAGGGCGTATTTGCGGAAATATTCCATGCATTTTTCCGTGTTTTCCCTGTCTTGTTCATCCAGAGCTTCCAGAGCGGCCTGGATGGCTTCATTCATGCGTATGCCAAGGTAATGGGCAGTCATCTCAACGGCGTCCTGGCGGAACAGCGG
>ENA-UPWK01002115-UPWK01002115.1-human-gut-metagenome-genome-assembly--contig:-NODE-2115-length-10212-cov-12.532511_pt1 | contig 10212 bp, 10 predicted proteins | sample MGYA00250048_ERZ773373 | MGnify/ENA primary metagenome ERZ773373 (study PRJEB29103, sample SAMN06112059) | human gut metagenome | biome: human gut; feature: ankylosing spondylitis patient; material... | reverse complement strand
TGTCGAGCCACATCCGGTATTACGCAATGGGGCCATTGCCCGTGATCTGGCAGCGGAGATACGCACCCGATGGAGTGAATGGTCTGTCAGTCCGGAAGTCACCGGGCAGTTTACCCGTCCGATGCTGGAACGTCTGATGCTGCGTACCTGGCTGCGCGATGGTGAGGTGTTTGCCCAGATGGTTTCCGGGCGCATAAACAGCCTGACGCCTTCTGCCGGTGTTCATTTCTGGCTGGAGGCGCTCGAGCCGGACTTTATTCCCATGACCAGTGATGAGAGCAACAGGCTGAATCAGGGCGTGTTTGTTGATGACTGGGGGCGTCCCGAAAAATATCTGGTGTATAAAAGCCGTCCCGTATCCGGACGGCAGATGGAAACCAAAGAAGTGGATGCAGAGCGAATGCTGCATCTTAAATTTGTTCGCCGTCTGCACCAGATGCGCGGGACGTCTTTGTTGTCCGGTGTGCTGATCCGCCTCAGTGCCCTGAAAGAGTATGAAGATTCTGAGCTGACTGCAGCAAGGATCGCCGCTGCTCTGGGGATGTACATCCGGAAAGGCGACGGGCAGAGCTATGAACCGGATGGTAATGGCAGCAAGGATAAGGAACGCGAGCTTACCATTCAGCCAGGCATTATTTACGATGATCTGAAACCCGGCGAAGAAATCGGAATGGTGAAGTCGGATCGCCCCAATCCTAACCTTGAAACTTTTCGTAATGGTCAGTTGCGTGCCGTGGCGGCGGGCAGTCGTCTGAGTTTTTCCAGTACGGCACGCAACTATAACGGCACTTACAGCGCCCAGCGTCAGGAGCTGGTTGAATCCACTGATGGCTACCTGATCCTGCAGGACTGGTTTATTGGTGCCGTCACCCGTCCGATGTATCGTGCCTGGCTGAAACAGGCTGTGGCATCCGGTGTTATCAGGCTACCCCGCGATCTTGATCGTTCTTCACTGTATACCGCGGTGTATTCCGGACCGGTGATGCCGTGGATTGACCCTGTTAAGGAGGCTGAGGCCTGGAAAATCCAGATTCGTGGTGGAGCGGCGACAGAATCAGACTGGGTACGTGCTGGTGGTCGTAATCCGGATGATGTCAAACGTCGGCGCAAGGCCGAAATTGATGAAAACCGCAAGCTGGATCTGGTATTTGATACCGATCCGGCCAGTGATAAAGGAGGCAGCAGTGCCGCAACGAAACGACAGGAGCCGCAGCACACCGACGACCAGTCCGAAGAATAATTCCTGGTTCAGGATGCAGGCTGGTCACCAGAGTGACGCGGATATTTATATTTATGACGAGATTGGTTTCTGGGGTGTTACAGCGAAGCAGTTTATCAGTGATCTGAATGCACTGGGCGATATCACCCACATTAATCTCCATATTAATTCACCGGGTGGCGATGTCTTTGAAGGCATCGCCATTTTTAATGCGCTGAAAACACATGGTGCGTCCATTACCGTTTATGTCGACGGTGTGGCGGCGTCAATGGCGTCGGTCATTGCGATGGTGGGAACCCCGGTCATTATGCCGGAAAACACCTTCATGATGATTCATAAACCATTTGGCTTTACGGGCGGTGATGCGGAGGACATGCGCACCTATGCCGACCTGCTCGATAAAGTTGAGGCGGTTCTGTTACCCGCTTATGCACAGAAAACCGGGAAAACCACCGATGAAATTGCTGCCATGCTGGCGGATGAGACCTGGATGTCCGGTGCCGAATGTCTGGCACATGGATTTGCTGATCAGGTAACGCCAGCCGTTAAGGCAATGGCATGTATTCAGTCAAAACGTACAGAGGAATTTAAAAAGATGCCGGAATCCATTCGAAACATGATTACTCCGCCACGCAACAGTGCTCCACGCGTACAGGATGATGAACCTGCAGCCTCCCGGACGCCAGTGCAGGCAGCAGCACCCGTGGTGGATGAAAACAGTATCCGTGCGCAGGTACTGGCAGAGCAAAAAGCGCGTGTAAACGGTATTAATGATCTGTTTGCCATGTTTGGCGGGCGTTATCAGACGCTGCAGGCCCAGTGTCTTGCCGATCCTGAATGTTCGCTGGAGCAGGCCCGCGAAAAGCTGTTGAACGAGATGGGGCGCGAGTCCACGCCATCCAATAAAAATACCCCGGCTCATATTTATGCCGGTAACGGTAATTTTGTGGGGGACGGGATTCGCCAGGCGCTGATGGCGCGTGCCGGATTTGAAAAAACCGAACGTGATAATGTCTACAACGGGATGACCCTGCGTGAATATGCCCGTATGTCACTAACTGAACGGGGTATTGGGGTTTCCGGTTATAACCCGATGCAGATGGTCGGTGCGGCGTTCACACACAGTACGTCTGACTTCGGTAATATTCTGCTGGATGTTGCGAACAAAGCCATTCTGCAGGGCTGGGAAGATGCCCCTGAAACCTATGAACAGTGGACGCGGAAAGGTCAGTTGTCTGATTTTAAAATTGCCCATCGTGTGGGTATGGGGGGCTTCAGTGCTCTGCGTCAGGTGCGTGAAGGGGCGGAATATAAATACGTCACCACCGGAGATAAACAGGCCACTATTGCACTGGCGACCTATGGCGAGCTGTTCAGTATCACCCGTCAGGCCATTATCAATGATGATCTGAATATGCTGACCGATGTCCCGATGAAACTGGGCCGTGCGGCGAAATCCACTATTGCCGATCTGGTTTATGCCATTCTGACGTCTAACCCGAAAATCTCCACAGATAATGTAAGTCTGTTCGATAAAGCGAAACATGCAAACGTACTGGAGAGCGCTGCAATGGACGTGGCATCGCTGGATAAAGCCCGCCAGTTGATGCGCGTTCAGAAAGAGGGGGAGCGTCATCTGAATATTCGTCCTGCGTTCGTACTGGTACCGACGGCGATGGAGTCTGTTGCTAACCAGGTCATTCGCTCCTCAAGTGTCAAGGGGGCTGACATTAACGCCGGTATTATTAACCCGGTGAAAGATTTTGCGACCGTTATTGCAGAGCCTCGTCTTGATGATAACAGCCAGACCACCTTCTACCTGGCTGCGTCAAAAGGCTCCGATACGATTGAAGTGGCTTATCTCAACGGTGTGGATACGCCATATATTGATCAGATGGAGGGCTTCAGTGTGGATGGCGTGACAACGAAAGTGCGTATTGACGCCGGTGTCGCGCCAGTTGATCACCGCGGTCTGGTGAAATGTACGGCGTAAACGTCGCAGACAACAACTCTGATGGCCCGTAAGGGCTTTTTTTGTACCTGAAATCAGCCCCTGAACGGGGCTGTGCGGAGACAGTTATGGCAAAGAATTTTGTAGAAGAAGGAAAAACGGTGGCGATTGTTGCCAGTGCAGCCATCAGCAGCGGAGATCTGGTGCAGGTGGGTGATGTTTTTGCGGTGGCGCTGACCGATATTCCACAGGGTGAAACAGGCGACGGCATGACCGAAGGTGTGTTTATGCTGCCTAAGCTGAAAACGGATGACATGAAAACGGGTAAGAAGGTTTATCTGAAGTCCGGAAAAGTTCAGCTGACTAACAGCGGCTCTGATCCGCTGGTCGGGGTTGTCTGGGCAGATGCCGGAACCAGTGCAGAAGAAGTGCCGGTAAAACTCAATGTCTGATCCCTTTTCCCGGCTGGCAGCGCGTATGGATGCGATCACGGTCAGAAAGATGGGAAAGACAGCCTCGATTAATGATGCCGATATGACTGTGATCCCGGGAGAAACACTGGCAGAGCTGAATGCTCTGTCCGGACCTGCGGTCTCTCTGGTGGTGTTTTCTTCGGGATACCGCCCACGGCGCGGGGATCGCGTTGTTTATGACGGACAACAATGGACGGTCACACGGCATGAACGTTTTAACGGTAAGCCAATGATCTTTATTGAGTAAAGAGGTGTGGGATGAAGGGGCTTGAGAATGCCATCCGTAATCTGAACAGCCTTGATACCCGTATGGTGCCACAGGCCAGCGCATGGGCGATAAACCGTGTGGCACAGAAAGCGGTCTCGGTCGCCACCCGGCAGGTTGCCGGGAATACCGTTGCGGGAGATAACCAGGTGAAAGGGATCCCCCTGAAACTGGTACGTCAGCGTGTCCGGATGTTTAAAGCCAGTCCGTCAGGAAAAATGACGGCCAGGATCCGCGTTAACCGGGGCAATCTGCCCGCTATTAAGCTGGGGACAGCCCGGGTCAGACTGGCCCGGCGTGGTGGAAAACTGCAGTACCGTGGCAGTGTGCTGAAGGTGGGTAAATATCTTTTCCGGGATGCGTTTATTCAGCAACTGGCGAATGGTCGCTGGCATGTGATGCGGCGTATTGATGGCAAAAATCGTTACCCCATTGATGTGGTGAAAGTCCCGCTGTCCGGACCGCTGACACAGGCATTTGAAGATGCCCGCGACCGCATTATTGCTGCGGAAATGCCGAAACAGCTGGGGTATGCACTGAAACAACAACTGAGGTTATGGCTGACCCGATGAACCGACATACACAAATCCGCCAGGCCGTACTGGCACGCCTTCGGGAACAGTGTGGAGACAGCGCCACGTTTTTTGACGGGCTTCCGGCATTTATTGATGCGCAGGAACTGCCTGCCGTGGCGGTGTGGCTGAGTGATGCTCAGTACACCGGAAAAATGACGGATGAAGATGACTGGCAGGCTGTTCTGCATATTGCTGTCTTCATCCGGGCACAGGCACCGGATTCAGAGCTGGATATGTGGATGGAGAGCACCATTTTCCCGGCTCTGAATGATATACCGGCACTTTCCGGACTCATCGACACCCTGATCCCTCTCGGTTTTAACTATCAACGTGATAATGAGATGGCCACCTGGGCGATGGCGGAAATCACGTACCAGATCACGTACACGAATTAAAGGAGGTGGCAATGACCACACCAAATCCACTGGCAAAAACGAAAGGTGCGGGAACGACGTTCTGGATGTACACCGGCAAGGGCGATGCGTTTGCGAACCCTTTATCGGACACTGACTGGCTGCGTCTTGCGATGGTGAAGGATCTGCAACCTGGCGAAATGACCGCTGATGCAGAAGATGACACTTATCTCGATGATGAAGATGCAGACTGGAAAACGACAACCCAGGGGCAGAAATCCGTCGGTGATACTTCGGCGACGCTGGCCTGGCGTCCGGGTGACAGCGGGCAGAAAAAACTGGTTCAGTTGTTCGACTCCGGTGAAGTCTGCGCGTTTCGTATCAAATATCCCAACGGCACTGTTGATGTTTTCCGTGGCTGGCTGAGCTCACTGGGTAAAACCATTGCCTCAAAAGACGTGATGACCCGCACAGTGAAAATCAGCGGTGTGGGGCGTCCGTATCTGGCAGAGGAAGGCACTGAAACAGTGAGCGTTACCGGGCTGACGGTGGCACCGGCATCTGCCAGTGTAAAAGTGGGAGCAACCACCACGCTGACCTTTACAGTAAAACCTGACGGAGCCAGTGACAAAGCGATCAGTGTGCATTCGACAGATCCACAGACTGCCACGGTGACCCTGAACGGGCTTGTGGCCACGGTGAAAGGCGTGAAGCAGGGCAGTGTCAGCATTGTGGGCATGACTTCTGACGGCGATTTTGTGGCAGTGGCTGCGGTGGCTGTCAGCGCCGCAGGTTAACAGGACGATACTCATCATTTGCCCCGGTTATCCGGGGCTTTTTTGCAGGTGGAGAACATGATGTTTCTGAAACAGGGCACGTTTAATTATGAAAAGCAGTCCGTGGTGCTCAGTGAGCTGTCCGGGCTGCAGAGAATTGAATATCTGGCGTTTGTTCAGCAGCGAACGGCAAAGTTTGATGCCGAAGAGGGAGAACTGCCGGAGGCTGAACGACAGATTGCTTTTCTGCGGATGGGGATGGATATCAATGCCTGGCTGGTTTCCCGCTCACTGTGGAATGCGGAACAGTCTCAGGATGTTGAGACGCTTTGCGCATCCGTTATTACAACATGGTCGTATGATGCCCTGGGAGCGGGGGCGGAGATGGTTCTGTCGCTGAGCGGTATGGGAGTCATTGAGAATGCCGGGGATTTGGAGCATGAGGTGCTGACGCCGGAAAAGTCCTGACGCGGGAAATGCAGTTTGTCATGCGGCTTGCCCGGGAGTTCCGGCGGGCAGACTGGCGGCGGATGCTGTCGGAAATGTCGGCCACTGAGCTTGGTGAGTGGGGCGATTATTTCCGGATGCAGAGCTTCAGTGATGTGTGGATGGATGCGCAGTTTGCCTCGCTGAAGGCATTGATCGTGAGAATGGTGTCCGGTAGCAGTGATGCTGCGGTGGCTGATTTCAGCCTTTTACCGGAAGAGAACGGGATACCGGAGCGAACGGACGAAGAACTGATGCATCTTGGGGAAGGTATTTCCGGAGGTGTGCGTTATGGACCAGATAGCCAACCTGGTCATTGATTTGGGGATTGATGCGGCAGAGTTTAAAAATGAAATTCCCCGTATCAAAAACCTTCTGAATGGTGCAGCCAGCGATGCAGAACGGTCTTCTGCCCGTATGCAGCGTTTTATGGAGCGTCAGACTCAGGCCGCCCGGCAGACAACGCAGGCGGCTTCTTCGGCTGCAACAGCCGCATCCGTCCATGCGCAGACGGTGGAGAAGAACGCACAGGCTCATGAACGCATGGCCCGCGAGGTGGAGAAAACCCGCCAGCGCATGGAGGCACTGAGCCAGAAAATGCGTGAGGAACAGGCGCAGGCCATGGCTCTGGCGGAGGCTCAGGATAAAGCGGCTGCTGCGTTTTATCGTCAGATTGACAGTGTGAAACAGGCCAGTGCGGGGCTGCAGGAATTACAGCGTATTCAGCAGCAGATCCGACAGGCCAGAAACAGTGGCGGGATTGGTCAGCAGGATTATCTGGCGCTGATTTCTGAGGTTACGGCGAAAACCCGTGTTCTTACACAGGCTGAGGAAGAGGCTACCCGACAGAAAGTGGCGTTTATCCGTCAGCTTAAAGAGCAGGCAACCCGCCAGAATCTTTCTTCTTCTGAGTTGCTTCGTGCTAAGGCTGCCCAGCTGGGGGTAAGCAGTGCTGCAGAAGTGTATATCCGCAAAATGGAGCAGGCAGGAAAAGCCACGCATTCGCTGGGTCTGAAAAGTGCAGCGGCCCGCCAGGAGATTGGCGTTCTGATAGGTGAACTGGCCCGCGGCAATTTAGGGGCGCTGAGGGGATCCGGGATAACGCTGGCTAACCGTGCCGGATGGATAGACACTCTGATGTCACCGAAAGGCATGATGCTTGGCGGGGTTATTGGCGGTATTGCCGCGTCCGTCTATGGTCTGGGTAAAGCCTGGTATGACGGTCAGAAGGAGGGGGAAGAATTTAACCGCCAGTTGTCGCTGACGGGGCATTATGCCGGAGTCACTGCCGGGCAGCTGTGGACGCTCAGTCGTGCTATTTCCGGGAATGGTATCACGCAACATGCTGCAGCCGGTGCGCTGGCTCAGGTGGTGGGGAGTGGTGCATTTCGTGGAAACGATATCGGTATGGTGGCGAGAGCTGCCGCACAGATGGAGCGATCGGTTGGCCAGTCGGTCAGCGATACCATAAATCAGTTTAAGCGGCTGAAGGATGATCCTGTAAATGCCGCGAAGGCTCTGGACAATGAGCTGCATTTTCTTACTGCCACTCAGCTTGAGCAGATACGTGTCCTTGGGGATCAGGGACGGTCCAGTGATGCTGCACGGATAGCCATGTCTGCACTGGCAGAGGAAACCGGTCGGCGTACTGCGGATATTGATAATAACCTCAATGCGCTTGGCAGTACGCTGAAGTATCTGTCTGATTTGTGGAGTCGTTTCTGGGATGCGGCCATGAATATTGGTCGTGAAGACTCGCTGGATGAACAGATTGCCGCTTTACAGGAGAAAGTGTCGCGGGCGAAAAGACTCCCCTGGACGGCATCATCTTCTCAGGTTGAATACGATCAGCAGCGTCTTAACGATCTTCAGGAGAAAAAACGCCAGAAGGATTTGCAGGATGCAAAAGAGCAGGCAGAGCGGAATTATCAGGAGCAACAGAAACGACGTAATGCTGAAAATGCTGCACTGAACCGGATGAATGAAACGGAAGCAGCACGACATCAGCGTGAAATTGCGCGTATTAATGCCATGCAGTACGCCGATCAGGCTGTCAGGGATGCGGCGATACAACGTGAAAATGAACGTTACGAGAAAGCCCTGGCATCCGGTAAGAAAAAAACACGCGAAACCCGTAATGATGAGGCCACCCGGTTATTGCTGCAGTACAGTCAGCAACAGGCACAGGTGGAAGGACAGATTGCTGCTGCAAGACAGTCAGCAGGCATTGCCACTGAAAAGATGACAGAAGCGCATAAACAGCTTCTGGCTCTGCAGCAGCGCATCAGCGACCTGGACGGGAAAAAACTGACGGCAGATGAAAAGAGTGTGCTGGCCCGTAAAGATGAACTGATTCAGGCACTGACGCTGCTGGATGTAAAACAGCAGGAGCTTCAGAAACAGACGGCACTCAACGAGCTGAAGAAAAAAACAATTCAGCTGACCAGTCAACTGGCTGAAGAAGAGCGCGCTCAGCGTCAGCAACATGACCTGGATATCGCCACGGTGGGTATGGGTGATCAGCAGCGGCAGCGATATCAGGTACAACTGAGTCTTCGCCAGAAATACCAGCAACAGCTGGAGCAGTTGAGGCGGGATAGTGAGCAGAAAGGGACATATAACACGGATGACTACAGAAAGGCCGAGCAGGCGCTGACGGAGAGCCTGAACCGACAACTGAATGAGAATCGCCGTTATTGGCAACAGCTTGAAATTGCTCAGGGTAACTGGAAAAACGGTGCTATGCGGGCGTTTCAGAATTTCACGGCAGATGCGGATAATGCGGCAGGCACTGCTGAGCAGATGCTTACAGCGGCATTTAACAGTGCAGGTAATGCACTGGCAACGTTCTGTACTACCGGAAAACTGAACTTCAAATCTTTTACCGCCTCGCTCCTTTCTGATCTGGCAAAAATCATGGCTCAGATGTCCATGATGCAGGCAGTTAAGGGGATTGGTTCGGCGTTTGGCTGGGGGAGTGCAGCAACTGCCAGTGTGACGCCCAATGCTGATGGTGGTGTTTATCAGTCTGCTGATTTGAGTCGCTACAGTGGCACGGTGGTTAACCGTCCGACGTTTTTTGCTTTTGCAAAAGGTGCAGGTGTGATGGGGGAAGCTGGGCCTGAAGCCATTCTGCCTCTGCGTCGTGGTGCTGACGGTAAGCTGGGGGTTGTGGCGGATATTGGTGGTTCAGGTATGGCGATGTTTGCCCCGCAGTACAACATCGAGATCAATAACGATGGCACGAACGGGCAGATAGGTCCGGCTGCCCTGAAGGTGGTTTATGACCTTGGGAAAAAAGCGGCAGCGGACTTTATGCAACAGCAGGCCCGTGATGGTGGTCGGTTAAGTGGAGCATATCGGTAATGGAGACGTTTCACTGGAAAGTGCGCCCGGATATGAATGTGGTATCAGAGCCGAAAGTGGTGACAGTGAAGCTGGGCGATGGTTATGAACAGCGTCGTGCGGCGGGACTGAATAACCAGTTGTCGACTTACAGCGTGACGATACGTGTTCGTAAATGTGAACACCCATCTTTAAAAGCCTTTCTGGAACGGCACGGTGGCGTCCGCGCATTTCAGTGGACGCCACCTTATGACTGGAAGCCGATCAGGGTGGTTTGTCGTAAATGGTCGGCAAGCGTAGGGGCGCTGTGGGTAACCATAACGGCAGATTTTGAACAGGTCGTGGCATAGGAGGCTCTGATGCAGGATATTCCACAGGAAACACATCATGAGACGACACGCCTCACTCAGTCAGCCCAGGTGGTGCTCTGGGAAATCGATCTGACAGAGGTCGGTGGTGAACGTTATTTTTTCTGTAATGAGCAGAACGAAAAAGGTGAGCCGGTTACCTGGCAGGGGCGGCAGTATCAGGCATACCCCATTCAGGGGACGGGATTTGAACTGAACGGCAAGGGCAGTGCTGCCCGTCCGACACTGACGGTTTCTAACCTGCACGGCATGGTCACCGGGATGGCGGAAGACCTGCAGAGTCTGGTCGGCGGAACGGTGGTCAGGCGTAAGGTTTACGCCCGTTTTCTGGATGCGGTGAACTTCGTCAACGGAAACAGCGAAGCCGATCCGGAGCAGGAGGTGATCAGCCGCTGGCGCAT
>ENA-UPWK01002112-UPWK01002112.1-human-gut-metagenome-genome-assembly--contig:-NODE-2112-length-10234-cov-4.550261_pt1 | contig 10234 bp, 6 predicted proteins | sample MGYA00250048_ERZ773373 | MGnify/ENA primary metagenome ERZ773373 (study PRJEB29103, sample SAMN06112059) | human gut metagenome | biome: human gut; feature: ankylosing spondylitis patient; material... | reverse complement strand
GAGTATATATACGTATATATACAAAAGGAGGACATGCGCAGATGTACAAAAGCAGAAGAACGATATTTGGTTTTTTACTTTCACTGGTGTTGCTATTGGGAGCTTTGCCGGAATTTCATGTAAGAGCAGAGGACAACAGCCAGACATATACGGTGGGCGCGGATAATCATACACCGTGGAGCAGTGTGCAGAATGGTGTATTCCAATATGCTGCCGGTAGTATGAAAATAGAAGGAGCCGGATTACAGGGGGATGCTGTACAGGCAAATGTGGCAGCAGGAACAGAGCTTACCATAACACTGACACCGGACAAGGATTGCGTCCTGAGAAGCTTTATGGTGAATGGTCAGAACATTGCAAAAGCAAACATGACCCCAAATGGTGCTTCGTATATTTATCAAACCAAGGTAGAAAATGTGGATCTGAAATTTGAACCCATGTTCGAAGCAGCGGGAGGAAATGTACCCGGACCGAATCCGGGAACGGGAAACAATATCTGTTTTCGATTAGAAGGTGACGGTATTTCTTCAAACGATTATGTCACATGGAAAAAAAGTAATATCGAAATCTATATAGGAATCGGAGAGACCTATAAAACGTTGAATCAATGGCTCGGAGAAAAAAAGATTTCTGTGGCTGGAGAAGAATACAGAGTGGACGATTCTGTGGACACGGTAAAAGTATATGTACTTAATAGCGGTTCAGGAAAATATATAATCCAGGGAGCCGGAACTTCAGAAGATAATGCGATGACATGGACGGGAAAAAGAAACTATTCCATTCAGGTGGACAAAGAGAGAATTACAATAACATGGGGATATGATTCGAAAACCTACGGAGAGGATGCTTATCTGGAGCATGGGACGGCCCGGATCATTCAAATCAATGATGCTGTACCCAATACCAACGATCCTTATGGAAACAATGCAGGAAACAACAGCGGTGGAAATCTGGTGGTACAGCCGGGGGATAAGGTTACCGTGGAATTGAAGCCGGATTACGGATACCAGTTGAAGGGAGTTTCACTAAACGGGATGAGCCTGGCAGCGGCAAAGGATGTTTCCACATTTACCTTCACGATGCCAAATACCCAGATCCATTTGAAAGGAATATTTGGAAAAGCGGATGACATGGTGGATATATCAGCTGCGAAGGAAGTGACTTCCGTATCCATCAGCAACGGCGCCAATGCAGCAGAAAGCGGTAATCTTCAGCTGACAGTTGCCGACAGTACCGGATACGATATGACGGCGGCACAGCAGAAAGTAGCAGGGGCGATATCTGCACAGGCAGTGGAATTGAATCTGAACCAGATCGTAGGCAAAGGGGATGGCACGAACTGGGAAACAAAGATTACAGAATTTACGAATCCGATTACCTTAAGTCTTGGAATCAACAACTACGATGCGAATTATGACTATGTTGTGGTGAGAGATCATAACGGAACTACCACTGCATTGCCTACGAAAGTGATCAATGGAAAAGTCACCTTCGAGACCAATCAGTTTTCTACCTATGTCATTGTAAAAAAGGAAAAGACGACTGCAGGTACTAGTACCGGTGGAAGCTCTCATGAGGATTCTAAAGGAAACGGTGACAACAGTTCTGATGTACAGCCGGCTACAACACAGGCAGTTACGCAGAAATTGGACGTAGTACCGAAGACGGGAGAAGACATTACAGCTTATGTAATGGAAATCATGTTACTTTTCGGGGGAATTCTTCTGATTACCATGGGAATCTTACTTCAGAGAAAGCGCGGATAACAAGACTGGCGGCAGAATCATGAAGATGCCGATTATAAGGATCAGTTTTGGTCAGAGGTGAGATGGCAGGAATTAAAAAGTACCTCTTGACAAATACCCTATAGGGGTATATCTTGTAGAAGAAGACAAGATACCCCTATGGGGTATTTTGCATTGCAGCAACAATAAGTCGTTCAACAGATTGTGAACACTGCTATGTGACCAAAGGACAATAAATAATATACGGACAGATAGGAAAAATTAGCAGGAGCCGGATTCGAAATGGGAGAAAGTATGGCAGAACAATTAAAAGAAAAATTAGAAGAGAAGGGCATGAAATGTTGCCATTGTCATCAGAAAGCAACACCTCGCTCTGAAAAAGAAAGAAAACAATTACAGAACCGTTTAAGCCGCATGACGGGACAACTGAACGGTATCAGCCGGATGTTGGAAGAAAACCGCTACTGCGGAGATATTCTGACACAGGTAGCTGCGGTGGAGAGCGCCCTGCAGGCATTCGGTTATGCAATCCTGAAGGAGCACATGGAGACCTGTGTGGTTGAGGAGATTCAAAAAGGGAATACTGCTATCGTGGAGGAAGCGGTAGAACTGGTAAAAAAATTAAAGTAAAGACTTGTGAGGTTGTACACGCCCGAAATAAATTCATTCAGCGGATATGCGGAGAGCATACGCTTAAATAAGGGCGAAAATATACAGTTACAGATAGGGAAAGAGGTGTAGTATTGTGAAAGAAAGATATCATGTGACAGGAATGTCCTGCTCCGCATGCTCTTCGCATGTGGAGAAGGCGGTAAATAAATTGGATGCAGTGGAAAAAGCATCTGTGAACCTGCTGACAGAGACTATGGATGTCACTTATGATGAGAGCAGATTATCTTCCGAAGGGATTATTGATGCTGTGGTGAAGGCAGGTTACGGAGCTTCCGTGATGGGCGAAAGCAGTAACGGGAATGCGGCAGGCGGACAGAGTGCTTCCGGCAGTGGAAACCGCCGAAGCGGATCCGCAGCCGACGGCAAGCAGGAATTGCAGCAGAAGCTGGATGCGGACGCAAGAGCCATGAAATGGCGGCTTGGAATCTCCATCGGATTCCTGATTCCGTTAATGTATGTGTCCATGCATCATATGTTCAAGGAATGGTTCGGGATTCCGGTCCCTGCATTTATCGTGAATACCCTGCACGGCAATGCCAATGCCATGAATTTCGCACTGACACAGTTTTTACTGTTGTTGCCGATTCTGTATGTGAACCGGAAGTTTTTCTCCGTAGGATTTAAAACACTGGCGCACCGCAGCCCGAACATGGACAGCATGATCGCCTTAGGATCCGGCGCGGCGCTTGTGTACGGCATTTTCGCAATGTACCGGATCAGCTATGGATTAGGCTACGGCGACATGGCAGTAGTAGAGCATTATTCCCACGATCTGTATTTTGAATCCTCCGGAACAATCCTGACCCTGATCACCGTGGGAAAATATCTGGAGAGCCGTTCCAAGGGCAAGACCAGTGAAGCTATTACCAAGCTGATGAATCTGGCTCCTAAGGTGGCAATCCTTGTAACTGAGGACGGACAGGAGAAGGAGGTACCTACGGAGAGCCTGCAGAAAGGCGACATTTTCCTGGTAAAGCCCGGAAGTCTGGTGCCGGTGGACGGTATCGTGCTGGAGGGTAATTCCAGTGTGGACGAAGCGGCTATCACAGGAGAGAGTGTTCCCGTGGAAAAACAGGCAGGCGATCATGTGGTCTCTGCTACCGTGAATAAAGCGGGCTTCTTAAAATGCCGTGCGGACCGTGTCGGCGATGATACGACGCTGGCGCAGATCATCCGCCTGGTGGAGGAAGCCAGTGCCAGCAAGGCGCCAATCGCACAACTGGCAGATAAAGTGGCAGGAGTATTCGTACCTACTGTTATGGCGATTTCGCTGGTTACATTGATCGTGTGGCTGGCAAGTGGTGCGACCGCGGAGTTTGCGATTTCCACTGCAATTGCAGTACTGGTGATTTCCTGTCCCTGCGCGCTGGGACTGGCAACTCCGGTGGCAATCATGGTGGGAACTGGTGTCGGTGCGAGCAACGGTATCCTGATCAAGACTGGGGAAGCTTTACAGCAGGCTAAGGAGATCGACACCGTGGTACTGGACAAGACAGGAACCATCACAAGCGGTAAGCTAAAGGTAGAAGAAGCAGGCGGTTATCAGAGTGATTTCCCTGTGGATGCCATGATGCAGATCGCAGCGGCACTGGAGAAAAAAAGTGAGCATCCACTGGCAGAGGCGGTAGTGGAATATGCGGAAAGCTTCCGGCTGACAATTCCGGAGATCGTGGATTTCAAGGCAACCTTCGGCCGTGGTGTGGAGGGTGCGCTGGCAGCAGATTTCCATGCAGAGAAAGTTGCAAAAAAGGATGGCCCCACGGCGGTATTTTATGCAGGGAAAAGGGATAGTACTGCGGATGTACCGGAAAATTCAGGCAAGATCGCAGAACAGAATCCGGCGACCGGAATTGCAAGATCAGATGCAGACAGTGTGACATTCCCGGCAGGCACAAAATTCTATGTAGGCAATCTTGCATTTTTACAGGAGAAAAATATCACACTGCCGCAGGGAGCTGCAGAAGGTCTGAACCGCATGGCGGACGAAGGCATGACACCGCTTCTGGTGGCTCAGGAAGGAAAATTCTTAGGCATCATCGGTGTATCAGATACGGTCAAAGCCACCTCCTATGAAGCAATCAATGCATGGGAGAAAATGGGAGTCAGGGTCATTATGCTGACCGGAGACAACCGCCGCACCGCGGAAGCTGTACGGCAGAAGTTAGGGATCTCCGAAGTCGTGGCAGAGGTATTGCCGCAGGATAAGGAGAAAAAGGTCAGTGAGTTAAAGCGTCAGGGACACAAGGTGGCAATGATCGGTGACGGTATCAACGATGCTCCCGCACTGGCGGCAGCAGATGTGGGTATGGCCATCGGCGCAGGTACCGATGTCGCCATGGAGAGTGCCGACATTATCCTGATGAAAAACGATCTTCGGGATGCGGTGACTGCCATGAAGCTGAGCCGTGCCGTGATCCGCAATATTAAGGAAAACCTGTTCTGGGCATTTTTCTACAACTGCATCGGCATCCCTTTGGCAGCCGGTGTGTTGTATCCGGCGTTCCAGATCCGGCTGAATCCCATGTTCGGCGCGGCAGCCATGAGCTTAAGCAGTATCTTCGTCGTGGGAAATGCCCTGCGGCTGAGAGGCTTTAAGAGTGGATTCACCCCGCTGAAAAAAGGAGTACCGGAAGCAGCCCGTAAGGAAATAGAGATAACGCATGCAGCTGCGGAGGAAGAACAGTGCATACTGAAAGCCCCCGCAGAGCAAAATAACAGACAAGATGTAAAGCAGGAGAAAGAGAGGACAAACACAATGACAAAAGTAATCAGTATCGAAGGAATGATGTGCAACCATTGCACCGGAACCGTACAGAAGGCACTGGAGGCAGTAGAAGGTGTGAAAGCCGTTACCATGAGCCTGGAGCAGAAAAACGCTACCGTGGAACTGGCTTCCGATGTGTCAGATGAGGTACTGACCAGGGCTGTGACCGACGCCGGATATGAAGTGAAGGGCGTTACTGCAAAATAAGGCTGCCCTTTGTTGTCGGATAGGAATAGCAAATGATGAAAAAATGGCGCCGCCACCGTGTTGCGGTCTGCTTTATGAGCAGACGGAATGCGGTGACAGCGCCATTTGGGTCTATAGCGAAAAAAGTGCTTTCCAGATACTTTTTTTATGTAGATATCATAGATTTTTGTGCGCGGTGGGTCTATACAGAAAAAATATCATTTTAGATACTCATATCATGAAAAATGAGTATCTGGAGAGCAAATTTTTTTCTATAGACCCAAAGTGAATCTTCTGGAGTGATATTATGGCAGAAAAGGGGATCAGAAAACAAGATTTTTCTGCATAGACCCATGACTGATATCTCTTTATAATCATGCACGTCTGTTGTGAAATAGCGTAAGTGAAAGTGTATCAATCAATCGTATCATGGAAAATGCAAAGGGGAAATTATGCATTTTCGAAAGATTCTATATAAAGTTTATACTTTATTAATTGATTTTCTTACACTATGTGTTATATTAACTATAGAACAGATGAAACAAGAGAGATTTTGAGATTGTGGCATCTGTCTGACGAAGGCGCGGACAAAGGAATTGGAACAAAACAATTCAAACAAATCAGTTCATTGTCTAAGAAATTAATGTGAAAAACAAAATTGTAACACCTTAGTGAGGAGGCGAACGATTATGAATATTGATAAATTTACACAGAAATCCATAGAAGCCGTCAACGGTTGTGAAAAGCTCGCCATGGAATATGGCAACCAGGAGATCGAGCAGGAGCATCTGCTGTACAGTCTGCTGACGTTGGATGACAGCCTGATCTTAAAGCTTGTGGAAAAGATGGAGATCCAAAAGGATCACTTTGTAAACCGTGCAAAACAGGCTCTGGAGAAAAGAGTAAAGGTGCAGGGTGGTCAGCCTTATGTCGGTCAGTATCTGAACAAGGTACTGGTCAGCGCATCAGATGAGGCAAAGCAGATGGGAGATGAATATGTCTCCGTTGAGCATCTGTTCCTTGCCATGATCAGGAATCCCAACAAGGAGATCGCCGAGATCTGGAAGGAATACGGCATCACAAGAGAGCGTTTTTTACAGGCTCTGTCTACCGTAAGAGGCAACCAGAGAGTTACCAGTGACAATCCGGAAGCTACTTATGATACTTTGGAAAAATACGGTCAGGATCTGGTGGAGAAAGCGAGAAACCAGAAGCTGGATCCTGTCATCGGACGAGACAGTGAGATCCGTAATGTGGTACGTATCCTGTCCCGTAAAACGAAGAACAACCCTGTACTTATCGGTGAACCCGGTGTCGGTAAGACCGCCGTGGTGGAAGGGCTGGCACAACGTATTGTAAAAGGTGATGTACCGCAGGGACTGAAGGATAAGAAGATCTTCGCACTGGATATGGGTGCACTGGTAGCCGGCGCAAAATACAGAGGTGAATTTGAGGAACGTCTGAAAGCTGTACTGGATGATGTGAAGAACAGCGACGGACAGATCATTCTGTTCATTGATGAGCTGCATACCATTGTTGGTGCCGGTAAGACAGATGGCGCTCTGGATGCAGGCAATATGTTAAAACCTATGCTGGCTCGTGGTGAGTTGCACTGTATCGGTGCTACCACTCTGGATGAATACAGACAGTATATTGAAAAAGATGCCGCTCTGGAACGTCGTTTCCAGCCGGTTATGGTAGAAGAACCCACCGTGGAGGATACGATTTCTATCCTGCGTGGACTGAAGGATCGTTACGAAGTATATCATGGTGTTAAGATCATGGATAATGCGCTGGTAAGTGCAGCCGTACTTTCCAACCGTTATATCACCGACAGATTCCTGCCGGATAAGGCGATCGACCTGGTGGATGAAGCCTGCGCCCTGATCAAGACCGAGATGGACAGTATGCCTACGGAGCTGGATGAACTGCAACGTAAGGTGACACAGCTGGAGATCGAGGAGACTGCTCTGAAAAAAGAGGATGACCGGATCAGTAAGGAACGTCTGGCTGATCTGCAGAAGGAACTGGCAGAGTTAAAGGATCAGTTCAATACGAGAAAAGCACAGTGGGATAACGAGAAGGCATCCGTAGATAAGCTTTCCAAGCTGCGTGAGGACAGAGACCGTATCAACAATGAGATCCAGATCGCAGAGCGGGAAGGAGACTATGAGAAAGCGGGCAGATTAAAATACAGCGAACTTCCTGCACTGGAGAAACAGCTGGAGCAGGAGGAAAATAAGGTCGGCGAATCGGATATGTCTCTGGTGCATGAAAAGGTATCGGAGGAAGAGATCGCAAGGATCATTTCCCGCTGGACCGGTATCCCGGTAGCCAAACTGACCGAGAGTGAGCGTAACAAGACCCTTCACCTTGACGAAGAACTGCACAAGCGTGTGGTAGGACAGGACGAAGGCGTGACTAAGGTTACCGAAGCCATCATCCGTTCCAAAGCCGGTATCAAGGATCCCAGCAAGCCCATAGGTTCCTTCCTGTTCTTAGGACCTACCGGTGTAGGTAAGACGGAACTGGCGAAGAGCCTGGCAGCAGCACTGTTTGACGACGAGAACAACATGGTCCGTATCGATATGAGCGAATACATGGAGAAATATTCTGTCTCCCGTCTGATCGGTGCACCTCCCGGATACGTAGGATACGAAGAGGGTGGTCAGCTGACCGAAGCTGTCCGGAGAAAACCTTACAGCGTGGTATTGTTCGATGAGATTGAGAAGGCGCATCCCGACGTATTCAATGTACTGTTACAGGTACTGGATGACGGCCGTATCACGGATTCTCAGGGACGTACGGTGGACTTCAAGAATACCATTCTGATCATGACCTCCAACATCGGCGCAAGTTATCTGTTGGACGGTATCAATGAAGACGGTACCATCAAGCCGGAAGCAGAGGCAGCAGTCATGAATGATCTGCGGGCACATTTCCGTCCGGAGTTTTTGAACCGTCTGGATGAGACGATCCTGTTCAAGCCTCTGACCAAGGATAATATCGGTGGTATCATTCATCTGATCATTGCCGATCTGAACAAGCGCCTGGAGGATAAGCAGTTGACGATCCGTTTGTCGGACGAGGCTATGCAGTACATTGTGGATAACGCGTATGATCCGGTCTATGGTGCACGACCTCTGAAACGTTATATTCAGAAGTATGTGGAGACCTTGGCTGCCAAGATGATCCTGGCAGATCAGGTGGAGGAAGGTGATACTATCGGCATTACAGTAGAGGGCGACAAGGTTTCCGCAAAATGTGATAAAGGCTCAAAAAATAAATAAACAGTAATACGAAAAGCGAAAGTGGCAGACTTGTCATTTTCGCTTTTTTCGTTTAAGATGTTATAGTAATAATATTTTAAAAGCGAGGTTTTTTTATGATACCACAGGATCCGGTCATGTTATTAAGCTTTATCAATCTGAAACTCCGTGACTACTACGGAAGCCTGGAGCAGCTCTGCGATGATCTTGATGTGAAGGAACAGGAGATCAGGGATAAGCTGGCATCCATTGATTATCATTACAATGAAGAGAGGAATCAGTTTGTATAATACAACCAGCAGTCTTACAGGGAAAAAGGGAACCAGATGTCTGATCTGCACCGGCTGTGGCAGATGTCCCGGAGTGATCCGGGGGATGCAGGTGGTGACGGAAAAGCTGGAGCTTCCTCCGTTATCTTTACAGAATACGGAAGGTATCCGGCTGATGACAGTGGATATCGGAACGACTACCATTGCTATGCAGCTCTATGATGCAGACGGTAAAGTAGTGGACAGTTTTCCGAGTGTGAATCCACAGGTCAGCTACGGTGCCGATGTACTCTCACGGATAGAGGCGGCAAGGGATCCGGGGAAAGCAGCGGATATGCAGAAAAAAGTCCTGGACCTCATTGAAAAGGGAGCGCAGCGTTTTTCCAAAAAGCTGCAGGAGAAGGAGTCTATACAGATGGTCATTGCGGCGAATACCACTATGACCTATCTGCTGATGGGCTGGGATCCGGCAGAACTGGGCAGGGCACCTTTTCAGGTAAGTCATTGCGGAGCTGTGGACACGCAGATTGCAGGCATTTCCTGCCATATCATTCCCGGATTGTCTGCTTTTGTCGGCGGAGACATCACTGCGGGAATACTGGCCTGTCAAATGTTGGAGCAGGAGGAACCCATGCTGCTCATCGATCTGGGGACCAACGGTGAGATGGCACTGGGGAATAGACAAAAGCTATGTGCATGTGCCACGGCGGCCGGACCTGCCTTCGAGGGCGGGGCAAACCGTGGTATCTGGGGCGCGGATATGGTGAAATTGTTACAAAAGCTTCTGGAAGAGGGATTGATGGATCGGCAGGGACTGTTAAAGGAACCCTATTTTACGAAGGGGATCCGTATCGGAGATGTACTTGTCACGAAAGAAGCCGTGCGTGCGGTACAACTGGCGAAGGGAGCCATTGCCGCAGGCATAGAGATCCTGACGGAAAGCTATGGAATCAGACTTTCGGATATTTCCAAGGTAGTGCTGGCAGGAGGCTTTGGCTATTACCTGGATCCGAAGGCAGCTGCAGCCATCGGACTGCTTCCGAAGGAACTTACAGATCGTACCGTGACCGGCGGCAACACGGCACTTAGTGGTGCTGCACTGGTGGGAAACAGGATACTGACCGGACAGCTGCGAGCATGGGATGATCTGCGCAGATGGCACGAATTACAGATTCAGATATTGAATCTGGCGGAGCAGGTAAAATTCACAGAAACATTCTTGAAAAAGATGGATTTTTGTTAAAATTGCGCAAAAAAATATAACAAAAGGCATAAAATGTTGTTTTATTATAGCAAAAATTATTTTCTATAACCAAGTTCAGATAACAT
>ENA-UPWK01002090-UPWK01002090.1-human-gut-metagenome-genome-assembly--contig:-NODE-2090-length-10380-cov-3.182277_pt1 | contig 10380 bp, 9 predicted proteins | sample MGYA00250048_ERZ773373 | MGnify/ENA primary metagenome ERZ773373 (study PRJEB29103, sample SAMN06112059) | human gut metagenome | biome: human gut; feature: ankylosing spondylitis patient; material... | reverse complement strand
TGCCAGCCTGCAAATACGTAACTCGCAACTGGAAAGAGAACAGCTGGAATTGGGCTTGAAAGCGGATTTAAGCAATCGTGATTATCTCAGGTGTCCTGAACAAAACAATTACATACAGTACGGCCATGGTTACGGAGAATCTTATCCTGGTGGCTGTCTTTTTTGTGGTGCTGATACTGCTCAGCAAGATATTTGCCAGGATCATGGGGCTTTCCGCCGCCGAGGTCAACTGCTACCGCCTGATGATGATATTCCCCAATCTGGGATTTATGGGGATTCCTCTGGTACGCAGCCTTTACGGTGAAGAGGCAGTGATATTTGTGGCATTCTATATTGTGGGCTATAACCTTTTGGTCTATTCCTACGGCATACTCCTTGCCATGGGAAATGCCCCGGCAGCTGACGGACAGATAGGGGGATTTGTGTCTATGTTGGGGAAAATCATCCGCTATATGAACGGGAATCCATTCGCTTTCCTGAACTGAAGGGGATGAAATTTGTGACGGAGACGGAAGATTTCTTTGCCATGGAACATCATATCGAGAGGATCAGCGTCGGTGCGTTCATCTCGGAACAGCATATGAATGACAGGTTTTATACAAACAGCGATTACATGATCAATAACCTGCTTTTGCATTCTGACGTGTGCTGCCTGGGGATCGATATTGTCCCGGCAGGTTACCGGAAATACGGAATCAAAGCACTTAAAATCGAGGACTGTGAGCCATTCCTGGCATTCGGGTTTGTGGCGGCGGAGAATGCCTCGCTGTCTGCGGAGGCAGAGCAGTATCTGGGGAAATTGAAGACATATTTACAGTGATGATTTTAGTCAGTAACGGTTCAGCAGGCCTGCGTATTTGAACTCTAAAATCCTGTTGACGGAACCGATCTGGAATGGATATCCGCAAGGATGCGCAGTGATTCTGTGAAGAATAAATCAGTTTACGCTGACCAGAATCACGCGCCAGACCTCATGGACGTTCGACTTGAAATGAAAAGCGTATAGCAGATGGTATTTATATGAGTGATATCATATAAAAAATCCTCATTGCTATACGCTTTTGTTATAACTAATCCCCCATGAAATGGCATTGGTAAGTTTGGACTAACCATGGTATAGTAATTCCTGCGAAAAACAGACACAAGCGGGGATTGCAAAAATGTAAAGATCCCCCACACATACTCAGGAGGAGGACAACATGAAAAAAAGAGTACTTAGCCTGTGCCTGGCAGGTCTTATGGCGGCATCTTTGACAGGATGCGGCGGAGCAGGAAACGCAGCAGAGACAACGGCAGCAGCAGGAACAGAGAACAGTGCCGCAGCATCGGAAGCCGGTTCTTCTGAAGCAAAAGAAGAACTTGTATTTGTAAACTATCGCGACATCCGCGACTTAAATCCGCATCTCTATGCAGGAGAAATGTATGCCCAGGAGATGCTTTATGAGACACTTGTAAACATTACGGCAGATGGATATGAGGGATGCCTGGCGGAGTCCTGGGACATCAGTGATGATGGAAAGACCTATACATTCCACATTCGTGACGGCGTGAAATTCTCCGACGGGGAAGTTTGCGACGCAAACGCGATCAAGGCAAACTTTGACGCGATCATTGAGAACAAGGACCGTCATACATGGCTGGAGATGATGAATCTTCTCGTGGGCGTATCGGCACCGGATGATAAGACCTTCGTGATCGAACTCTCCGAGCCTTACTACCCGCTTTTAACAGAGCTTGGTGTTACGAGACCGTTTGCCATGATCTCTCCGAAGGCGATGAAGGATGGAAGCACAAAGGACGGAGTCAACGCGTATATCGGAACAGGTCCGTATGTCCTGACTGATTTTGTGACAGACGAATATGCCGTTTTTGAGGCAAATGAAAATTACTGGGGTGAACAGCCGAAGATCAAAAAGATCACAGTTAAGGTGATCCCGGATAACCAGACGAGAATCCTTGCGCTGGAGAAAGGCGAGATTGACATGATTTTCGGTAAAAACATGATCGACGCGGACGCTATCAACCAGTACACAGGAAACGATAAATTTACAGTATCCCTTTCTGACCCGACATCTACCCGTCAGATCGTATTAAACACGACAAGAGATGTCCTTGCGGATAAGGAAGTCCGCCAGGCGCTTCAGCACGCGACCAACAAGCAGGCAATTTCCGACGGCATCTTCTATGGACTTGAGCAGCCGGCAGACACTCTGTTTGCGAAGACAGTTCCGTACTGCGATATCGACCTTGAGCCGTACGCATACGATGTGGAGCTTGCCCAGAGTATGTTAGACGAAGCCGGATGGGTCGTTGGAGCGGACAAGATCCGTGAAAGAGACGGTCAGAAGTTAAACATCGATCTTCTTTACAACAGTGACAGCGTAACAGAGAAAGCGATCGCTGAGTATCTGCAGAGTGAATACCAGAAGATCGGAATTTCCTTAAATATCCACGGAGAGGAAGAACAGTCCTATCGCGACAATATGAAAGCCGGTAACTTCGCCATGGTATTCAATATCTGCTGGGGTACGCCGTATGATCCACAGTCTTCCCTGGCAGCGATGCGCGCACCGGTTTACGGTGACTATGCAGCGCAGCTCGGACTTGAAGATAAGGCGGATATCGACCAGGCGATCACGGATATTCTTGTATCCACCGATGAGACAAAACGCCAGGAACTCTACACATTTGTCCTGACAAGACTCCATGAGGACGCGGTATACATTCCGCTCACATATGAGTGCAATAAGGCGATCTACCGTTCGGATCTTCAGGGCTTCCATTTCACACAGACCCAGTACGAAGTTCCGTTTGCGGATTTCTATTTTGAGTAAAAATTCAAGTCGAACGTCCGTGAGACTTGGCGCGTGATTCCGGTCAGCGCAAGCTGACATATTCTTTACAGAATCACTGCGCATCCTCGCGGAGCGTTTATCTCAGTCGGAGACTGAGATAAAGCCCGATCTGACAGGCCGTCCATCCGGGCGGCTTGTTGTGCATATATCTGGAGTTTTTTTGATGTTCAAAAAAGGAAAGGAGATTTTCATTTCATGAAACAATACGTCATTAAGCGAGTCCTTTCAGCGATCCCGCTTCTGATCGTGATTTCATTTGTATGCTTTGTATTTATCAACCTGATCCCGTCAGATCCGGCGGAGGTAGCGCTGCGTGTCCGCCAGGTGCCCATCATAACAGAAGAGGCCATCGCGGAAGTCCGTGCAGAGCTGGGACTTGATAAGCCATATCTTGTGCGGTACTTTTCCTGGCTTGCGGATTGCCTGAGGGGAGATTTTGGGATCAGTTATGTAAATCCGAAAAGAACTGTGGCGGGTGAACTGGCAAGATGTATGCCTGCGACACTCCAGTTGGCGGGCGTTTCTTTCGTGATGGTGATCCTTTTAAGTCTGCCGATCGGCTTTCTCTGCGCTGTCTATAAAGATGGATGGTTCGATAAGATCATGAGAGCCATCGTCTTTATGACAACGGCGATGCCGGCATACTGGGTGGGACTACTTCTCATGTGGCTTGTATCCATCAGGCTGGATCTTCTTCCGACAAGCGGAAACGGAACATGGAAACATCTGATCCTCCCGGCATTCACGGTGTCACTCAGCTATATTTCTACCTATATCCGTCTGATCCGCAACAACATGCTGGAAAATATGAAGCAGGATTATGTCCTTTACGCGAATGTCAGGGGGCTGCCCCAGAAGCTGATCCTTGTAAAACATATCCTGAAAAACTCCATGCACACCTGTATCGTTGCAGTCGGAATGAGCATTCCGCAGCTGATCTCAGGAACGATCGTGGTGGAAAATGTGTTTGCATGGCCTGGACTCGGGACGCTCTGCATCAGTTCTATTTTTAACCGGGATTATCCGGTGATCCAGACATACGTGCTTCTGATCGGAGTCCTGTTTGTCGTTTTCAATCTGTTATTCGATATTTTACAGACGGTATCAGACCCGCGTATGAGAAGGGAGGAACATTAATGCTTCAGCGCTTTTTACATAACAGGACTGCAATGTTCACTGTGGTGATCGTTCTCCTCACAGCGCTCGTGGGGATCTTCGCCCCGTTTATTGCGCCGAACGATCCGTATGAAACGGACATCCTCAACAAATTTGCCGGATTTTCGGCTGAATATCCGCTTGGAACGGACAATCTTGGCCGCTGTATTCTTTCGAGAATGATCTATGGGATCCGCCCGACACTGGGGCTGGCAGTCCTGACGATGCTTGGAACCATCGGTCTTGGAGCTCTTATGGGACTTTTGGCGGGATATTTCCGCGGAATCCCGGAGGAGATCATCATGCGGACGGTCGACGTTATGCTCTCCTTCCCAAGTCAGATTATGGTATTTGCGGTGGTTGCGCTTCTCGGCATCAATGTCCAGAACGTGATCCTGGCGAATGTGTTCATCAAGTGGGCTTGGTATGCACGAATGATCCGGACCGGAGTCATGCAGCACAGAGACCGCAATTTCGTCCAGTTTTCCAGATGCGTGGGAACTCCGGAGAGATTTATCCTGTTCCGCCATCTGGTGCCGTCCATCGCGGCGGACCTCGCGGTTCTCGCGTCACTCGATGTGGGCTGGGCGATCATCAATATCTCCACGCTTTCATTCCTGGGACTCGGTGTTCAGGCACCGACACCGGAGTGGGGAGCAATGTTAAATGAGGCAAAAAATGTCCTCACCAGCAATCCGACCCAGATGATCGTGCCGGGTGTCGCGATCGTGATCCTGGTATCTGCCTTCAACTTGATGGGAGACGCGCTGAGGGATGTTCTTGATCCGAAGGAGGTGAATGTATGAGCACAGTGATACGGGCGGAAGACTTGTGCGTAACGTTAAAAATTCCGCGCAGACCGGAAAAAGAGCTTGTCCGCCATGTAAACTTTGAGGTTCAGCGAGGGGAATGCCTTGGAATCCTGGGAGAATCGGGAAGCGGAAAAAGCATGAGCATCAAGGCGATGCTGGGACTTCTCGATAAGAATTTCTCCGTCTCCGGTCATGCCTGGTTTGGGGAAAAGGATCTCTTAAAGGAAAGTGGGGAGTCCATGAGAAAGATCCGTGGGAGTGAGATCGCTGTCGTCCTACAGAACCCGATGACGTGTTTTGACCCACTCTACCGAATCGGAAGCCAGATCGGGGAGACATTTGCGACACACACGGACTGGAATGCGAACGAGATCCGAGAGAAGTCACTGGAGACACTGGAACGCATGCGGATCCGCAATCCGGAGGAGACGCTTCAGAAATACCCGCATCAGCTCTCCGGCGGCATGCTGCAGAGGATCATGATCGGGATCGCGATGGCATTAAAACCGGCACTTCTGATCGCGGATGAACCGACAACGGCCATCGATTCGATCACCCAGTATGAGATCCTGGAAGAATTTGTCCGGATCAAGAAAGAGCATGATACGGCAATGATCTTTATCACCCACGATCTCGGTGCGATCTCTAAGGTTGCGGACGACCTTGTGGTCATGAACAGCGGAACGATCGCGGACCGGGGAAGCTTTTCCCATATCCTGCATCATGCGTCAGATCCATATACGAGACTTCTGGTGGAAAAACGGTCGGCGGTCATGAAAAAATACAGGGAAAGCATTGGGCATGAGAATGGAGGTGCGGCATGATCCGGATGAGAGATATCTGCGTCAGCTTTCGCAGTGAGCGGCAGGAAAAGATCTTTGGTGTCAGCAGGACACAGGTACTGTTTAATGTGTCACTCTCGATCCCCAAAGGAAGCTGCCTTGGAATCTTAGGTGAATCCGGAAGTGGAAAATCGACGCTTGGACGGGTGATCTGCGGTCTGTTAAAGCCGGACAGCGGGGAATACCTGCTGGAAGGGAAAAATGTGTATGCGTCACGAGATGGAAAGAAGAATCTTCAGAACATGCTCAGCGTTGTATTCCAGGATTATACGACATCTGCAAATCCGCGGTTCAGGATCCGGGATATTCTGGCGGAAGGAATCCGGGTGAAGGAACGGAAGAACGGAAAAAAAACGGACCGGAGCGCGGAATACTGCAGACTTTTGGAGTTAGTCGGCCTGGATGAGACGTTTCTCGACCGTTTTCCGCATGAGCTTTCGGGTGGACAGCTTCAGCGTGTCTGCATCGCCCGTGCCGTGGCGTGTGAGCCGGAGTTTATCCTGTTTGATGAGGCGATCTCTTCCCTCGACGCGCACACGCAGGTGCAGGTGATGGATCTCTTAAAGGAGCTGAAGGAGAAGCTGGGGCTGACGTATGTGTTTATCACCCACGACCTTACATCAGTCACATATCTCTGCGACGAAGTCATGTTCTTATATAAAGGACGGATCACGGAACATATCCCGGTATCCCGGATCGCGCAGACTACGGATGTGTATGCGCGCAAGCTGCTGGATTCCATTATTGAGTTTGATGAAGAGTACGATGATGAAATGGACGTAAAAGAAAGTGAAGAAAGTGCATAGTAGCTGTGAGTGCATTGAACAGTTACAGTGCACGACAGAAAATATGCTCAGGAGGTGGCAGAAATATGCTGGAGATCGGAATGATCTGTGCAGAAGCAGGAGAAAAGAAGACTGGGTGGCTGGAAATAGAAGGCGGCGGACAGAAACTTCCGCTAACACTTATCTGCGGGGCAAAGGAAGGACCTACGATGATGATATCAGCGGGAGTCCATGGAGCGGAATATATCGGTGTGCAGGCGCTTTCCGAGCTTTCCAGAGAGCTTGATCCCAAGGATACTGCGGGGAATGTGATCTGCCTTCATGTGGCAAATCCTTCAGCATTCCGGGATTATGTGCGCTTTTTCGTGCCTGAAGATGGAAAAAATCTGAACCGGGTATTTCCGGGGAAAAAGGATGGGACATTGTCGGAGCGGATCGCGTGGACGATCACGGAAAAACTCCAGTCAAAGGCGGACTACTATATCGATCTTCATGCGGGGGATACCAGTGAAGAGGTTATGCCGTTTGTCTATTATAATGTGGCGGCAGGAGAAAAGATCGCCAGGGTGTCTGCGAACATGGCAATGGCAGCGGATATGGAAGTGCGTGCCAGCTCCACAGCGACCACCGGCGCGTATAGCAGCGCCTGCCAAAGAGGTCTTCCTGCGATCATCATGGAGCGCGGAGGCGGCGGAAGATTTACGGACAGCGAAGTTCAGGCATATAAGCGGGATGTGAAGAATATTATGATCCGCATGGGACTTCTTTCCGGTGAAGAGGTTCATACAGTGCAGCAGAAAAATGTGACCAGAGCAGAGTATCTGGAGGCAGAGACAGATGGATTGTGGTATCCGGTATTTTCCGCAGGAGATACGTTCGCGGGAGGTGCGGTTCTGGGAACGGTGAGAGATATCTGGGGAAACCTTTTACGGGAGTATCGGGCAGACTATCCGGGAATCGTTCTGTACCAGACGGTGGGTCTTGGCGTGAAGACAGGAGATCCGCTGATCGCCTATGGGGAATATGTGGATAGATAAATGATAGATGTGAAATAAAAATGTCAATAAAAAGCCATTTTATGGGAAAGTCCTGGAATTCAGGAGATATCCATAAAATGGCTTTTTATGCTGCCATGCATACGAAAGAAGCTGCCGGGCGGCAGGTTTCGCAGGCGCGCATTGGAGCAAACAGGATATTAAATCTTAAAGCATTTCTGCAGATCGCGATACTGTCCGAGAACCAGGATCGTATCGCCTTCTTCAAAGCTGGTTTCCGGCTTGACGGAGAAATCCAGAGTGCCGTTTCGACGGACGGCAATGATGTTGATGCCGTATTTTTTCCGGATATCGATCTCACCTACGCTCATACCGACCCAGCGTTCCGGAAGATCAACCTCATAGATATCGTAGTCGCCTTCCAGATTGACGAAATCAAGAATGTGGTCGGAACTGAAACGGATCGCAGTCCATTTCGCAAGCTGCTGTTCCGGGTAGACGACCTGATCGGCACCGTTCCGCAGAAGAAATTTCTGGTGAACGTCACTGGAAGCGCGGGAGACAACGAGCTTTGCTCCGAGCTCCTTTAAGAGAGAGGTCGTTTCAAGGGAACTCTGGAAATTATCGCCGATCGCGACGATGCAGGCATCAAAATTGCGGATTCCCAGAGAGGAAAGGAAGGACTCATTTGTACTGTCACCGATCTGTGCTTCCGTCACGTAGGGAAGGACTGCGTTGACACGTTCTTCCGTACTGTCAATGGCCATAACCTGGTGTCCGAGGTTGTGAAGATGCATGGCAACATGTTTTCCAAAACGGCCGAGACCGATCAAAAGAATTGATTTCATAATTTTCTCCTTAAATATATTATCTATTATCCGACGGAAATTTTTTCCTGCGGGAATTTTCCGCACCGGATCCTGTAACCGGACATGGTCGCGTAGATGATCGTGAGCCCGCCAACACGGCCGATGAACATAAATGTGATCAGGATCAGCTTCGATGGAACGGAAAGTGTCGGGGTGATCCCGAAGCTCAAGCCTACCGTAGCGAGGGCGGAAATCGCCTCAAACAGACACGGTATAAGAGGCAGGCTTTCCAGAATGCTGAGCGTCATGGCACACAGGATACCGAGGCTTGTATACATGAAAAGGATCGCGATCGCTGTGGCGACAATATCGGGGATAATGCGCCGTTTAAACATTTCCGGGCTGTCCTTTCTGGCAAAGACAGCAGTCGCACAGGAGATCAGAACGGCCAGAGTGGTCGTCTTGATTCCGCCGGCGGTGGATCCCGGGCTTCCTCCGACCAGCATGAGAAGAATCATAAGAAACTGGCCGGATTCCCGCATGGAGGAAAGATCCGCTGTATTAAAACCGGCAGTTCGCGTTGTCACCGACTGGAATAAGGATACAAGGATCCGTTTTCCGGCCGGGATATCCTGAAATTCCAGAAAAAAGAAGAGGATAGCCGGGATAAAGATCAGTGCCAGCGAGTAGGAGAGGATGACCTTACTCTGCATCCGGTATCGGGAAATATGGTGCCGGTTTCTGTAAATATCATCCCAGGTCAGGAAACCGATTCCGCCGATCACGATAAGCAGGATGATCACGAGATTGATCAGCGGGTCATATGCGTAGGATGTCAGGGAGGAATATGCTCCCCGGACACCAAGCAGATCGATTCCGGCATTGCAGAATGCGGATACGGAGTGGAATAAAGACATCCAGAGTCCCCGGAAAAGACCAAAATCGCGGCAGAATACAGGTGCCATCAGGAGAGCGCCGATCAGTTCGATACCGAGAGTGACTCTTACAATAAAACCGGTCAGGCGGACAACTCCTCTGAGCTGAGGGGCAGCGACCGATTCTGCCATGATACTCCGCTGGGAAAGACCGATCTTCTTTCCGGAGAGGATCGTAAAGGAAGCGGAGATCGTCACAACGCCGAGACCGCCGGTCTGGATCAGAAGCAGAATTACGGCATGTCCAAAGGAAGACCAGTAGGTTCCGGTGTCACAGACCACAAGACCGGTCACGCAGACGGAGGTGACGGAGGTAAACAGGGCGTTTACAAATGGAGTCCAGCTTCCGTCCGCGGAGGATACCGGCAGCATCAGGATGCCGGCGCCGAGCAAGATCACGAAGGCAAAGCCTAAAACAATGATCTGAAATGAATTTAACCGCCTGAAAGCGGAAAGAATACGAAACATAATCTGAATCCTTTCATAAAGCATTTGTTCCATTATAAACGTTTATGGATGTAAAGAAAAGCGAAATTTATGGATTTTAAAGTCCTGAAAATTCCTGATTCGCACAGGAAATTATAAAGAGCGGCTGGATCCGTTCTGGTCTGCGAAAAGTGTGAGAGGTGGACATGTGGAAATTATTTCCAGGTGGTCTGTTTAAAAATGTTGTAATTACAACATACGAAAGCTGATTTCGCGGATATAATGTGTACATGGTTCGGCGGTGCCGGACAGGGAAACATGATGACTTATCGGTTATGGCTGCCGCAGGGACGGCAGGCGTGTCAGGATAATTTGAGATCGGCAAAACTGCGAAGACAGTGTTGGCTGCTTGTATGGGCTGCCTGGAGTCACGCGGGAAGAGTCGGGGAAATATATGGAGGTATATGAAATGGATCAAAAAATGTTCTGTTATCAGTGTGAGCAGACCGCAGGCTGCGCGGGATGTACCGGGAGCACGGGTGTCTGCGGAAAGACGGCGGAGACAGCAAGGCTGCAGGACCAGCTTGTAGGTGCGATGATCGGGCTTGCGAGAGCGGCAGAAGGCGTGGAATGTCCGGGAGATCGAGTGTACCGCACGGTGATCGAGGGGCTTTTTACGACACTTACGAATGTAGATCGGAAGAGCGTCGTGTAGGGAAAGAGTGTAGATCTCGGTGGTCGCCGTATCATTAAAAAAAAAAAAAAA
>ENA-UPWK01002087-UPWK01002087.1-human-gut-metagenome-genome-assembly--contig:-NODE-2087-length-10399-cov-5.422108_pt1 | contig 10399 bp, 11 predicted proteins | sample MGYA00250048_ERZ773373 | MGnify/ENA primary metagenome ERZ773373 (study PRJEB29103, sample SAMN06112059) | human gut metagenome | biome: human gut; feature: ankylosing spondylitis patient; material... | reverse complement strand
ATCCAGGTCAAAGTATTTGATGTAGGAACCTACCGGATTGTACTCTGCTTCTGAAAACATTCCTTTTTCTGCTCCGGTCGCCTCCATGCTGTAAGCTCCTCGGTGGTACTCTTTTCCTTCCCACGGATACATGGTGTTAATGTAGCGGATCTTATCATATCCAGCCAGTTCAATATGTCCCGGAACCATAATTTTATCGAATCCTGACGCATCAAATGTTTCCTCATAAAAATTAACTGGTCTGCTTTTTACATTTTTACTATAAGAAAACTCCCACTGCCCGTTTAATGACTGAAATAACGGGTTTTTCTCTTTTTTCATGTCCGAATAATCCAAATAATAGGAATGATCACTATGCGGAGCTAATTGATTCACCTTAAATACTTCCGGATTATCCAACCATTTCATATCAGCATTCATATTTTTCCTTCCTTTCCAAACAAATCCCAAAAAAAGATTTTTGGGATTCGTTCGTTAAAATTTTCTTGTTCTATTTTAGTATACACCTACAAACGAGATTACAGGAGCAACTCTTGAATCTTCAATACGAATTTCAATTGCATCTGTTTCTACGCCCTGCAAATCGATGATCTTCTTATAACCAATTGTGGTAGCATCCACCATTTTCTCTTTTCTTCCATCTTCTGTCGCATACCATACAGAAAACTTCTCCACTCGCTGACTGAAAGGAATTGCCTCTTTTAATACCAGATAAGATAATTTCTTTTTCTCTGTCCACTGCAGATGAATTGTCAATTCTCTGTCCCCGGCTTTATTTCTGAACACATTCTCATAATCATCTACTCTTAAAAGATCTGCGTTTTTACCTTCCGCATCCTTCTCCGGAACTGTTGTAATTTCAGCGATGTCTGCCAAATTGTCTTTAAAAGTGCTTCTTATAAAATCTCCAAGCATTTTTACATTATTAACATCTGTCTGATGAAGTCTTCCATTTTTCATTGGCGGAAGATTCAACAGAAGTGTTGTATTTCCACCAACTGAAGATAAATAAATCTCTTTCAGGTTTTCGAAAGAACGAACTTGATCATCTTCTTCCTCATGATAGAACCAACCTGGACGGATAGAAACATCTGTTTCTGCCGGATAATATGCTAATTTTTCTTCATTACGCAAGCATTCACGGCTTCCAAGATCTTCCTGTGTTTCATCTAACGGACGATTTCTGAACTCTTCATTATCTTCCTGCTGGCTGAGCTGTGCTGTAATCGCCGGATCTGTCATATCTGCGGCAACGACACTCCACTCACTTGGACGAACTTGTCCGGCTTCGTTTTCACACCAGCGGATATCCGGACCTGAAATTGAGATCACGGCGTTTGGCTGGAGTTTACGCATCACTTCATAATATCTCTGCCAGTCATAAACCTGTTTCTTTCCATTGCTGCCTTCGCCACATGCTCCGTCAAGCCAAATTACAAATATGTCACCGTAGTTTGTTAAAAGCTCTGTAAGCTGATTCACATAGTAGTCATCGTATTCTTTGCCTTTTCCATAAGATTCATTGTTTCTGTCCCATGGTGAGAGATAAACTCCAAACTTCAGACCATATTCTTTACATGCCTCTGCTGTTTCACGAACGATATCACCTTTTCCGTTCTTATAAGGTGAATTTTTAATACTATGTTCTGTATATTTGCTTGGCCATAAGCAAAAGCCATCATGATGTTTACAAGTCAGTATTAATCCCTTCATTCCACCTTCAGCAGCTGTCTTTGCCCACTGGCGAGCATCTAACTCTTCAGGATTGAAGATAGATTCCGGTTCATCGCCTAATCCCCACTCACTTCCTGTAAAAGTATTTACTGTAAAATGGATGAAACAGAAATACTCCATATTCTGATAAGCGATCTGTCTTTTGCTTGGTATAACTGAAATTAAACGTTCATCCTCTTTCATACCCTTGTATTCCATTTTAACACTCCTCCAACTGTTTTCTAAGCTTTTCATTCGCATCTTCTACATTCATTCTTGACATGATAAATGTAATGATCAATGACAATACCATCGGAATCCACAAATACATAACATGCAGCATGTTCAGGCATGATTCTGGCTGGATTGTTGCTTCTTTCACAAATCCACTTGCATCAAGTAACCATCCACAAAGAGCAACTCCGATTCCTCCTCCGATTTTTGTACCAAAGGAAGTACAAGAATACATTGTTCCGTCAATGTGTTTATGTTTTGTAAGGTATGTATATTCTGAACAGCTTGCAACAACGGCTCCCATATCCCCCTGCCATGGTGCCATTCCAAGTGCTGCTATCGCTGTGAATGCAAGCATAAGTGGAACACTGCCCATATAGCCGGCAAAAATCACGCCTACACGTCCTGCTGTTCCAAGAATATAACCTGCAAGATTCATTCTATATAAACCTTTCATCTTTTCTACCAGCATAGGTGTGATACACATTGCAATGATGACAGGAATATTGATTGCCCATGAAAATACAGAATATAAATCTTCATTTTTCAGTATGTAAATCATGTAATAAATTCCCATATTTAACATAGCTGAATAAATCTGCTGGCAAATATAAGTAGCACAGATCATAAGATAATATTTATTGGAAAATAAAAGTTTTGCTGCCTCTACCAGACTATATTTTTCTTCTGTGTGGTCTTTACCTGCTTTTAATTCTTCTTCCGGAAGCTCCTTGATTGAAAATACGGAAATTGTATTTACAATCAATCCGATGATAGCATATACTACAGCAACTGTTCTCCAAGCAGCTGCTCCACCGCCTGCTGCTCTTACAAACTGAACTGTAACAGACTGAATAAGTAAGCTTGTTGAAAATGCAAAGATAAAACGCCATGATCCCATCTCTACACGTTCTCTGCTGTTTTTTGTACAAAATGTAACCAATGATGCATATGCAATATTATTTGCAGTAAAGAATACAGCATTTAACAGTGTGTATGCGATAAAGAACCATGCGTACTGAGCTGTTGTTCCAAGACTGTCCGGTATTGCAAAGTTTGCTACAAGTGTTACCGCACAACCAATATACGCATAAAGCATCCAAGGTCTTGCTTTTCCAAGTTTGCTTTTTGTTTTGTCAATCATAGTTCCAAAGAACATATCGCTGATTCCGTCAAATAACTTTGATACCATGATCAACGTTCCGATAATACCCGGATTTAAGCCTACTGTATTTGTCAAATACAGCATTACGAATGATGATAGAAATGCATACACAACATTTCCTGCCAGATCTCCTGAACCATAACCTACCTTATTATACCATTTAAGGTATCTTTTTTTTTCCATGTGAAACTTCTCCTTTCAACAACTATCTTTAGTTTCCACAACTTTTATATAATTTTACAAAAATTATATAAAAATTTTACGCCAGAATAAATATCATAAATGGAACAAAACATACACAAAATAACCTTTTTACTTTTTGTTTTTCGTTGTTATCCATTATTAAAAATGGACTTATCATTAAATTTGTGTTAAAATCAAACTAAATCTATCATTTTTGTTTAATTTTCAGACAGTTTCTAATTATTTTCATATACGGAGGTAGCAATGTACACAAACAATGCATATCTAAATGATTCGCATATAGACAGAAAGGATAAATCAAATCCACTTATTGTAACAATGTGCGGAACTTATAAGTTATATACCAAACCAAAACTTCCTACATGGAGACCCCGTGGCAGAGTTGACTTTCAATTATTATACGTTGCTTCCGGGAAAGCTCATTTCTATTTTGATAAGGATGGTACTGATACCATTGTACATGCTGGTCATATGGTTTTATATCGCCCCAAAGAACCTCAAAAATATGTCTATTATGCTAAGGATCACACAGAAGTATATTGGGTTCACTTTACTGGAAGCAGTGTCACAAATCTACTTCGTTCCTATGGCATAACCAAAGATAAGCGTGTCTTTTATTGTGGTTCTGATCCTGAATATAAAAATCTTTTTTCGGTTATGATAAAAGAGTTACAGATGTGTAAATCTGGTTATTACGAAATGCTCGAAATGTATTTAAGACAGATTTTTATTAGATTACAGCGTCATTTTGAGCAAACGATTATGACAGACACATCCCAGATAGCAGAAGAAATAGACAAAGCCATTGTTTATTTTAGCGAACACTATAATGAAGCAATTAATGTTGATGCCTATGCTAAACAGAACCACGTCAGCACAAACTGGTTCATACGCAATTTCAAAATGTATACCGGAACTACGCCAAAACAGTTTATTTTGCAAAAAAGAATTAATAATGCTGAAACACTACTACAAAATAAACAATATAACATTAAAGAGATTGCACAGATAATAGGCTATGATAATCCTTTATATTTCAGCCGAATCTTTCAAAGAACGAAAGGTATATCTCCATCCGAGTATCGCAAAAACATATAAAGTATAAATAAAAAGGGAAGAGCTGATCAGTCATATTTATCAGCTCTTCCTTCTTGTTTGCAAATTTTGTCCATCTTTTATATTTATTTGGCAAGTAATATTTCGTTTCACATTTTATAATGACCTTGTCAACAGAAAGGAGATGAACTTCTATGAGAAACAAATTCCACAACTTTGTTCAACAACTACTTAACTTTTATGCAGACTTTTTTACTCGCAGATATTATCCTTTATAATTATGCAGTTGTTTCCACAACTTTATTTACACAACTGATATTTAAATTTCTAGGATTGATTTTTTGCAAACTTTTATTTTGTTTCACACTTTATAACAGCCTTATCAACAGAAAGGAGATGTATTTCCATGAGAAACAAGTTTTATAACTTTATTCAGCAACTGCTTAATTTCTATGCAGACTTTTTTACTCATAGATTTTATCCTTTATAGTATGCGATTGTACCCACAACTTTAATTATCCTCACCTGATAGTTAATCCATAGGATTAACTTTTCGCAAACTTTTAACTTCTACATCACTCAACACCTCTTCTGTAGCTTACGATTATGTAGGCCCATGTGTGATATTTATTATTTAGAAATAATCCATCTAGTTTTTTGCCTTGTTATCCGATGGCAATCTCACTTCCCCAGTTCTTTTTTTCATAATTGAATTCTGTGTTTCCATCTGTGTTGGAATATAATCGCTTTCCTGCAGAAATGCACCTGCCGCCTCAGCATATGATTCATATCCAGCTGCTTTCATTCTCTTTAACATTTTTTCCAAAGCACTGTTTTTGTCTCTGCTCACCTGTCGTGTGCTGATGCCCAGTTCCTCTGCTGTTTCCTTAACCTGTTTTCCCATGATAAAATAATCGCTCACGATTTTCTTTTCCTTCTCTGTCAGATCACTGAAGAGTTCTTTGGAGAAGATCTCTGTTGTGATATCCGATGCAATGTCAGCAGTAAGTTTTCTGTATCGAGTTGCATAACATCGATAAAAGTATATCGTTAATTTAGGCAGATAGCAATCTGTCTTTTTGTGCTGCATAAATATAAGAGCAAGTTTTTATAAAAGAAAAATCAGGCAAAGATAGTGAATTTTCTACCTCTGCCTGATAGGAATACATCTGCTTAATGTCTTAACTAAAAGAAGCATGGACAGAAGAAGTGGTACAGGGACAGATTTGTCCAGATTGCGGAGCAACCAGAAAATAGTATTCAAAATAAGTGTGGGTGTGTTTTGCCCACACTTATTTTTCCAATCATAAACATAAATAGATCGTAACGAAAGGATTTAAATTATGAACAAAAGAAAGAATTTCCTGTATGTAATGTTGATCAGTTTGATTTTTCTTCTTGGTACTGCAACAATAGCTTTCGCTGACGAAGAAACCCTTGCAGGGGATGAAGTTGTGCCATGTACAGTAACATTTTCGGTTACGGATGTAACATATTCTTATGAGGGAGACATTGAGGTATTGATGAATGATGTGACAGGTACATCAAACAAAAGTTATACCTTGACAAAAGCAAATAGTTATGGAAGCGGAAATCAACCCAAATTCACAATACCTGCTCCAACAACGTATAAAATTACGTTTAAAGGAATGAAAGAGGGATACCAGATTGTAAATAGCGATAATACAAAAATTACGGATTTCCTTGCGACTGCAAATGGATATGAGTTTAACTGGAAGATTACTTATACAGATAAACAAAAACAAGAAGTAGAAAAAGAAGTGGAAAGTATCAGAGGTAGTATTGGGCGTGGTTCATCAGATAGCACTCAGACACAGGATAATAACCAGAATGTTTCCAATACATCAACTACACAGGATTCAGAAAAAGAAGAAAGCCAAAAACAAACGCTTCAAAAAATCAAAGTGCAGATGAAGCATTTCAAGAATTTTTAGATAAAGTATCTTTTACTGAAAATGATGAAACATGGAATGATTTTGCGACAGGATATCTAGGACTTTTCAATGACGAAGCACAGTCAAGAGCAGACGATTTTGTAAATGTAGTAAAAAATGCGACTGAGGAAGATTGGTTTAACATGAGTCAGTATGACAGGTTCGTGTATTACGAAAGCTATGTAAGAATCCAGAAATACATTAACTTAGGAAACTGGGAAAAATATTTCAGTAGCAAAGAAGCATTTCATAACAAAATCACTTCTCCGGTTGTAGAGTTGATGAATGGAACAGCGGCGGTAACAGTATTCCTGTTTTGGCAATCCTGATAAGGCAACCGCCTTGTTGATGCGTTCATTTTCTTCGGGAGATACCCGAAATCCTACTGTGATGTTTCTCCGACGGTTTTTGTTATCCCTGTTCTTAGCTGACATTTACAATCTCTCCTTTCCCTAAATCATCTAATCTATCTGCCATTTCCGTCTGTTTTGACGGGAACAGATGGGCGTACTGGTAAGTGATGTCAATGCTTTCATGCCCCACACGGTCTGCAATCGCCACCGCCGAAAATCCCATATCAATGAGCAAACTGATGTGACTGTGCCTGAGATCGTGAATGCGGATGCGCTTTACGCCTGCGGCTTCTGCACCTCTGTCCATCTCGTGATGAAGATAACTTTTCGTGACTGTAAAAATGCGGTCTTTCTTCTTCAATCCGTAGAGCATCCCCAGATATTCCTGCATTTCCTCACAAAGAAACTTCGGCATTTTAATTATGCGGTTGCTTTTCTTTGTTTTCGGTGTGGTAATCACATCTTCTCCGTGTAGCCGCTGATAAGATTTGTTGATTCTGACCGTTTCTTTTTCAAAATCGAAATCCGCTGCGGTCAATGCAAGCAGCTCCCCTTCTCGGATACCGCACCAGTAAAGCATTTCAAAAGCATAAAAGGAAACTGGCTTGTCCATCATCTCAAAAGAGAACTTCTTGTATTCTTCTTTTGTCCAGAACAGCATTTCCTTGTGTTCTTCATTTCCCATATTTCCCACCTTTGCGGCAGGATTGGAACGCAACTCATAATAACGTACCGCATGATTAAATATGGCTGACAGTTGATTGTGCAGTGTTTTTAGATAGGTCTGTGAGTATGGCTTTTTCCTCTCATCCCGATAGGCAAGCAGTTCATTCTGCCATGTGATAATCTCCTTTGTGGAAATCTCGCTGATTCTTAACTTGCCAAAATACGGAAGTATCTTCGTGCGGATGATATGCTCCTTTGTCAGCCATGTGTTCTCCTTCAGACGGGTTTTCACATCCCGGATATACAGTTCCGTAAAGGCTTCAAAGCTCATATCAAGGTCAGACGCATTCTGTAACTGAAACATTCTCTCCCATATCCTCTTGATACTCCAAGAATCTGTGCAGCTTCATCTGCTGTTACATACATCTTCATCGTATTCTCCATATTGTGTTCTCCTTCCTGTTTTTATTTTAGTACACTTTTGTGACCTTATTTTATTCGTATTATATAGTACATATTTGTGTCCGTCAAGCAATTTAATCAATTTTTTATACACAAATGTGTCCCATTGTGATAGAATAGGGGTAACAAATCATAGAGGAGCATTTTTTTATGACTACTGGAGAAAAGATTAAATACTTTCGCAATATGCGTGGAATATCACAGGAAACGCTTGGTCAATTGTCCGGCATAAATTCCGCAACAATAAAGAAATATGAATATGGAATCCGCAATCCAAAGCCTGACCAGCTTTTAAAGATTGCCAATGCATTAGGCATCAGCATTAACATTTTCATGGATTTTGATATAGAAACAGTTTCTGATGTATTATCATTACTGTTTAAACTGGATGATCAGATTGATATGAAATTTGAGGCAGATAAGGACGATGAGGGCAATTTCAAACCTGCTACTGTTAAGCTGTCCTTTAAGAACAACCTCATCAATAAAAAACTTTGTACCTATATGAAAGCTTTGGAAATTCGTGAAAATATGCTAAATGCTAAAGATGAATATTCAGAAGAAGAGTATGCTGACAGTTTGCAGCATATCAATGAAAATATCGAAGAAATCAAGCAACACCTGCTTGATGACAATATGGTTGTCAAAAAAGACACTGACCGCCTTACTGTAAAAAATTATCCAAATTAGAAGATTATCTCACATTGTTGACTATTTGTGATATAATAATTTATATATTATTTTAGGAGAGATTATATATGCATAGTCCTATTGATGAAGCTGCTCGCAACCTGCTTAATAGCAAACTAGCAGAATTAGAAACTTATTTAAATGCAGATGTTATTGTTTATTATGGTGAAATATTTGACTCTGTTGAAATTCAAATGAAAAAAATAGTAGAAGAGCTTCAATCCGAAAAAGAACCTCATTCAATATGTTATATTATCTTAACTACACCTGGTGGTAGCTTAAATCCTGTTAATAGAATGGTTACAATTCTTAGACATTTTTATACGGAAGTGAATTTTATTGTGCCTAATTATGCATATAGTGCTGGTACAATTTTCTGTATGAGTGGAGATAATATTCTCATGAACTATTTTAGTGCACTTGGTCCAGTCGATCCACAGGTACAAAATAAAGATGGAAAACTAGTTGCTGCTTTAGGTTACCTTGATAAAATAAATGATTTACTTATCAAAGCTCAAAACAATACTATATCACAAGCTGAATTTCTTATTTTAAAAGATTTTGATCTTGCAGAATTACGTGCATATGAACAGGCCAAAGAATTAGCCGTGGATCTTATTATGAAATGGCTAGTTAAATACAAATTTAAAGATTGGGCAGTGCATTCAGATGGTTCTTCTGTGACAACTGAAGAAAAAAAGAAAAGAGCTACCGAAATAGCCAACACCTTGAGTAATAATAATATTTGGAAATCTCACGGACGTGCTATTAATATGCAAGAATTAGAAAATATGAACCTAAAAATAAATGATTATGGAAAAAATACTGAATTATGTAACTTAATTGATTCATACTATTCCGTGTTGACTGATTATGTAACAAAATGTCAAACTCGAGTATTTGTACATACAAGGAGGTTTTTATAATGAGCATTATAGATAATATTGAGACTCTTTCTATGAAAATTGACGACAAATTTTTTGATCCTAAATTAATAGATGCATTAACATTGTATCATTCTTTAATCCAAGAAAAGAAAATTATACCTCGTGAAAATCAATTGAACACCAGCGGATCAACTCCAAAAATTATCCACTTTAATTCATATAATTAAAATTTTTGAAATGCCTTGAAAAAGAAAGCCTAACATGATAATATCTAATTAAACAGAAAGCACCCACTCCAAAGGTGGATGCTCCGAGTTTAGGTTAATAAATGTCCTTAAGGACATCGCCTATCCTGTTGGCAGACAGGATAGGCATTTTTATTTTCGCTTGTTTCTCTTATTGAGAAAGGCAAGCAACGCTACAATCAAGCTACCAAAGGACATGAGCAATGCTAATATCCCAATGAAAATCGAAATGATCTCATAAGCCGTCATCGGCGCCACCTCCCTTCCTATGTATTCCGGTTGCCCGGTATCATAAAACTCGGGAGGCTACCTCTACGCTCCGCTCCGGTCGGCGCTAAACAAGCGGACAGTCTAGTTTTTTACGCCTTGAATGATCTTGCTCTTAAGATGGTCAAGTTTGTTTTGTTCTCCGCCGTTGGTATTCCTGTGGCTTCTTTGCCGTTGGGAGGACAGCTTCTCGTTGGATTCTTAACACTTATCGCTGCGATTGCTGTCTGCTATGTTCTTGACATCTTTATTCAGCGTCATATGCGGTGGGCTATTGGCGATTTCAATTCAGTACGTCATGCCTAATTGAATTCGGAGAGCATTTTGCTACTCCGAATTTATCGAATTGATAATCCAGGGTTGACTATTAGTTATGTCGTTACAGTTAGATAAATGTAATGACATAACTAATAGTCTCCTTTGTAGGTAGGGGGCTGCGGACATTTTCTTGGAGATAATCACGCAGCCATTCCTTGGCTTTGACGGTATTGTACCGGGCTCA
>ENA-UPWK01002079-UPWK01002079.1-human-gut-metagenome-genome-assembly--contig:-NODE-2079-length-10431-cov-8.267240_pt1 | contig 10431 bp, 7 predicted proteins | sample MGYA00250048_ERZ773373 | MGnify/ENA primary metagenome ERZ773373 (study PRJEB29103, sample SAMN06112059) | human gut metagenome | biome: human gut; feature: ankylosing spondylitis patient; material... | reverse complement strand
CAGGTGCTGGCGCGCTGGGACACGCCGAAGGTGGTGAAGGGCGTGAGCTTCCTGCTTCGCCTGACCGTGGCAGCGGACGATGGCAGTGAGCGGCTGGTCAGCACGGCCCGGACGACGGAAACCACATACCGCTTCACGCAACTGGCGTTGGGAAACTACAGGCTGACAGTCCGGGCGGCAAATGCGTGGGGGCAGCAGGGCGATCCTGCATCGGTATCGTTCCGGATTGCCGCACCTGCAGCGCCTGTCACTATTGAACTGATACCAGGGTATTTTCAGATAACAGCGGTCCCGAAACTGGCTGTATATGACCCGACGGTGCAGTTTGAGTTCTGGTTCTCGGAAAAGCGGATTGCGGATATCAGGCAGGTTGAAACCACAGCCCGCTATCTTGGCACGGCGCTGTACTGGATAGCTGCCAGTAGCAATATTAAGCCGGGTTATGATTATTACTTTTATATCCGCAGCGTGAATACCGTTGGTAAATCGGCATTTGTGGAGGCCGTCGGTCGGGCGAGCGATGATGCGGAAGGTTATCTGAATTTTTATAAAGGGTTGATCAATAAAACGCATCTCGGAAAGGAACTGCTGGAAAACTTTGAGCTGACGGAGGATAACGCCAGCAAACTGGAGGAGTTTTCGAAAGAGTGGAAGGACGCCAACGATAAGTGGAATGCCATGTGGGGCGTCAAAATTGAGCAGACCAAAGACGGCAAACATTATGTCGCGGGTATTGGCCTCAGCATGGAGGACACGGAGGAAGGCAAGCTGAGCCAGTTTCTGGTTGCCGCTAACCGTATCGCGTTTATTGACCCGGCAAACGGGAATGAAACGCCGATGTTTGTGGCGCAGGGCAACCAGATATTCATGAATGACGTGTTCCTGAAACGCCTGACGGCTCCCACCATTACCAGCGGTGGCAGTCCTCCGGTATTTTCCCTGACATCAGACGGAAAGCTGACCGCTAAAAATGCGGATATCAGTGGCAGTGTGAATGCGAACTCAGGAACGCTCAACAATGTCACGGTAAATGAAAACTGTACGATTAAGGGCATGCTGGAGGCGAATCAGGTCAGAGGTGATTTTGTTAAAACAGTATCCAAATCATTCCCGAAAAAGGCTGGTACGTGGGGTAATACGGAAACACCAGACGGGACGGTTACAGTCACCATCAGCGATGATCATAACTTTGACCGTCAAATCATTATTCCGCCCATTATCTTTAACGGTATAGCGTATGACGATCCGGGAAGTGGTGATAACCCGGGAGGTACAAGGTACACGGGGTATGGTTTTGAAGTTCGCAAAAACGGCGTATTAATCGCATCCAGAGAAACTAAAGGGGCCATTCCCGGTAGTTACAGTGCGGTTATTGATATGCCGAGTGGCAGGGGAAGCGTCACTCTGGAGTTTAAGATTTTCCAGAAAGGCAATCAGGGGGCAGGCAATATCACCGACTGTACGGTGATTGTGACCAAAAAGGCTGCTTCCGGCATCAGTATTCGTTGAAATTGTTATAACCCCAATAAAGGGCGTCAGGAATGACGCCTTTTTTATTGCAGAAAAGCGAGAGGTAATTATGCGTAAAGTTTGTGCAGCCATTTTGTCCGCAGCCATCTGTCTGGTCGTATCCGGTGCGCCTGCATGGGCGTCTGAACATCAGTCCACGCTGAGCGCGGGCTATCTTCATGCCTCGACGAACGTTCCCGGCAGCGATGAACTGAACGGGATTAACGTGAAATACCGTTATGAGTTTACGGACACACTGGGGCTGGTGACGTCATTCAGCTATGCAGGAGACAAGAATCGCCAGCTTACCCGTTACAGCGATACCCGCTGGCATGAAGATTCCGTGCGTAACCGCTGGTTCAGCGTGATGGCGGGGCCGTCTGTGCGCGTGAATGAATGGTTCAGCGCGTATGCGATGGCGGGTGTGGCTTACAGCCGTGTGTCGACTTTCTCCGGGGATTATCTCCGCGTAACTGACAACAAGGGGAAAACGCACGACGTGCTGACCGGAAGTGATGACGGTCGCCACAGCAACACGTCTCTGGCGTGGGGAGCTGGCGTGCAGTTTAACCCGACCGAATCCGTGGCCATTGATATTGCTTATGAAGGCTCCGGCAGTGGCGACTGGCGCACTGACGGTTTCATCGTGGGTGTCGGTTATAAATTCTGATTAGCCAGGTAACACAGTGTTATGACAGCCCGCCGGTTCAGGCGGGCTTTTTTGTGGGGTGAATATGGCAGTAAAGATTTCAGGTGTACTGAAAGACGGTGCAGGTAAACCGGTACAGAACTGCACAATCCAGCTGAAAGCAAAACGTAACAGCACCACGGTGGTGGTGAACACGGTGGCCTCAGAAAATCCGGATGAAGCCGGGCGTTACAGCATGGACGTTGAGTACGGTCAGTACAGCGTTATTCTGTTGGTGGAAGGCTTCCCGCCGTCACATGCCGGGACCATCACCGTGTATGAAGACTCACAACCGGGTACGCTGAATGATTTTCTCGGTGCCATGACGGAGGATGATGCCCGTCCGGAGGCTCTGCGCCGTTTTGAACTGATGGTGGAAGAGGTGACGCGTAACGCGTCAGCGGTGGCACAGAACACGGCAGCCGCGAAGAAGTCAGCCAGTGATGCCGGCACATCTGCCCGTGAGGCGGCAACCCATGCGACTGATGCTGCAGGCTCAGCACGCGCAGCCAGCACGTCAGCCGGACAGGCCGCGTCGTCGGCTCAGTCAGCGTCTTCCAGCGCAGGAACGGCATCAACAAAGGCCACTGAAGCATCAAAAAGTGCTGCCGCTGCAGAGTCCTCAAAAAGCGCGGCGGCCACCAGTGCCGGTGCGGCGAAAACGTCAGAAACGAATGCTGCAGCGTCACAAAAATCTGCAGCTACTTCTGCATCCACCGCGACCACGAAAGCGTCAGAAGCTGCCACCTCAGCCCGGGATGCGGCGGCCTCAAAAGAGGCAGCGAAATCATCAGAAACGAACGCATCATCAAGTGCCAGTAGTGCAGCTTCCTCGGCAACGGCGGCAGGAAATTCCGCGAAGGCCGCAAAAACGTCTGAGACGAATGCGGATAACAGCGCACAGGCGGCAGCAGACTCACAAACTGCATCGGCAAACTCCGCGACAGCAGCCAAAAAATCAGAAACCAACGCGAAAAATAGTGAGGCAGCAGCAAAGGTCAGCGAAACCAACGCTAAAGCGTCAGAGAACAAGGCGAAAGAATATCTCGACAAGGTCGGGGGACTCGTCAGCCCGATGACGCAATACGATTGGCCCGTTGTTACTGGTAATGAGTCTTTTTACATAAAGATCGCGAAACTTTCCGATCCCGGAAGCAACAATTGCCATGTAACGCTAATGGTTACTAACGCTGGTAACTACGGCTCCCCTTACGGAAACATTGACTTTATCGAGATCTCGGCGCGCGGTCTGCCTTCTTTGCTTAGTGCGGATAATGTTTCTCGTCATCTGAGTATACGCCGCTTAGGGTCAACCGGGCTGACCGATAACAACCAGATGCGTTACGGCCTGGTTAAAGGTGATGGCTTTATTGAGGTTTGGGCCTTCCAGCGCGCATTTATCAACGGCGCAAAGGTTGCGGTACTGGCGCAGACGGCACGCACGGAATTATACATTCCAGACGGATTTGTTAAGCAAACCGCCGCGCCTTCTGGATATATTGAAGGCAACGTTGTAAGGATTTACGACCAGGTAAACAAGCCTACTAAAGCAGATTTAGGCCTTTCTAATGCTATGCTTATAGGCGCTTTTGGTCTTGGCGGTAGCGGTCTTGTTTTGGATGGTAAAATGACCGATAAGGAACTACTACAAGAGCTAAGGGCGAAAGGTGGGGGTTTCTGGAGGTCAGGAAAACCAACAGGTAGCGAATCAACAATTTTCAGTCACGGTTCTGGTATATTCTCGCGGTGCGGCGATACCTGGTCGGCGATCAATATCGACTACGGAACAGGTAAAGTCAAGGTTTACGCTGGTAACGATGGTGGACTTAATAATGGTAATTTTTCCGTCAATGAGCTATACGGAACCAAAAATAAGCCGTCGAAATCGGACGTTGGACTTGGCAACGTAACGAACGATGCGCAGGTGAAAAAATCCGGCGATAATATGTCTGGAGACCTGGCGATCATTAAAGTAACACCGTCACTCTTCCTGCGGTCAAAAAGTGGAACCGCCCATGTATGGTTCCAAAATGAGGATCAGTCGGAACGCGGCGTTATTTGGGCGCCTACAAATACTGATACGCTTGGCGAAGTTCACATCAGGGCTAAAAACGCAAAAGGCGAATCAAGTGGTGATTTTATTGTTCGTCACGACGGGAGGGTAGAATCCCGTGATCTAAAAGTAACGTACAAAATCAGCGCAGCCACCGCAGAATTTGCAAACACATCAACTAACCCGCTTGATAACACTTTAAAAATTAGCGGTCCACAGCATACGCCGTTACTTTTAACGCGTTCTGGTTCTTCTGAAAATGTGTCCATTGGGTTTAAGTTAGACAACATGAACCCAAAGTATCTTGGAATTGATACTAATGGGGATCTGGCTTTTGGTGAGAGTCCTGATCAGAAACAAAACAGCAAATTGATCACGCAAGCGAAACTCGACAAGGGATTAACGATTGGTGGTCAACTGGCTTTCAAAGGTACGACAGCGTTTTCAGCCGCTGCTACGTTCAGTGCCGGGATAGCAGGAGCCATCGATCCGGAAGACATTGGCGGCCAGACGGTTGATCTTAACAACCTGACCATCATCTCAGATGTCGGGGCAATTAAATATTATTATTGTCCAACCATTGGAGGTGGTGCAAATATCACCAACAAGCCTGACGGCGTAACCGGTAACTTTTTGCTCCGTGTAGAGTCGACTCGCAAAGTTTCTGCTTCGGATTATGCGAACATGCAAACGCTGATCAGCAACGACACAAAACGTATATACGTTCGCTTTGTTGTTAATGGAAACTGGACAGCGTGGAGTCAGGTTGTTGTTTCCGGATGGAATCAGGATGTAACCGTCAGGTCGTTAACCTCGACGACTCCATCAAAATTAGGTGGCGGGCGGATTGATGTGCTTGGAAGTACGTCAGATTATGGCAGCATGAATTGTACCGTTCGTGGTGTTGATAGCACTGGAACCAATTCGGCGTGGTCGGTAGGCACATCAGAAAGCACAGGCAAAAAGTTGTTCCTGAAAAACCACAGAAGCAGCGCTCAAGTGCTGTTAAATGGCGATGATGGAGCGGTTCAACTACTAAGTGGCACTGTTAACGGTGCTACAGCGCAGGCGCTAACCATCAACAAAGATGAGGTTAACTCAACTGCCGATTTAGTAATTAGAAAACAAACAGGGACTGGCAATCGTTTTGCTTTACTTAATTCAGGTAATTCAGAACTGCCAGTTAGCATCGCGGTCTGGGGGTCAAGTGATCGACAAAACGTTTTTGAGGTTGCAACGTCTGCTGCGTATCTGTTTTATGCGCAAAGAACACCAGCAGGCCAGTTGTTTGATGTAAATGGCGCTATTAATTGCACAACGCTGAATCAGTCATCAGACCGCGACCTTAAAGACGATATTCGCGTTATCAGCGACGCTACGAAAGCAATCCGTAAAATGAACGGGTACACCTACACGCTCAGGGAAAACGGAATGCCTTATGCTGGCGTTATTGCACAGGAAGTAATGGAGGCGATACCAGAAGCTGTGGGATCGTTTACTCATTACGGTGAAGAGTTGCAGGGACCAACGGTTGACGGCAATGAATTACGTGAAGAAACACGTTATCTGAATGTTGACTACGCCGCCGTGACGGGGTTACTTGTTCAGGTCGCCCGTGAAACAGATGATCGCGTTACCGCGCTGGAAGAGGAAAACACAACGCTACGTCAAAATCTGGCAACAGCAGGCACCCGGATCAGCACTCTGGAAAATCAGGTAAGCGAACTGGTTGCACTTGTCCGGCAGTTAACAGGAAGCGAACATTGATATCCTTCAAGCTCTGAAGGAGGCTGTTCCCGGTACGTTCAGACTGTTGTTGAGCTGGAAATCGCAACGGAGGAAGAGAAAGCGTTACTGGCCGCATGGAAAAAGTATCGGGTGTTGCTGAACCGTGTTGATACATCAACTGCACCTGATATTGAGTGGCCGGAAGAACCAGACACAATGTAAGCGAAAAAGAAAAACCGCAGACACGACGTATGCAGGACGTGCTGCGGTTGGCTGGTGAACTTCCGATAGTGCGAGTATTGAATGATTTCAAGCTGTTATCGATTTTACGTATTTTTGTATGAGAGGATTTTTACCTCCTCCCACCTATCCTCCATGACTTTACGCCACTGTCTCTAGGCCTGCTATGTGCCAGAAGCGGAAGTTGCTTACATCGTGCTATGTTAGTTTAATGGGAGCAGGTAAAGGGGGGGATTCCCCAGTAATTCCCCATAGCTTCCCTACCAGGAAGGTAGGCATAAAAAACCAGCAATAACAGGCTGGTTTATATAATCTTTTTGGTCGGCACGAGAGGATTTGAACTTCCGATCCCCGACACCCCATGACACTGCTTGTAAAACGCTGAGAGCCGCGCTATTGCTGGTTAAAAGCACTATTCATATGTATAAACAAACAGTGCTTTTTCAACAAAATCTGCTCTATATACTTCAATGGCTTAAGTGGTGGTTTCTCCCCATGCTTGGTAGGTATAATACCTTGATGCTAAAGTAGGTTACTCACTTGAAGAAACAGCTAGTTAGTATCAATTATGTTACTCCAGCTGACTGAAAAAAGTTATCAATGATGCATGGAACATGCGCCCTTGAATTTTTCATTAGATTTTAGAAAAGGAATTGAGCATGGGTTTAGCTGAGTGGTTTTGCGGATTTTGCTCCAATCTTACTGTAAAAGATGGTGGAACAATTTCAACTAGATATAGGAATATAACGAAGCGTTTAAATACGGATTTTTGGGATAGCAGTTCTGATACTTCTCATAGTCTCTACGTTGGATCATATGGTCGGAACACAGCTACGCAAGGCTTGAGCGATCTGGATATGATTTTTCAGCTACCATATTCCGAGTATCAAAAATACAATAGCTACTTAGGAAATGGGCAGTCAGCATTGCTTCAAGCGGTTAAGAGATCTATTGAAAAAACCTATGCTACCACTAGTATTAGAGGTGACGGTCAAGTGATCCTTGTACCGTTCAATGATGGAATTACATTTGAAGTCGTTCCAGCTTTCCTCAATGTTAGTGATAGTTACACATTTCCTGATGCGAACGGTGGTGGCCGTTGGAGGATTACAAATCCAAAGCCAGAAATTTCTGCAATGAGGTTAAGAAATAACATTACCAATAACAATTTGGTGCAACTTTGTAGAATGGCAAGAGCTTGGAAGCGTAAATGGGATGTACCTATAAGTGGTTTACTCATTGATACGCTTGCGTATCAATTCATTGAAAATTGGGCGCATAGAGATAAGTCGTATCTTTACTACGATTTGATGAGTCGTGATTTCTTCAAATGGATGGCTGATCAAGATACGAGTAAGGAGTATTGGAAAGCGCCAGGAAGTGGTCAGTATGTCTATGGTAAAGGGCTTTTCCAATATAAAGCAAAACGGTGCTATAACATTTCACTCGAAGCTATAGAGCATGAAATGGCGACCCCAAAACGCGAATGGTCGGCTAAGCAAAAATGGCGGGAGATTTATGGATCAACATTTCCAGACTAAGGATACACCTGAATCTAGAAGGGTTTTAGAAGGGCAGATCAGAGAGTGTTATGGTCGGGTCGTTTACTCACATAAGACGCATGAAAAATGCTCAGACATTCTCCTATCTCGACTATCTTCTATAAAGTTTTGGCAAATAATTCTCTCCGCCTTAACTACTGGAGGCTTTCTAGCAACTTTTTTCGGCGCGGGTGAAGTAGGCACGGGGGTTGGGATTGTTGTTTCAACACTGCTTCTCATTCTTAACGCTTATACCAAAGATTATGACCTTGGTGAGTTGGCGCAAAAACATAAGCAGGCTGCAAATGAGATCTGGTTAATCCGAGAAAAGTATTTATCATTGCTTACAGACTTAGCAATGGGTGAAAAACCAATCGAGCAATTGCAGTCAGAGCGGGATTCGTTACTCGAGAGTTTACATTCAGTGTATTCAGGCTCTCCTAGTACAACATTTGAAGCTTATAAAAAAGCACAGGACGCATTAAAAAACAAAGAAGATTTAACATTTTCTGAAGAAGAAATAGATGCTTTTCTTCCCAAGGAACTGAAAAGAAGATAAATATGTTGCGAGGGCAAATATAAATATTTGCCCCTATTTTTTTATTTGTTAATATTAATTTTAGCAGGGCTAACTTTCCGGTAAGAATTAATTACTGGTCATATGCTCCTTGGTTAATAAAATTCTATGCCTTACTTGGTGCTAGCTGGCTTTAATTTCTCCATGTGGAACTACAACCCAGTCGATATGGTTTTGCGTGTAGATTTTAGTTGATTTCGCATCGCTGTGTGCCATTCGTCCTTGTGGATCGATGCCCTGCTGATCAAAAAGATGTGCTGCTAAGGCGCGAATTTCGTGAAAGGTTGGCCTTTCATCCATCGGCCGTTTGTCATATAAACCCAGCTTGTCACGCGTAGCTGAAAACGACCGACTCAAATAGTCTGGTGCAACTTGAGTGGGATGAGAAACTTCTTTGCTGCGTTTAACCTGCCGTTCCGGGATCTGGTGAACGATAAATGGGCTGGCCACGTTATTGCGACTTTCATCAATGATCCGCTTCAATTCGTCACCAATCGGTGACCGCTACATGACGGGAACGCTTACAATCTATTAATGTCTACTAAGTGCTAGGAGCGGACATTGGTTAATGGGGATATGTCATTCGCCGGGGGCAGATCAAGAAAGTAAAAATCCCAGCTGTCGATAATTGGAATCCATGATAAGGTTTACGGGTAACTGATTGATAAATAAATTGAATGGAATATGGAAAAATGACAAAGTCAATAGCGGATAAATCTGTAACTGATTTAACTAAAGAAATCGATAAATTAAAGAAAGTTGCCAAAGATCTTGAAGATGTATTACCAGAAAAAACACCACAAATTAATTCAGCAAAAAAAATCATTGACGATGCAATAAACGAAAGAGAAAAAGAGATAGAAAAGCGTTTCTAAGCATAACAATAGACCAGTCTCTGGGAGGCCGTACCAGCGGCCTTTCTTCTTCCCGTAATCTAGTAAAATCGTCGGTTTTTAATCAATTAATTAACTCATCTATTACCAACTCCTAGTTGGTTGCTAATGATGCCATAGTGTCGCTAACGGCCTGAATTACTCAGTCCGTTCTTCGCTCATAAGGGACAACCATACTCAAATCTCCTGCAATGTGGGAGATTTGAGTATGAACACGTCACCGTGGAACAAAGACCAAATGGTCCGTTTAAGCGGGATACTTACAATCCAACTTCTGTTGGGTTATAAGAAACAGGAAAGCACAGTCCGTTATCTGGGCATTGAATTCGATTACGCGTTAGAGAACTCTAAGTTTGTCAGGGCTGCAACAGCAACCCTGTGCCAGAAACTGAAGTTGATAACGCCGCTAGCATGCGCGGCTTTGTAGTGGAGGCAAAGGCGTAATGGAAAAATCTTCGCAGTGCTTAGTCTTGTTAGGAGGCTTACTCATACCAGCTCGAAATATCTACGCTAAACTGATTTAGGTTAATGGCACTGCCCAATGGTTGTTTAAATAGAACTTCCATTTCACTGTATACGGGAAACGAGGCCGGAATTTCAGCTCCATCTCCTTTACGCCGATCGGATGCTGAGCCGTACATTAAGGTCGCTCCTATTCTCCCATCGACATGCATCTCCATAGAGCTTACGCCAATTTTAACAACAGAAATGTTTTCTGCTGTTATTTCATCAATGTACTGATGTGGCGATATTTCCATTAACTCAACAACCGATTCGCTGTTTATTCTGTCGATCAGAACTCCATTGATATCATCGAAGAGCTTATCTGCAACTTCGGCTCTCAGTTCATCAATCTTGTTAACAAAGTCAAGAGTTGCTGAAAGACATTCATCTGCGGTTCTTTCAGTATTTTCGATTGAGCTTTTGAATGTTGCTTCTTCTATATGTGTAAATCCACTTAGACGATTGATGATAGCAATCAATTCGCTTGACACCTTATCTATCTCATCAATGCAAAGTTTTTTCGTTACATAGAAATCAGAAAGCCCTCCTTGAATCGCAAATTTAATGCGATGTTTTCGAGTAATTCCTGTTGATGATGTCTGATCAGGCGAAAACCATTGGGGTGATGCTGCCAACTTACTGATTTAGTGTATGATGGTGTTTTTGAGGTGCTCCAGTGGCTTCTGTTTCTATCAGCT
>ENA-UPWK01002071-UPWK01002071.1-human-gut-metagenome-genome-assembly--contig:-NODE-2071-length-10488-cov-2.873499_pt1 | contig 10488 bp, 11 predicted proteins | sample MGYA00250048_ERZ773373 | MGnify/ENA primary metagenome ERZ773373 (study PRJEB29103, sample SAMN06112059) | human gut metagenome | biome: human gut; feature: ankylosing spondylitis patient; material... | reverse complement strand
AAAAATATTAACGCAAGAGAGTGCGACATAATTACGGGATCTCCGCATATCGTCCCAGAAAGCTCTTCATTCTCTCATTATCGGATGCAAACACCTTCTCCGGCGTTCCCTCCTCGACGATCACGCCGCCCTCCATGAAGATCACGCGGTGGGAAATATCCCTTGCAAACGCCATCTCATGGGTAACGATCACCATGGCGATATTCAGATCTGCCAGAGAACGGATCACCTTTAACACCTCGGCTGTCAGCTCTGGGTCCAGAGCTGATGTGGGTTCATCGAAGAACAGGATCTTCGGGTTCAGCGCCAGAGCTCTCGCGATCGCCACACGCTGGCACTGTCCTCGAGATAACTGGCCGGGTTCATAGTCTTCCTTGTCCGCGAGTCCCATTTTCTCTCACAGCTCTCTCTCTTCCTTATATACCTTCTCCTTGTCTCGCTTCTGCACAATGATCGGCGCGTCAACGATATTCTTCAGCACAGAATAATGCGGGAAAAGATTAAAATTCTGGAACACGAGACCATACTGGCTCCGGATCTCCTTCATGTCCTTCTTATCCGCATAGACCACATGTCCGTCCTTGTCCGTCCATGCCGCTTTTTTCCCAAGATATACGATCTCGCCGCCATCCATCTTCTCAAGCATTGTCGCGCACCTGAGCAGCGTTGATTTCCCGGATCCGGACGGTCCGATGACGGATACGATTTCGCCCTCGCCGATGCTGATGGAGATATCCTTCAGCACGGACAGGTTCTCAAATGATTTTTCTACATGATTTAACTCTAACAGATTCATGATCCACAGACCTCCAGTCCTACCGGTAATAATCCAGCTTTTTCTCGATCCACTCCATAACGACAGCCACGATGAGGTTGAACACATAATAGAAAATTCCGGCTGCGACAAACGGGATCATATTTGTCTGGGATGCTGCCAGAGCTTTCGCGATCGTGAACATCTCAGCGACACTCAGGGTGAATGACAGGGACGTATCCTTTACAAGTGTGATCACCTCGTTTGTGATCGACGGCAAAATGCGCTTGATAACCTGAGGCAGAATGATCTTGAAAAAGGTCTGAGCTTTCGTGTAGCCAAGGATCTGTGCCGCCTCATACTGGCCGATCGGCATCGACTGAATGCCGCTGCGGTAGATTTCTGCAAAATATGCCGCGTAGTTGATCACAAAGCCGATAAAGGTCGCTGTCAGGCGGTAACCGCTGCCGACTTTAATATGAAACAGATAGTATGGTCCGAAATAAACGACCATCAGCTGCAGCATTAACGGAGTTCCGCGCATGATAGAGATGTAAAATTTTACGATCATGCTGATCACGCGATTTTTCGATAAGCGTCCGAACGCCACAATAAGTCCAAGTGGAAGAGAAAACAGCAGCGTGATCACGAAGATCTGCGTACTGATCAGCATACCACCGGCGAGCTGTGCGACCATCTGCCCGATTGTCATTTTACCCATACGATATTTACCTGCTTTCCTTCATATTCAAGTCGAACGTCCGTGAGACTTGGCGCGTGATTCTGGTCAGCAAAGCTGACATATTCCATACAGAATCACTGCGCATCCTCGCGGAGCGTTTATCTCAGTCAGAGACCTGACTCCCACTGAGACAAATTTGCTATTATTCACCATCTAAAGAGGTGGGAGTCTTCTCGACTGAGATAAATAACACAAATTACGGGAACTGTTTTCCGGTTCCCGTAATCAAAATTCTTTTACTATTTTAGCCGATATGGGAATGTCTGTCAAACAGCATTTCCGTATCCCGCAAGATTTCTACAGCTCCGACACGCGCTTACTTTCCGATCGTCGTAACGTCCTCGCCGAACCATTCATCAGAGATCTTCGCTAATGTGCCGTCGGCAGCCATCTCCTCTAACGCTCCCTGTACTTTATCTCTTAACTCTGTGTTGCCCTTCTTAAAGCCAATGCCATATTCTTCCTCAGAGAGGGAATCGTCAAGGATCTTAAAGTCCGCGTTTCTCTGCTTGATCTGGTATCCTGCAACGATAACGTCCATTGCGACTGCGTCAACCGCACCCTGTTCGAGATCCATAAATGCGGTATTATAATCCGGTGTCGTTAAAAGCTGGCCGAATGTATTTGCGAGATCCTGATTCTCCTTCAACGCAGCCTCCGCGGAGGAATCAGCCTGTACTTCTACGACTTTTCCCGCAAGATCAGCCTGACTCTTGATATCGGAATCATTCGCTACAACGAATACCTGCTTGTTTGCCATATACGGTGTGGTCCAGGTGTAATCATCCTCACGGCCTGTGATCGTAAATCCGTTCCAGATGCAGTCGATATTGCCGGATTCAAGCTCCATATCTTTAGAGTCCCAGGCGATCGGCTGTGCCTTATATTCGAGACCGAGACGGTTTGCGACCTCTTTTGCAAGATCAAGGTCAAAGCCTGTGTATTCGCCGTTGTCGCCAACAAATCCCATTGGCGGGAAATCCTGATCGAAGCCGACGATCAGTGTGCCTCCTGCTGCTTCTGCCGTCTCCGCAGCTGTCGTACCTGCTGTTGTTGTCTCCTCTTTTTTCTCGGCAGTTGTCTCTGCTGCTGTTGTCTCTGCTGCTGTTGTCTCTGTCTTTGCTCCGCCGCATGCTGCGAGGGAAAGTACCATTGCGGATGCCATAACTGCGCTTAATAATCTCTTTTTCATCATTATTTCCTCCTCTTATCTGTCCGTGATCCGGCTGCCCGGACCAGCTTTTCGTCGTATCCGAAAACCGCCCGCATTTTTCTGTCCGGTTTCATTTCTCTGTTTTCATCGTGTTATCATGTTACCATACTAAAGTGTTTTTGTAAAGCTCTTTTTAATGAATTTTTCCAAAAAATGCGGTATAATCTTTTTTATGCAGAAGAAACTATATCCGTATTTATCTCAGGCGAAAAGACTCCCGCCTCTTTCAGGTGGTGAGTAACAGCAAATTTGTCTCCGTGGGAGTCAGGTCTCCGAATGAGATAAACGCGCTGCGAATTTACTATTTTTAAGGAGGTTCCTGTCTTATGTGTACAGCAGCAACTTACAAGACAAAGGGCTTTTATTTTGGAAGGACCTTAGACTACGAATTTTCCTACGGAGAGGAGATCACGATCACTCCCCGCAATTACCCGATCCCGTTCCGCCATATGGGTACGCTTACATCCCACTATGCCATCATCGGCATGGCGCACATTGCAGACAATTATCCTCTGTATTATGATGCCATGAACGAAAAGGGACTCGGCATGGCAGGACTCAACTTTGTCGGAAACGCCGCCTATGCAGAGCCGGTGGATGGAATGCAGAATGTTGCCCAGTTTGAATTTATCCCCTGGATCTTAAGCCGGTGCGCAACCATTCCGGAGGTCCGCGAAGCACTTGCCCGTATGAATCTTGTCGGAACACCTTTTAGTCCGCAGATGCCTGCCGCAAGTCTCCACTGGATCATTGCCGATAAAAACGAGGCGATCGTTGTGGAATCCATGGCCGACGGACTCCATGTCCATGATGATCCTGCCGGTGTTCTCACAAACAATCCGCCCTTCGATCTGCAGATGTTCCATTTAAATAACTATCTCGGGCTTTCCCCGCGCCAGCCGGAAAATCATTTTTCTCCGGAGCTTCCGCTTGCCACCTACAGCCGCGGCATGGGCGCTCTCGGTCTTCCGGGGGATCTCTCTTCCCAGTCCCGCTTTGCCCGCGTGGCATTCACCCGCGCGAACTCGATCTCCGGTGACAGCGAAGAAGAAAGCGTCAGCCAGTTCTTCCATATCTTAGGCTCTGTGGACCAGCAGCGCGGCTGCTGTGAGGTTGCAGAAGGAAAATATGAGATCACGATCTACACCTCCTGCTGCAGTGCCGAGACCGGAACCTACTACTATACGACCTACGAAAACCACCAGATCACCGCGGTGGATATGAAAAAAGAGGCGCTTGATTCCGATTCCCTGATCCGCTACCCGATGATCCTAAAAGGCGAGATCCGGAGACAGAATTGACGGAAACGTCTGAACGGTTCCGTTACAATAAATTCAAAATATATTTTCAGGAGGAATTTCCCATGAATCCCTATGCTTTGATCGATCTGCACTGCGACACGCTCACAGACTGTACCCATAAGGGGCTGACCCCGGACACGCTTGATGATCCGGACCGTGTGCTCTCCCTGAACGCGATCCCGTCTGACGTTCACTGGGCACAGTTTTATGCAATCTTCATCCCGGATCAGTACCGCGGGCAGGCTGCCATCGATTACTACGAAACAAACCGTGACAATTTTAACCGCCAGATGGAAAAATTTCATGACCACATCTCCCCCTGCCGCTCCGCTTCCGATATGCAAGCTGCATGGGATGCAGGAAAGACGGCTGCTTTTCTGACCATCGAGGGCGGAGCCGCTCTCGCCGGTGATATCACCCGCGTAAAAAAGCTGGCAGATGACGGAGTCCGCTGCATGACGCTCACCTGGAACGGCGAAAATGAGCTCGGTTCCGGCCACACCACCACTCACGGAATGACAGGCTTCGGACGGCAGGCAGTCCGTGAAATGGAAGACCGCGGGATCCTCGTTGATGTCTCCCATTTAAACGACACCGGCTACGCCGACCTCTTTGAGACCGCCCGCCGCCCGTTCGTTGCGACCCACTCCAACGCACGCTCCATCTGTTCCCACAAGCGGAACCTGACGGATGACATGATCCGCGAGATGGTCCGCCGGAACTGCCTCATTGGCCTCAACTACTGTAAGAGTTTCATTACCGACGGAGGCATCGGCGATTCTCCCGACGACCTCTACCGCCACATCGAGCACTTTTTCAGCCTCGGTGCCTATGAAAACATCGCTCTCGGCTCTGACTTTGACGGTACGACACTTCCTACATACCTGAACACTCCGGCAAAGGCTGCTGATCTCTACGAATATTTCCTGGAAAAGGGAATGTCAAAGGATCTGGCAGAGGGAATCATGTTCCGGAACGCAGAAGAATTTTTCAGAAAAAATCTGTAATTTGCATCCGTCTGCCCGCAAATGCGCATCATCGGCACGTTAATGCCTTTTGTGTAGCAGGGAATTCCCCGAAACTTCCTGTTACACAAAAAGGGCGTGTGAAAAATGAAGCTTTATTCTTCACACGCCCTTCGCGTCCGATCCTGTTCCGTTTCAGGATCATTTTTTAAGTTTTTTTCAAGACTCCCTCAATTCCGCCTTCTACCAGAATGCGGGCATCCAAAAAGCAGTCCAGATTCTTTGCCTTCTTCCCATTGCTGACCCAGTCCAGAAACAGACCGACAAACACTCTGGAATACGCCCTGCTGATAAAGTTCTGCTTCTCAACCGACATATTCGCGATTCCCGGATTGCTGTGCAGAAGGTCTGTCTCCGGATATCACATAGCTCTACGATCTCCCGCACGGTAATATCAGCGATCGCCTTCTTTGCCAACAACGTCGTCAACGCCGTCGAAATATCTACCTTTGTCCGATCCTTCATCGCTTTTCCTCCCCCCAGTAATGCGAAAAATTCATTCCGGACCGACTCCGTCGATGGAATCTGTCAGAAAAAAGACCGTCCTATTTCACATAATGGATCCTGCTCTGATCGAACCGATCCTGCTGGGTCCGCTCCTCATCCGGGTAACCGAGAGCAAAGATGCCGAAGACCCGCTGTCCCGCCGGAATCCCGACGATCTTCTCTACATCCTTCATCCGGTCCTCTCTCGGAGCTACGCCGAGCCATACGCCGCCAAGTCCGATCTCATCCGCTGCAAGCCACAGATTTTCCATCATGATGCTCATATCGATCTGTGCAAATTCCGGCAGATCGCATTCCTCACGGTATGCAGTCACGATCGCCACCGGTGCTTTTCCTGCCGGGGCGGAGAACGGGCTGGACTCTCCGAGCTGTTTTAAGACTTCACGATTTTCTACTACATAAAACTCCCACGGCTGCTGATTCTTCGCGGACGGCGCTGCCATCGCTGCCTCCAGAATATAGCCGATATCTTCATTTGATACAGCCTCATCTTTAAATTTACGAATACTTACACGGTGAAATAAATCTGCCATTTTTAAACCCCATTTTCTTTCTTGATATATTATAATTCTCAAAAACTTTGCTATCCCCGGACAGCTAAACTGAAGACCGTTATAGCCAGCTATTTTCCGGAAAAAATCCCATATTTATATTTTTTACTGCAATTTCTTGATCTCCAGCGGAAAACTTACATCCTCGGAATCCATATATACAACGCCAATCTTCGCTCCGCTGTCTCCGCCCAGAGCATCCTCATCCATCGGACAGCCATCCTTCATGAACCCCATCTCAGTTCCATCTGCTGTCACCATCATAAACGTGCTCATCGCATTGGCCGTCGTCGTTCCCTCTGCGTATGCGATCGTCCAGTCATCATCTCCCGGTGCCGCGATCACCATATTGACTTTCTCCAGATCCATATTGTCATGGATCTCGACACCGATATATCCGATCACAACAAGACTGTCATCCGCGATCTCGGTCTCCACGTCACCGATATTTCCGGTCGTGATCACATATTCTCCACCATCATCTGCTTTGAGCGTAAACGTTCCTTTTTCGTCATTCGTCCCCGTCACGATTCCCTGAAGCAGGTGATAATCCGCAAGCCTCTCATCGTCCTGCGCCGCTGTTCCACTGGTTTCAGAAGACTCACTCTCCGCCATCCCTGTTCCGGTCGACTCAGCCACTGTCTCTGCTGCCGCAGTTGTCTCCGCCGGTTCTGCCTTCTGGCATCCGGCCGCCAAAGCTGCGCTCATTGCTACTGCTGTCATGTACAAATACGTCTTTCTCATAGCTGTCTCCTCTCTGTAAGCCGCATTTCATTATAGCATATTTCTTATATCTTATCAATCAGACTGCTGACGCACATCAGCCTTTCTGTGCCAATATCATACCACATCCGGACAGCGGAAAATCCTAAATTTCTGTTAAATTTATTTTACCTCCTGACATACACCAGCTGATAAACGGCAAGTCATAAGAAACCCTCCGGTCACCGCATTTTGCGATTCCCGGAGGGTTCTTCATTCTCTATTTGGCAGGGTTTTCTCTATTTTCTCATAAACTCCCCATGTGCCCTCTTCTCGAGAAACGCCGTCGTCGCTTCCAGATGATCCTGAGTTCCAAAGCAGGAAGCGAAGATATCTGTCTCTGTTCCAAGGCTTTCCTCCAGTCCGGCGCTCATAGCGGTGTTGATGGACTTTTTCATATTTTCCACTGCAAGTGGTGCCATATCCGCGATCGTATCCGCTAATTCAAAGGCTCTCTTTAACAGTTCATCCGGCTCAACGACATCCTCCACAACACCAAGCTTCAGCGCTTCCTCCGCAGAGAGGCTGCGCCCCGTATATAAAAGCTCCTTGGCTCTGGAAGCGCCGACCGTTCTCGGAAGAAGGACTCTACTGCCCCATCCCGGAATCCCACCGAGCTTGATCGTCGGGATTCCGATCTTCGCGTCCGTGGCTGCCACAGTGATATCTGCCGCCAGGATCATCTCCATTCCACCACCGAGAGCATAGCCGCGGACCGCGCAGATCACCGGAACTCTGTGATTTAAAATTGACCGGATCATCTTTTTCCCGCGTCTTGAAAATTCTTCCGCTGTTGTTTCATTCAGCTGAACTTCCTCCTTGATATCTCCGCCTGCCGTAAACGCCCGCTCCCCTGCTGCCGTGAGAATCACGCAGCGGACTCCTGTATCCTTCTCCGCCATCTCCAGCGCCTCTGTGAGCTCGTCCAACATCTGGGAATTAAACGCGTTTAATGCCTTCGGACGGTTGATCGTGATCAGTGCTGTTGTGTCTTTTTTCTCGTAAATCATGAATTCCATGGCAATTTCTCCAATTCTTTGTAGATCGTTTTTCCGGACTCAGTTTTCGGTACCTTGTCGATGGGAAGAACCCGGACACCTCCCGGGTAAAGTCCTGTTTTCTCTGTCAGGAACTCCGCTGCCTCCTCACAGGATGCCGGATCCATTCCTTCCATATAGATCCGCATCCGGTCATCCTCTCCGGTACAGGCGAGCTCCACGCCCTCATAGCGGCCGCGAAGAAGCTGCTCGATCTCGTCCATATTGACGCGCTTTCCATACATCTTCAAAAACCGTTTTTTCCGTCCGGTAATATAGTAATATCCCTCTGCATCGCGCTTTGCCATATCTCCGGTAAACAGAACACCTCCGCGCTCGTCTCCCTTTTCAAGATCCGCCGCACATTCCGCATATCCCATCGTGACATTCGGACCGCTATACACAAGTTCTCCTACCGTATCCGGCTCTTTAATCTCCGTCGAAGCATCCTCCATGATCCGGAATTTTCCGCCCGGAATCGCGATTCCCATGCTGCCGCATTTTCTGATGGCATCCTTTGCGGGAAGGTAACTCATTCTCGCCGTCGCCTCTGTCTGCCCATACATGACAATGAATTTTCGTTCTGTGGACATCGCATATTCCGCAAATTCCCGATGCAGATTCACCGGAAGCTTGCCTCCTGCCTGCGTCATCGTCCGTAAGGACGGCAGCTCCATTTTAAAGAAATCAAGTCTCTTCAGGATCTGATAGGTGTAAGGGACGCCTCCAAAGGAAGTTGCACCCTGCTCCCGGAAAAAATCCCAGAACTCCCGCTCAAACAGTGTATGCTCTGTCAGCAGTACCGCTGCTCCCACCTGAAAATGGCTGTTCATGATCGAAAGCCCATACGTGTAGTTCATCGGCAGCGTTGTGATCGGACGTTCTGTCGGATCAAGCTCCAGATATTCCGCGATCGACTCCGCATTTGACGTAACATTTTTCCGGCTCTGTCTTACAAGCTTCGGGCTTCCCGTGCTGCCGGAGGTCGTAAGGAGAAGCGCAAGCTCCGGATTCAGCCCCGTTTTCCGTTTGGCATCCCGCTTTGCAAGCTGATAACCAAAGCACTCCGAGCCCTCCAGTACCGTTCCATCCGTTCCTGTAAGGTCCTCCGGCATTCCGATCAGATAATCCGGCTCATAGGTCCCGATCAGTGTCCTTAAAAGCTCTCGGTCCATTCGATGCTCTAAAAGCAGAGGCACCACATGATTCCTAAGACAGCTCCTGTAATAAAGAACTGCTCCGACGGTATTCCTGCAATACAGGAACGCAAGCCTTCCCTCCTCCAGAAATTTTGATCGTTCCTCATATATCTTCTCAAATTCTCCGTAGGTGATCCGGTTTCCCTGATCATCCGCACGCATCAGATTCTCTGAAAATTGATCATTTCTTTCAATAAAATTCATCCGGCACTCCTTTCTGCCCTACCGGATCGTCCGGGACAGAAGCTGGATCATGTCCTTTCCGTCCCAAACCAGATCCATCCATAGTGTCTGCCCCACAGGGACGATCTGATGGGTACCGCGAAGCCTGTGATGCAGAACACATTCACGGAGTTTCTGCTTCTCCACGCCGAAATAAACCAGGGCCTGTGTTTTTTTTGTTTCTTTAGAGATCCATTCTTCTCCGTTTTTCATATGATATTCCAGAAAGCTTCCAAACCGCATCCTTTGTTCCGAGGCTGTTCCGGGGATATCCTTCATTTCCGTGACATAAAGTCTGTTCTCAAATTTTCTGACCTTCACGATCCGCGCCCCGCCTGCTGCCAGCTCCCACAGATCACCATATTTCACGCTGACCTTGTGCTCTGTGAGCCCATACCGCTTCGCAGTCTGGGCAAGTGCCTGCCAGAATCGCCCGGCCGCCACTTCTCCCGTCTTTGGACAGCTCTCCCTCCAGAATACTGCCCGAGGACACGCGCAGGCGTTCTGATCCATGCTGAAGGTATCGTTGTAAAAACGCATTGCCGTCTCTGCCAGCCCCTCTTCCGACAGGGCAAGAACGGCATCCGCGTCAAACACAGCTATGGACGCGCGATCCGGAAAGACGACCTCCGACGCTGACGGGCCGATCGGAATCTTCCGGATCTCTTCCACAGTCATATCACCGCCCCAGATCACCCGGCCGTCACACTCTCTGCTGAATTTCTCCGTTGCCTCCCGGTTTTCCCTCCCGTATGTGACGATGGAGATCCGTCGTTTCAGAGCTTGAAATTCCGGCAGTCCCAAAAGCTCATCGATCAGCTCACAGACCTTTTCGCTTTCCGTGTTTCTTCGCGCCGACACCCGCACCCGGCAGGAATTTCCTGCCAGCAATCCGATTGCCATCGTGTATACAAACAGAAGCGGAACATTCGACGGCGCAATATGAAATGTTTGTCCCAGCCCAAGCCGGAAACCACAGTTTTCATACCGTTTTTTATAGCTTTCGAGGTTGGAACGCCTGAGCCAGAATCCGAGAGAACGCATTTCCTCTCCGGACAACATTCTCGGAAGTTCCCGGATCCGCTCTGAGAGTGCCGATAGAAACTCCATGGTGGTCTCCTCAAACGGGATTTCCGGTACCGATGTGATCTCCATCTCACCTGCTAAAAGAGTGA
>ENA-UPWK01002060-UPWK01002060.1-human-gut-metagenome-genome-assembly--contig:-NODE-2060-length-10527-cov-5.041244_pt1 | contig 10527 bp, 5 predicted proteins | sample MGYA00250048_ERZ773373 | MGnify/ENA primary metagenome ERZ773373 (study PRJEB29103, sample SAMN06112059) | human gut metagenome | biome: human gut; feature: ankylosing spondylitis patient; material... | reverse complement strand
CGGCGTTTTCAAAGCTGTCGCGGCACACAAAACCATACATGGCCCACGGGGTCACCTTCACGCCGTCGAACTTGAGGGGCAGGGTGATGCCCGTGAAGTCCATGGCGTCGCTGTAGTGGTATTGCTTGCCATAGTCGGTGGCGCTGTCGGTGTTGTCGTTTTCGGCGCGCAGCCAGAAGAGGGTGGCTCCGATGTTCTTGGTGAACTGGGTGGACAGGGTGATGCCCGCGCCGTCCGCGCCGCCGCCGCCGAGGATGACGTTCGGAAGGGCGAATCCGGGCAGGCTGAAGTTCTGGAGGCCCATACGGACCTTGGCGTCCGTCTGGGGGATGACCCAGTCAACGTAGTTGTAGCGGACCTTGACCACCTTGCCGTCAGTGCCGAGGGACGCGCCGTCCGCGCCCTTGCCCCAGTTCTGGGGCCCGATTTCAAAATAGACGACCCCCTTGAGGCTTTCCGACGCGATGACGTCGATCTGCGTACGGATACGGGTGGCATTCTGCATCTTGTCGGAGCCGTTGTGTTTTTCAAAATTACGGTCCGCGAAGGACATGGCATTGTGCCATAGGCCCTTGGCTTTGATGTCCACGGCGTTGGCGGCGGATGCGGCGCCGATGACCAGACCGGCGGCAAGCAGCAGGGTAATCACTTTCTTCATGGGATTCTCCTCAGTTTCTCCTCAAGCGTTTTGGATTGGTGCAACCGTTTGTGTCTTTTCGCTCAATCGGAGGGGCCGCTGCCCGCCACGCGGACTGTCCCACGACGCAACCACAGCGAAAGATTGAAAAGAATCTGATCCCCCACGGAAAGCCGTTTCTCTCCAGGATGGGGACCGGATTGCCCCTGTAACGGTATCCTGCCTATGAGAACAGCAAAGAGTGGGCCAATATCAGCATGTTACACGGATGTACGGAAAAGAAGAATCATTTTGCAACATTAGAAAGGCATATCGTGAAAAGTGTCTTCAATGCTGTTCATATTGAAACCATGTGTATATGAACATGTCTTTTTTATGGACACAGCTTGAGGAGGCCATTCATGGGAGAAATGGCCGCAAGGGACGACCTGGAAGGTCAGGGGGAAGGGATTATGGATGAAGAACGCGATACCGGCATGGCCGCCATGAGCCGGAAGGATCGCAGAGAGCATACTTCCGGTCACATCCGGAGGCGTCAGGCGTTATGGTTAGCGGTATTCGTCGGGGTTGAGGCCGAGTTTTTTGAGCTTCACGTAGAAGCCGCCGCGTGAGATGCCGAGGAGTTTGGCGGCTTCGCGGACATTGCCCGCCGTCCGTTCGAGCGCGGCGAGCAGGCGTTTCGCTTCGTGGCCGGGCAGCGGTTTTCCTGTGGGTGCGGAAACCTCGGCCGCGGAGATCCGGGCGTGAAGATCGGAAAGCCCGATGACGTCGCCTTCGGCAAGGGCCACGGCCCGCTCCAGAACGGTTTCCAGCTCCCGGACATTGCCGGGCCACGAATACCTGAGCAGAGCCTCCATAGCTTCGGGGGCGATGGGCTTCGGCTGTTTGCCGAGGGCCTGCGCGAACCGGGAAGCGCAACGGGCGGCAAGAGCCTCAATGTCCGAACGCCTTTCACGCAGCGGTGGAACCGTTATGGTATATTCCCGTAAAAGTTCATGCAGTTCTTTAAGAAAAAGCCCTTCGCGCACGGCTTCGGAAAGCCCCGGGCCTGCCCCGGCGATAAGGCGGACGTTCACTGTGCGGCCTTGCCCTCCGCCGACGCGGGCGGTTTCTCCGCCGCGCAGCAGGCGCACGATCCCCATCTGTGCCGTCAGGGGGAGGGCTTCCACGCCGTCGAGGAACAGCGTGCCGCCATCCGCCAGCTCGCATTTGCCGGGCCTGCCGCCTTCCCCATCGAATCCAAACAGTTCGCTGCGCATAAGGCTGCGCGGGATGCCTCCGCAGTGCACGGCGACGAAGGGGGCCTCCCGGCGGCGTCCCGCGTTGTGGATGGCCTGAGCGAAGCCGTGCCGCTCCGTCCCTTCCTCACCCGTGAGCAGGACCGGAGCGTCATGCCGCGCGGCGCAGCGGAGCGCCTCCCGTGCCTGGGCAATGGCGGGGGAATCGCCCGGAATATCGTCAAGCGCGTAGACCGCCCCGGCCCCGATGGTGCGGGCCGCGAACCCGCACAGGCGGCGCGATTCGCGCAGGGCCAACACGCCGCCCTTGCCCATACCGAGCGGCGCGAAGGAGAGCACGCACGGGAGCGTGCCGTTCGCGGTATGCAGCAGGGCTTCCCGATCCTGAAAGGCATTGTGTTCGTCAAGGATGTCGCGGCGCACTGCCTCGGAAAGCACCGTGTCCCGCAAGTGGAGATGGGGCGGCAACGCCTCCAGCCCGAGCATGGATAGCCCGCGCCCATTGGCGGAATGGATTTCACCCGAGGCGCCGACTTCAAGGATGCCCTCGTCCAGCACTTCCATGATCGCACGCTGCCTGCCGAGAGCGGCCCGCAGGTGGAGCTGTTCCGCGATGGCGTGGGCCGAAGCCTCCACCATGCCCCGCGTATGCAGATGATAGGATTCCCGGGCGATGGAAACATTGAGGACGCCTGCAAGCGTGCCGTCTTCGTAGCGGATGGGGGATGCGGTGCAGCTCCAGACATGATGCCGGGCGCAATAGTGCTGTGCGCCGATGATGGTCACGGTCTTCCGTTCGACAAGGCAAGTCCCGATGCCGTTGGTGCCGGATACGGCTTCCGTGGCGATCTGGCCGGGAAGCACGTCGGGCCCGTCGCCCTCACTCCGCAGGGTGTGCAGTACGAGCCCTGAGCCGTCTGTCAGCGAAATGCTGCACCGCGTGGCGCGCACCACGGAAAACAGTTTGTCCATGATGGAACGGGCGCTGCACAGCAGATCGCTGTTGAGGCGCTGGGCCTGCTCAAGGAGCAGCGCGTCCACGCGTACAATGCTGTTGGCTTCCGTGGTAATGCCGGATTCCCGGCAGCGCTCCCAAGAGGCGAGGATGAACGGGGGGATATATTCGGGATCCACGGGGGCGGTCCCGTCGCGGAATTTTTGCCATTCCGCATACAAGGCTGCGTGCAGGGCTGGGGACGCCTGATCCGGCGCCTGAATCATGAGTGCGGGCATGGAGTGACCATCCGGAGAAAAACCTACTAGCCTGAACACTGCGAAAAAAACAGATTATCGCCTTTTACATACTAGAAAGTGATACCGGAAAAGCCTCCGCCGGGCAAACGGAAAATGCGCGAGTCCCGCTGGGGCTCCGCTTCGTGCTTTACTGGGAGGCTTTGCCCCCCTGACCCTGCAAGAGGTTCCCCCGTCAGTGCGGGCGCGCCGGAGTCGGCACAAGTGGGAGCGGGTGAATTCCCGCTGGCACGCGGGTTGTGCTTTGAGCTTATGCGTATTTCCCTCGGCGGCATTGCCGCTCAACGGAAAATGTGGTGGGGGTAAATGAAAGGCATCGTGGGCGGCATTTCGCCTATGGGAAAAAGCATGGGGAAAGGCATTCCGCGCAAACCTGAATGAATTCCCCGAGCGCCGTTTTCCCATCAGCGAAGCCTAGTAGGGAAGTGGAGGGGCCGGAGGAGGCATACCCCGTGTGGGCTCTCACATTAAAGGGGTTCCTCCCTCCGGTGCCGTCCAAGGTGGCTGAAACTCAGGCGCTCTTGGTTTCGCCTTCGCCCATTGGGGAAAAGACATCCGTCGCATTGCCCCGGCTCTTGCCGAGGCCGAGCAGGGTTGCGGAAAAGGCGGTCACGAACATGGCCATGAACAGGATGAACATGGAGGCGTATTGTCCGATGCCGTAGGCGGCCTGACCGGGGGCCTGCGCTTCCATGATCCACCCGCTGGCGAGCTGAAGCAGGGCCGTCCCGATATAGGAGTAGATGTTGATCATCCCGGTGGCCGTGCCCACGATTTCGGGTGGGAAGTCCTCTTGTACCTTGGTGAGGGCGATGCCGCCGAACCCGCCGCAGAAGATGCCGAAGGCGAGGCTCCAGACCGGGAGCAGGGAGGTGGGGAGCACGGGATGATCCGCAAGCAGCGGCGCGGCGAGCAGGATGGTGACGCCGCTGGCGGCGAGGAGCAAGACACCCTTGGACCACCGGACCCACGTCACGACGACCCCCACCAGCGACGGGCCGACCACCGCGCCGAGGGCCATGCAGAAAAGGATGCCGCCCGCCGTGCCCTTGTCGAGGCCGTAGCCTTGAATGAAATACGGCCCGGCCCAGAGCCCGGTCATGGCGTAGAACGACCCGTACATGCAGAAGAACCACGTGGATACGCTCCAATAGGTGCGGCTGCGGACGATGCGGAGCATGGTTTCACGCAAGGGCGGGGCGGGGTGTTTGCGGGGAGCGATGGAAACCCATGCCGGGGCGTACCCGGCCTCTTCGGGGCGGTTGCGTACCCACAGCCATGTGGCGCCGGCCACAAGCACGGTCGCCGCCGTAGCTGCGAACATACTGCCGCGCCAGCCCACGGCCTGCGAGAGCAGCATGAGCGGATAGGTGGCGAGGAGCATACCGCCCGTGCCGAGGGAAAGGATCAAGCCCGTGCCGAGGGCGTGCCGTGCCGGAGGGAACCAGTACAGGATCACCCGCAAGGCGGGCACGAAGACCATGCCCATGCCGACGCCGATGAGCACGCGGCCGGCCGTCGCCGCCGTTACAGAGCCGGAAAGGGCGAACAGGAGCGACCCCGCCGCCCCGATGAGGAGGAACGAGGCGATGGTGTTGCGCGAACCCCAGCGGTCCGAAAGGATGCCCGCCGGGATCTGCATGAACCCGTACGGGTAAAAATAGGCGGAGCTCATGACCGACATGAGCCCGCCGCCGACGGCGAATTCGCGCATGATGTCCACGGCGAGGGTGCTCGTGGATGTCCGAAAGAAACTGACGAGCGCATAGCAGATGGTCAAAATGGAAAAAATAAACCATGCATGTCGGGTCATGGCTTTGGATGAATGGGGGGACATAGGGCCTCCGTGAAAGCCGCGACCGCCGGACGGGAGGGCGCAGCAAAGCCTTCCGGCGGAAATGCTTTCCGTCGTCGGCTTTTTCGGGAATAAGGGGGGGCGTGCGTCCGGCGGGACGCCCTCAACAGGGGCTGAAAGCGTCCCGCCGGGGGATTATTCCCCGCACGGGATATCGAGCTTGAGCGCCTTGATCGCGTTGCGGTACAGCAGGTTGGGCAAGACTTCAGGCTTGAAGGGCAGAGCCTTGAACTGCTCCACGCCTTCGCGGAAGCCGATGAACGGATAGGCCGTGCCGAACAGGAAACGCTCGGAGAGGAAGGTATTGGCGGCCATGACGTAATCGCTCACGCCGGGCATATTGTACATGTACATGTCAGGGCAGAGGTACAGGTTGGGGCGCTTGAAGGCCACGAACAGGATTTCCGTAACCCACGGGTAGCCGCCGTGCGTGTTGATCACGGTCATTTCGGGGAAGTCGCCGCACACCCGGTCGATGATGATCGGGTTGCTGTGGCTGAGATCCGGGCCGTTGCCCCCGCCGCCCATGAGCAGCACCGGGATGCCGTGCTCGGCGCAGTATTCGTATATGGGGTAGATGCGGCGGTCATCGGCATACATGGGGCTGGCCAGCACGCCGGGCTCCATGCCCACGGCCTTGAGCGGCCCGTTCACCACGAAACGCTCGATCTCCTCCAGCGCCTTGGCGCGGTTCGTCGGATCGATCCCGGCGACGCCGATGAATTTTTCCGGGTAATCCGCGACGATGGCGGCGATGTCCTCGTTGGGCACGTTACCCATGAAGGCGTTGGCCTGACGGCCCGGCACGACACCCAGCGTCACGCCGCCTTCCTCCATTTCCTTGAGCATCAGCTCCATGTCGCCCTGTTTGGCGGACGGCGGGGGAACCATGCCGAGCTTGCCGCTCCAGCTGGCGATGCGTTCCTGATTGCGGAAGATGTGCATATTCAGAAAACCGCGCGTGGCGGGACGGAGCCTGAAATCAATGATCATGATATTTCTCCCGGCCCTTGCGGGCCTGTTGGGGCGGTGCGTCCGCAGCGGGCGCTTACTTGATGGAACACCCGGCCTGAAAACCGGACTCGATGGCGGTCAGGATTTTGCCGACGGAGGCGCAATCCCCCACGCGGACGCAGGGGCAGCCCATCTCTTCAAGCTCGGCGGCAAGGGCGTTTTCGGCCCGGTAGCCCACGGCGATCACGAGCGTGTCAAAGTCGTCAAGCCAGCGTTCCGAGCCGGAAGGGAATTTGGCTTTCACCTTGCCTTCTTCGGTGACTTCAAGCACCTGCGTACTGGTAAGGAAGCGCGTGCCGTACTCCCTGAGGCGCTGCATCAGATAACGGCGGGTACGTGATTCCATATCCTTCGCCAATTCGGGCTGAAGTTCGAGGATGGTCACATCCGAACCCTGCGCGGCGAGGAACTCGGCGGTTTCACAGCCGATAAGCCCGCCGCCGATGACGAGCGCCTTTTCCCCGGCTTTGGCTTCACCGGAGAGGATGCTCTGGGCTACCACCGCGTTCCGGGCCTTGCGGCAAAAGCCGGGGAATACCGGGGAGCTGCCCGTGGCGGCGATCACGGCGTCCGCGCCGAGATCCCGTACCGCTTCGGGCGTGAGGGCGGCCCCGAGGTGCAGCCCGACGCCCGCCCGCTTCAACTGTCGCTCGAACCAGCCCGTGACATGGCCCAGATCTTCCTTGTGCGGAGGCTTGCAAGCCACGTTGAGCAGACCGCCGAGGCGATCCGATTTTTCATACAGATCCACCGTATGCCCCCGGAACCGGGCGGCAAGGGCGGCCTGCATCCCGGCGGGGCCGCCGCCGATGACCGCGACTTTCTTGGGGGACGCCACGGGATCGAGATCATATTTGCCTTCCGCACCGGACAACGGGTTCAGGGCGCACCCGACGCCCGTTCCGCGCGCGGATCCGGCTACGCAGCCCTCGTTGCAGCCCACGCACCGGATGATGTCTCCGGCCTCGCCCGCCGCGACCTTGGCGGGCAGGAACGGATCGGCAATGAGCGCACGGCCCATCGCCACCATGTCCGCATCCCCGCGATCGATGATGCCCTGAGCCGTCTGCTCGTCGGCTACGCGGCCCGCCACGATGACGGGCACGGCGGCCTCAATGCCGTCGCGCACGGCGCGGGAAAGGGGCGCGTTCCAGCCCTTCTCCACGCAGGCGGGCGGGGAAACCATGAAATTCGTCTCGCGCAGCCCCACGGAAACGTGCAAAGCGTCGATGCCGTCGGCTACCAGCCGCTTGGCGAGGGCGACGGAATCCTCCAGCGTGGTGCCGCCGGGAAGCCCTTCAACGGCGCTCATGCGGTAGGTGACCGGGAAATCCGGCCCCACGGACTCGCGGACTTTGCGGCAGACCTCAAGGGCGAAGCGCATACGGTTTTCCAGCGAACCGCCGTATCCGTCGGTGCGCCGGTTGGTATAGGGGGAAAGGAACTGGCTGATGAGATAGCCGTGCGCCCCGTGGATTTCCACGGCGTCAAACCCGGCTTCGCGGGCACGGATGGCGGCCTTGCCCCAGCATTCCACGAGGCGGGCGATTTCCTCTTCGCTAAGGATCACGCTGTTGTCGTAGGGGGTCACGCCGGGGATGGCGGATACGAGAGGCACGGCATGGCCCGAAAATTGGGGGAGCGCGGCGCGCCCGCCGTGCTGGAGCTGGATGGAAATGCGCGCCCCGTGCCGTTTCACGCGGCGGGCCAGATCGGTGAGGCCGGGCAGGCGCGCGTCGTCCGCGATGCTCAGGCCACGGGAGAAGGAGTTGCCGGTGGGATCGACGGATGTGGCCTCAATGGTGACAAGCCCGGCCCCACCCTTGGCACGCTCTTCGTAGTAGCGGAGCATACGCTCCGTGACGCCGCCGTCCGGCGCGGCGTATTTCGTACACATGGCGGGGAAGACAATCCGGTTTTTGATCAACAGCGTGTTGATGCGGATTGGATTGGTGCAACAAGATGTGTTCATGGAACCTCCAGATGAGAAAGACATCTTGCCTGCGGCAATGCAAGCCATGTGCCATCTTTCCGGCGGATGAGGCGTGCCGCGCCGGGCCGTTTCCGCCTTTTTCCTGACCCCCGGAATTCATTCCGATACAGTGGGCGGCTCTGAATATCCCAAGTGTTCCCGTATCTTCGCTTCCCCGTCCAGAGAGTGTGCCCGGTGTGCAAAATGTGGGCATGTATTTGTAGACATGTTCATAGAATATGATTTATAATAGACATACGTAAACACGCTTTGTGCGGAGAGGAACATGGAAGAGCATATCGAGCGGAACAAAAGGGTCCTTGAACAGTGGGAGCGCTTCCACAGGCAAGAGCCCGTGGACGAATCCGCCGTCCGGCCCCTGATCCTGCGTTCATGGAAGCGCTGCCGCCTTCAGGGGGTCAGGCCGGACAACGCCTCCAAAGTGTCCCTCAGCCCCGCCGCGCTGGAAAAGCTGCTCGATCGGAACGCGGATCTTGTAGCGGTGGCCAAAAGCATCATGGAAAAGCTGTATAACCCCATCAGCACTTCGCGCAGCTTCATTTCCCTGTCCGACGCGCAGGGGATCGTCCTGCACGCGCTCTGGGACAATACCGGCAGCTACCCTATCCCGCACCTCGCGCCGGGCAACCTCGCGGCGGAAAGCGCCTCGGGGACCAATGCCATCGGGACGTGCCTCGTGGAACATACGCCTGTGGAGACGCTGGCTTCGGAACATTACTGCCGCTCGTTCCACGGCTGGTTCTGCTCGGCGGCCCCCATCAGGGACAGCCGGAACGCCATCGTCGGCGTGCTCAATGTGACGCTCCCGAGCGCCCTGTACCATCACCATACCCGGGGGATGATGGAAGCGGCGGCCCACGCCATCGCGGAACAGCTCCGCCTGCGGCTGCTCCTTCAGGAACAGAAGGCCATCATTGAAATGTTGGATGAAGGGGTGGTCGTGCTGGAAGGCGACGGCACGATACGGACGCTGAACAACAAGGCGCAAGCCATGCTCGACCTGCCGCCGGACGCTGTGCACGGCAACATTCAGGACATCATCTTTTCCAGCGACATCATCCGGGCGATCCTCTCGGAAAGCGGCCAATTCAGCGATCAGGAAGCGTTCCTCCAGCTCAAGGGCGGTTCGCTCAACTGCATGCTTTCGCTCACCCGCTTGGAATCGGGGAAAGGCCGGGTGCTGACCCTGCGCGAGACCAAAAGGATCAAGGAATCCGCCGTGCGCGTCACCGGGGCCAAGGCCGTCTATACTTTCGATCACATTGTCGGCAACGCGCCCGCCACGCAGGAGGTCGTACGCATGGCCCGCATGGCGGCCCAGAGCGATGTGACCACCCTCATCCTCGGGGAAAGCGGCACGGGCAAGGAACTTTTCGCGCAGTCCATCCACAACGGGGGCAGGAGGGCCAACGCGCCTTTCGTCGTGGTGAACTGCGGGGCACTGCCGCGCAACCTCGTGCAGAGCGAGCTTTTCGGCTATGATGAAGGCTCTTTTACGGGCGCAAGCCGCCTTGGGAAGCCCGGCAAATTCGAGCTGGCGGACAACGGGACCATTTTTCTTGATGAAATCGGGGAGATGCCCCTTGAAGCGCAGGTCAGCCTGCTCCGTCTGCTCCAGAACGGCGAAGTGACCCGCGTGGGAGGCAAACACACCCGCCTCGTCAACGTGCGGGTGCTCGCCGCCACGAACCGCAATCTTGAAAACGCCATCCGTCAGAACGCCTTCCGCGAGGATCTCTACTATCGCTTGAACGTCTTCACTCTCAACGTGCCTCCCCTGCGCGAACGCAGTTCGGACATCGCGCTTCTGATCAACCATTTCCTCGATCACTTCGTCGCCTCCCTCGGGCGCGGCCCCTTGCGGGTTACGGATCGGGCTATGGATGTGCTCCTCGGTTACCCGTGGCCCGGCAACATCCGTGAGCTTGAAAACGTCATAGAAAGGATGGTGCATATGTCGCAAGGGGTGCCCTCCATCGACATTGACGTGTTGCCCGCGAACATCCTCAATCACGAGGGCATACCGGGGGGCGTGCCGCGTCCCGCCGTCCCTCGGGGGCTCCTTTCGCATCAGGAGAAGGAGACCATCGTCCGGGCGCTTCAGGAGGCCGGGGGCAACATCCGGGCGACCGCGAAGGCCCTCGGCATTTCCCGGAGCGGCCTGTACGTCAAGATGCGCCGTTTCGGCCTGTCGCCGGACGAGTGCCGGTAGGGTCAGGGAGGAAGGGCGTTGGGAAATTTGGAGGGGGAGGCTGTGCAACAGGAGTTCGTTCCGGCGAATAGAGAATAAGCGAAGCAAGCAGGCCGACAGTTCGTTTCACTTAAAGAAAGACGCGAGGCACTGCCGCGCGTCTTTCTTTTTGACACAGGGAAAGATTGAAAACATTCCCCACCCTCCATCCGGGGGTGCAGGGGAATCATTCCCCTGCCGGGGGAGTCTGAGGGGCGAGGAGCCCCTCAGTCTTTCAGTTTTCTACAGCCAGCCTTTTTCCTTGTAGTATTTTGCCGCGCCGGGATGCAGCGGCAGAGCGAGCCCCTG
>ENA-UPWK01002058-UPWK01002058.1-human-gut-metagenome-genome-assembly--contig:-NODE-2058-length-10545-cov-74.833970_pt1 | contig 10545 bp, 6 predicted proteins | sample MGYA00250048_ERZ773373 | MGnify/ENA primary metagenome ERZ773373 (study PRJEB29103, sample SAMN06112059) | human gut metagenome | biome: human gut; feature: ankylosing spondylitis patient; material... | reverse complement strand
CAGCCAACGCCATTTCCACGGACCGCTTCATCCTGTACGCCGTACTAGCCGCCGTGGTGGCGGTAGCCTACTCCTTCCGGGCGCGCAGGTACGGAAAAACGGAATAAAGAAGACGCTGCCGTTCCCAGGCGTATGGCCGGGTTCAATCATGTCTTGAAAAACAATCGGGCCGTAAGAAACCAACATGCGGCCCGGTCATTCCTACCGTCAGGTTTCCTTTTGCAAAAGCGCCGGAAGACACAAATTACATAAGGGCAGGAGCAGGCAAAAGTTCTGAAGAAGGTCAGGAGATACGGCAGTCGTTAAGCAGCTCGTCCATATAAAAAGTCATTTCCGCCAAAGCTTCACGGTATTCCGTTTGGGGGAGAAGCCACAGGATTTCGCGGGCCGCTTCGTTTTTCTCCAGCGCTACCTGAATCGCTTTGTCCAGAGCCTCTGCAAAAACGGGATTATCCTGAAAGGCAGAGTAATCCACTACTTCACGGTTTTCAATGGCGTCCCGCAGGGTCGCTTCCACATTCCTGTCACCGCATTCCAGTAAATTGAAGATGGGCAGGGTCAGCTTACCCTTGGTGGCGTCCGTATGAAGCGTCTTGCCGGCATCGTCTTCATCCCCCACCATGTCCAGGCAGTCGTCGTAAATCTGGTAGGCTACACCCAGCAGATCCCCCAGCTGATAAAGGGATTCCTCCACTTCCGGGGTTACTCCGGAAATCCAGCCAGCCCCCCCCGTAGCCGCGGAGAAAAGGGAAGCGGTTTTTTTCCGGATGATTTCAAAATATTCCTCCCGGGTCATGCTCAGATCATAAAGGCGGCTGGACTGGGCCACCTCCCCCTGGCATACGTTCCTGACGGTATTCGCCAGCCTGCGGCAGAATTCCGTGCTGCCAAATTCCGTACCCAGCACCATGGCATGGGAAAACAGAACATCCCCCAACAGTACGGCCAGGCTGTTGCCCCAGAGGGCATTCGCCGTAGCCTCGTCCCGGCGTTTATCGGCCTCGTCAATCACGTCATCATGCACGAGGGAAGCCAGATGCACCATTTCTAGCAGAGCGCCCAGCCGGATATGGGCCGGTTTGATGCCGCCCGTAGCGCCGGCAACCAGCAAAACCAAGGCCGGACGAAGCATTTTACCCTTGGACTGGCATACCGTCTCCATGTAATCGGCCACTTCCGGGTCAAAACATGATGATTGCGCTTCAACAAACTCGGAAACCTGCTTCAATTCCGGCTTAACCAGTTGAAGATAGTGCTTCTGGGATCGTAATTTCGAAAAGAACGGAATGGACATGATATAGAACGGGGGCAGCGCTGGTCAGCGCCGCAGGGATTGTGGCATATTTAAAGTTCCCTAGCAATGTATTTCACAGGACATCTTTTCATAACCGGACGGCAATCCGCCAAACCCGATTAGCCAGGCACCGGCCCCCTACAGGGATAGGTCTCATTTTGACCTTGAGCCAGGAGATTTTCCTTCTACACTGGGCCATCATGAGAGCCTTGGTCTATGATTGCTGCGCGGGCATCAGCGGAGATATGAATCTGGCCGCCCTGATTGATTTGGGAGCGGACCGGAAAAATCTGGAACGGGAACTGTCCAAATTGCATGTGCACGGGGAGTGGAAGCTGGAATGTCGCCGGACCCAGCAGCATGGCATCCAGGGAACCCGGATTGACGTGCTGACGGAGGAAGAAGGGCATTCCGGCTACAGCCATACGCACCATCACCGGACTATGGCGGATATACAAAAACTTATTGAGACAAGTGCCCTTTCCAACACCGTAAAGCGGACGGCTCTTTCTATTTTCACCATGCTGGCGGAGGCGGAAGCCCGCGTACACGGCACTACTCCTGAAGAAGTACATTTCCATGAAGTGGGCGCAGTGGATTCCATCATCGATATCACGGGAGCAGCCATCTGCCTGGAAATGCTCCGGGTGGATGCCGTCTTTACCGGACCGGTGGAGCTGGGGTCTGGCACTGTAACCTGCCAGCACGGAACAATGCCCGTTCCTGCGCCGGCAACGGCTTTGCTGGCTAAACATTTCCGGGCTACTTTGAATGGGACCGCCCATGAGGCCACCACACCCACCGGAGCCGCCTACATTGCCGCCCTGGCGCAGCCCGTCCCCTCTCCGCTGGCAGGCCGTATTACCGCAACCGGCTATGGAATCGGCCACCGCCAGGGACTGCCCATACCGAATATTCTCCGGGTGATGCTGGTAGAAACGGAAGAAGAGGAAACTTCCCCGGAACTGCTGACGGAGCTGTGCGCCAACATAGATGATATGACATCGGAACAAACCGCCTACCTAACGGAAAAACTGATGGAGGCAGGCGCTCTGGATGCCTGGCAGGAGTCCGTCTGCATGAAAAAAGGCCGTCTGGCAGTCAAGGTTTGCGCCTTGTGCGCTCCGGAACAGACGGACCGCGTACGGGAAGCTTTCTTCCTGCACAGCAGCACGCCAGGCATCAGGCAGCATGGCATGCTCCGCCATCTTTTGCGCAGGGAAAACGCTCCCGTCCATACGCCCCATGGAACGGTTCATGTCAAAACTTCCTTTATGCATGGTCGTCCCCATCACCGGAAAGCGGAATTTGAAGATTGCAGAACCCTCGCGGAAAAGACCGGGTTGCCTCTGGCACAATGCCAGATGATGGGGCTTTTTCCCACACCTTCCCATGACGACGACGCCACAGACTCCGTTTGAACGGCTGCGCGCCGTCCTTCTCCCCAGGGAGCGCATAGCCGTCGCCTTGTCCGGAGGGCTGGACAGTAGTGTGTTGCTTGCCGCCGCCGTCCGGATCCTGGGAGCGGATCACTGCCTTGCCCTGACCGCGCAAACGCCCTACGTGATGGAGGAGGAAGTGCGGGACAGCGCGGCGTTATGCCTCCGCTTGGGCGTCCATCAGGAAAAACTGGCGTTTCCCATCCTGCCCGCGCTTGCGAATAATCCGCCCCTGCGCTGCTACCTGTGCAAGCATGCCCTGTTTTCCTCCCTGGCAGCCAGAGCGGCTGAGATGGGGTTCCCCCTGCTGGCGGACGGCTCCAATCTCGACGACCTGGACGATTACCGGCCAGGCCGCAAAGCTTTGCAGGAGCTCGGCATCCCGAGCCCCTTTCTGGAAGCAGCCATGAATAAAGAGGATATCCGCCGTCTGGCCTGCTGGCTGGGCTTTCCGGAATCAGTCAGCGGCAAACCGGCCTACGCGTGCCTGCTGACCCGGCTGGAACACAACCGCCCCGTGACGGAAGCTCTGCTGAGACGCGTGGACGCAGCGGAATCTTTCCTGAGGACTCTGGGGCTGAAAGGTTGCCGCGTTCGTGTTCACGGAGGCAGCCTGGCCCGCATTGAATTGCCGGAAAAGGAACGTAAACTGTTCCGGGACGGACAGCTTGCCGCCACCGCGGCACGCCGACTGCGGGAATTGGGCTTCCGGCACATCACCCTGGACCTGGAAGGATATTCCAGAGGGAGTATGAACGAACCCTCATGAACGACATCACATCCATTCTGCATCAGTTTAAAAAAGGACTCCTTTCTGCGGAGGAAGCTGCGGAAAAAATCAGAGCCTGCACCGTACCCGCTTCTTTTCATACGGATATTGATTACAGTCGCCTGGAACGCACCGGATGCCCGGAAGTTATTTACGGCGCAGGAAAAACGCCGGACCAGATTGAAGAAATAGCCCGCAGCCTGCTTGCCGCCGGACAAAATGTTCTGGCTACGCGCCTGAGCGGGGAAGCCATGGACCGCCTGAACCGCGCCTTTCCGGCGGCGGATATGCATCCGGAAGCCCGTCTCATGCGCATTACTCCGAATCCTGTCCTGCGGACGGAGAGCTTCGTCGGCATCGTCAGCGCTGGAACCTCGGACCAAGCCGTAGCGGAAGAAGCCGCCCTGACGGCGGAATTTCTGGGCAGCCGGGTAATCCGGTACCGGGACTGCGGCGTGGCCGGCCTGCACCGCCTGGTTTCCCATCTGGATTCCATTCGCCAAGCTACTGCGCTGGTGGCCGTGGCGGGCATGGAAGGCGCTCTCCCCAGCGTGCTGGCAGGTCTGGTAAAAGCCCCTGTGATCGCCGTGCCTACCAGCGTGGGCTATGGAGCCAATTTCCGAGGGGTAACCACCCTGCTCGCCATGATGAATTCCTGCGCCAACGGCGTTTCCGTCGTCAACATAGACAACGGTTTCGGGGCCGGATTCAACGCCCACCTGATCAACAGCCTGGCGTCCCGGCCCAGCTGAGGGCCGCTTCTCCATGACGGAACCTCCGGCATCCGTCATGGACAGATCCGCCGAATGGGCGTTAAATGTTCCGGAAACACCACTCTCCATCCCCTCGTCATGACCAGATTTCCCTTGTTCCATGCCTTTTCCTGCTCCCTGCTTGCCCTGGCTTCCCAGGCGCTTGGGTGGCAGACCTCCGGAGAATCCGTCCCCGCAGTCCCTCAGGAATTCCGCGCGGCATGGATATCCACCGTTCATAATATTGACTGGCCCTCCCGTTCCGGCCTCTCCGGAGCAGACCAGCGCGCGGAGCTGCTGAAAATTCTGAACACCTGCGCACAGTTAAAGCTGAACGCCGTGTTTCTTCAAGTGCGTCCGAACGCCGACGCCCTGTACCGCTCTTCTCTGGAGCCATGGAGCCAGTGGCTCTCCGGCCCGGGCGTCAATCCGGGCTATGACCCTCTGGCTTTCGCCATTCAGGAGGCTCACCGCCGCGGCATTGAATTGCACGCCTGGTTCAACCCCTTCCGGGCGAAGGCCAACGTCAAGCATGCCGTAGGCCGCAACCATATTTCCCTCACGCGTCCCGATCTGATGAAGCGAACCGGCTCCGTGCTGCTGATGAACCCCAGCGCTTCCGCCTCCCGCGACCACGCGCTGAAAGTTATCATGGACGTCGTGCGCCGCTACGACATTGACGGGGTACACCTGGACGACTATTTTTACCCTTATCCCACTCCCGGCCGCGCCTGGTCTTCCGCCAGCTTTGGAGACGGGAAATCCCCCTCCCAGCGCCGGGGCTACATTGACGACTTCGTGCAGGATATGTACAAATCCGTCAAATCTTCCAAACCCTGGGTGCGGGTGGGCATCAGCCCGTTCGGCATCTGGAGGCCGGGCGTTCCCGGCGGCATTGAAGCGGGAGTGGACGCCTACGAACACCTGGCCTGCGACGCCCGCAAATGGTTTTCCCGCGGATGGGTGGATTACCTGGCCCCTCAGCTTTACTGGCGCTGCAGCCCGGCCAAGCAGAGCTTTCCCGCATTGATGCAATGGTGGGCCGCCCAGAACTCCAGACGCCCGGTGTGGCCCGGCATTGCCACGGCACGCATCATGAGCAGCGAAGACCCGGGGCGCCCCGCCTCTGAAATAGCGGCGCAGGTCAACTATTCCCGCAGCCTTGCCAGAACCGCTCCAGGGCAATGCTTCTGGAGCATCAAATCCATCATGAGGAATGCCGGGGGCATCCAGAAATACCTGAACAGATTGTACCCCTCCATGGCTGTTCCTCCCGCCATGCCCTGGTGCGGAACCGGCACCCCCGGACAACCGCAGAATTTTTACGTGGCGGATAACGGTTCCTCCGTAACCCTCTCCTGGCAGCCGTCCGGTAATCCCTCCCGGAAATGGGCCGTCCAGGCGCGTTACGGCAGCCAGTGGGCCACGCGCATCCTCCTGCCGGGCAGCCAGACCCGCGTAACCCTGCCCAAATCTTTCCTGGGGGATGCGGGATCCGTCGCCGTCAGGGGCGTCAGCGCCTATGGGGCCCAGGGCCCGGCAGCAGCCGTCAGAAGGTAAAAAAGCTCTTTTCCAACCGCCCCCACAGGGAGAAGAATAAAACACCCGAGGTTTCAGGTTTTTTGAACGCCTCCAAAACAATACATGTCCAAGCCCCCATGGATTCCCATGGCGCGGACATGAATAGAAGGCGTTTCATTGCTCTTTCCTCATTGGCGGCGCTGGGAACAATCAGCCAGGCCCGGGCAACAGGGCCGTTCATACAACCACAGCACAAGATGACTAAACAGAAAGATCCCTCTACGATCGGCTATGCCGACGGCAAATATGTATTACCTCCCCTGCCGTACGCCTACAACGCGCTTGAACCCATGCTGGATGAAAAGACCGTGCGCATCCACCACGACAAGCATCATGCGGCCTATGTCGCCGGCGCCAACGCCGCGGCTGAAAAGCTCCGCGAAATTGCGGATGGGAAACTGGACGCATCCGCCACCACCAACTGGGTGCGTAACTTGTCCTTTAATGCTTCCGGCCATGTTCTCCATACCATTTACTGGACCAATATGACGCCTGCCCCCAAAAAAGAACCGCAAGGGCCTCTGGTAGATGCCATCAAAGAAAAATTCGGTTCTCTGGAAGCCATGATGAAGGAATTCAAAGCGGCCTCCCAGGGTGTGGAAGGTTCCGGCTGGGGTATTCTGGGCGTGGATCCCATCAGCAAGACGCTGGTAATCTGCGGGGCGGAAAAACATCAGAATCTGGAAATTCCCGGCCTTGTCCCCATTCTCGTCTGTGACGTTTGGGAACACGCCTATTATCTGAAGCACCAGAATCTCCGGGCGGACTATATTGAAGACTTCTGCCGCCTTATCAACTGGGACGATGTGGAACGCCGCTACCAGGAAGCCATGGCTTCCTGACCGTTCTTTGCAGAGGTTGCTTTTCTTATCTCTGGCGGCACGGGCTCCCTGCAGCCCGTGCCGTTTTTTGATGTTCTTTCATCTCGCTCTTGCATCCGGCACGGCAATAGGGCATACTGCTGCAGACTAATTATCTATCATCACACGCATGAAAAAAGTTTTCGTCTCCGGTTGCTATGATATCGTCCATGCTGGTCATATCCAGTTTTTTGAAGAAGCTCGCGCTCTGGGCGACTATCTGATCGTCTCTTTTGCTTCGGAACCCGTGCTGTGGCACCACAAGCAGCGCAAGCCGTCCATTCCGGATGAACACAAAAAAGTTCTGCTGGAAAGCCTGCGCATGGTTGACAAGGTTATTCTGGGCACCGGCATGAAGAAAGGACTGGATTTTGAAGAAGAATTTCTTCAGGAAAAACCGGATATCCTGGCTGTCACGGAAGATGACCTTTACAGCGATATCAAGAAAGAGCTGTGCGCCCGCGTCGGGGCCAATTATGTAGTGCTTCCCAAGACGCCTCCCAAATTCACCCCCGTTTCCACCACCATGCTGGTGAACCGCATCAAGGCCCCATCCTCCGTACCCCTTCGCGTGGACTTTGCCGGGGGATGGCTGGACGTGCCCCGCTACGCCAGAAAAGGTTCCTATGTGATTAACTGCGCCATCACCCCCATGGTTTCCCTCTGCGAATGGCCGTATGAAAAACGTTCCGGGCTGGGAGGCAGCGGAGCGTGGGCCATGTTGGAAGGGCGCGATCCGGTCGCTTCCGAACTCGCCCTGGGCGTCGGCTGGCAGGATCCTGCCGTCATCGCAGAAACGGGGCTGTGCGTATGGCGCTCCGGCAGTTCTCCAGTGCTGGACGTCAAAGGCACGGGCGACTTTCTGGAAGGCAGAATGGCCATTTTATACACGGGAGAGGAACACGACACCCCAAAAATGGCGGATGAACAGCGGGACTACGTACGTATCTCCCAATCCTCCCTAATTGCCCGCACTGGAGTGCTGGAACGAAACATCAATACCCTGGCGGCAGGCGTAGCCCTGTATTACAGCGTGCAGCTTGACGAAGGAATGCGGCCCCTGCCGGATATTCCCAATGCCCTTGCCAAAAAATACCTGGGAGGCGGCTACGGAGGATATGCCCTGTATCTTTTCCCTTGCCGGGATGATCGCGATCAGGCTGTCAGGGACAACCCGGCAATGAAACAGGTGGAGCCGTACTGCCGCCAGCTGTTCAAGTAAATTTCCCTCTTTCATGTCCCTGATGAGGAACAGCCTGGTTGCCTCCGGCGCCATCTTTGCCTGCCGCCTGACAGGCATGGTCAGGGAAATTGTGTACACCTCCCTGTTCGGGGCTACTGGGGCCTTAGACGCCTTTTACACGGCTTTCCGTATCCCCAACCTGTTAAGGGACCTGTTTGCGGAAGGAGCTCTCTCACAATCCTATACCAGCGTAGCCTCCAAAACGAGGGAGGCGCAGGGCGATGCGGCCGCGTGGGAACTGACCAACAAGGTAGCAACCCAGCTTTCCACCCTGATGATCGCTATTGTAACGCTGGGGATTCTGTTTGCTGGGCCCGTCATGGAAGCTCTTTACAGCGGGGATCACTCTCCGGCGGAGCAATTGTTCGCCACGGACTTGAGCCGCATCATGTGGCCTTTCATCGGCTTCGCCTCGCTGTCCGCCCTCATCATGGGGGCGCTGAACATGGTGGGGGTTTTCGGATTGCCCATGCTGGCTTCCGCCGCTTTCAACGTTACTTCCGTCCTGCTCGGCCTGATGATCGGATATTTCATTGATCCATCCTTCGGCCCCAAAGCTTTGTACGGTTTTGCGTGCGGCGTCACCATCGGGGGCATGGCCCAAATTGCCGTACAGCTTCCCAAACTCAGAAAAACCGGCTTCCGCTGGAAACCCAATTTTCACTGGGACGATCCCCGCATGCGCAAGATATGGGGGCTGATGCTTCCCTCCGTGCTGGCTTCAGGCGTGACGCAATTCACCATCTTCATCAATACGGGGTTCGCTCTGGATCTCCAAAAAGGTTCCGTCACAGCCCTGACTACGGCGTTCCGCCTCTGGCAGCTTCCCGTGGGGCTTTTCGGAGTAGCGACGGGCATGGTGGTGCTGCCCGCCGTCTCCCGCATGATGGTGGGAGACGGCAGAAAGGAAGTGGCCGTCCACATCGCCAAAGGGTTGCGGCTGGTGGCATTCTTTGCGGTACCCGCTTTTCTCATCCTATCTATCCTGGGAACGGAATTCGTTTCCTCCGTATACCAGTGGGGCCGCTTTAACCAGGAGGCCGTGCGTTACACGGGGGAAGTGCTGGGAGCCTACTCCCTGGGCCTGCTGGGCTACGCCGGGACCAAGGTGGTGCAGCCCGTCTTCCTGGCTCTTGAAAAACGGTGGGTTCCCCTGATTGCCGCCGCCGTGGCTCTGGCTATCAGCATCGGCCTCAACTACTGTTTCGTCTACATCCTGCATAAAAACGCGGCGTGGCTGGCGCTGACCACCTCCGTGGTAACTACTTTCAATTTTCTCTTTTACTTCCTTTACCTGCGCCGCCAGCTGGGCGGCGTAGACGGACGGACGCTGCTCTCCGGACTGGCCAGGATAATGGCGGCGGGAGTATTGCTGGGAGCCGTATGCTGGGCAGGCAAGGCATGGTTCCTCCAGGGCTTCCTGAACTGGCCCTTCCCGGCCAGGGTGCTGGGGATATCCCTGGTCTGCGGTTGTGCCGGCATTGTTTACCTGGCAGCGGCTTTCCTGCTGAAGACGCCGGAGCTGGAAGCGGTGCGCGCCAAATTCCTGAAACGCTGACGGAAAAATTCCCTTCCACGAAGGGAGGAACGCCCTTCGCAAGAAAAAGAATGGCCGCCGCAAGCATTCTCCTTGCCAGGGGTGCGCTCAATGAGTAAAGTTTTTCCGCCTATGCGGAGAACAGCCTGTTTTCCGCCAGGGCATCAAAAACTACGACTGCACCACAACAATGGATATGATTTCCCCCAGCATTGCGGCATTGACCCCTTCCCTGACCCTCAAGGTGACCAACCGGGCCAAGGCTATGAAAGCCTCCGGTGAAGAAGTTTACGGTTTGGCAGGCGGTGAACCTGAAATGGACACCCCGGAAAACATCAAGCAGGCAGCTATCGCGGCCCTGAACAACGGAGCCACCAAATATACGCCTTCCGCCGGTCTGCCCGCACTCCGCCAGGCCATCGCTGAAAAGCTCAAGAGGGAAAACAACCTGGAATACGATTTCACCCAGATCACCGTGGGAGCCGGAGCCAAACACGCCTGCTTCAACGCCATCATGGCAACCATATCCGAGGGGGACGAAGTCATCATCCCCGCACCGTACTGGGTCAGCTATCCGGAAATGGTCCGCATGTGCGGCGGCATTCCCGTCATCGTGGAAACTACGGCGGACAACGGATGGAAGCTTACCGCCGAACAATTTGAGGAAGCCATGACCCCCCGCACCAAAATGGTCATCCTCACTACCCCGAACAATCCGACCGGAGCCGTTTATTCCGAAGAAGAACTGCGTGCCCTGGGAGAAGTGGCCCTGAGCGAAGACATCCTCATTCTGGCTGATGAAATTTACGAACATCTCGTATATGGAGACACCAAACACGTCAGCATCGCCTCCCTCAGTCCGGAGCTGTATGACCTGACCATCACCATCAACGGCTTTTCCAAGGGCTACGCCATGACCGGATGGCGCCTGGGCTACTCCGCAGCGCCGGCCGCCATTGCCAAGGCCATCCAGATGATTCAGGATCATACCACGTCCAACGTCTGCACTTTCGCCCAGTATGGCGGCATTGAGGCCCTTACGGGAGACCAGAGCTTCATCAGCGACATGC
>ENA-UPWK01002056-UPWK01002056.1-human-gut-metagenome-genome-assembly--contig:-NODE-2056-length-10552-cov-6.097852_pt1 | contig 10552 bp, 8 predicted proteins | sample MGYA00250048_ERZ773373 | MGnify/ENA primary metagenome ERZ773373 (study PRJEB29103, sample SAMN06112059) | human gut metagenome | biome: human gut; feature: ankylosing spondylitis patient; material... | reverse complement strand
CTGCGCGACGCCACACTGCTTACCCCTCCGCGAAAAACACCTTGCGCCTGCGGCGCAACTGCTTTTTCGTCTGCGGGACTCGCTGTGCGGCTGCGACCCACGCCTCCGCGCTTCCTGTCACGCTGCGCGCCCTCCGCGACGGGCAGCGTTCATCCGGGGTTCCTCCTCGCGGCATAGCCGCTGCGGCCTCCGCTACAAACGTGCCACCGGCACGTTTGCTCACGCTGCGGTTTCGTCTTCATGTCCTCTTAGCTCCTCTATGCGCCTACCCTCCACGCTTCCTCAGATCCGGTGCATGGCGTTGAAAATATCCTCCCGCTGGGCGCGGATGTCCAGGCTGCGGGCCTCACCCTCCCGTTCCAGCAGGGCGGCCAGCTCGGCGAAGGGGATGTCGCAGGCGCCGGCGTCCACCAGCATAACCATGGTGAAGTCCCCCTGGAGGATGGTCTGGCTGATGTCCAGAATGTTGACATTGTGCTGGGCCAGCAGGGCGCAGACCAGGGACATGATACCCACCCGGTCCTTGCCGAGAACGGTGACGATTGCTCTCATAATAGAACAGCTCCTTTGCGGTTTTTACGGATATGGGGGACTCTCACTGCAGCTCATCCAGCGTCAGCCCGAAGGCGGGCAGGAAGTGCTCCAGAAAGTAGTCCAGCTCGGGCAGATCATAGCCCCGCAGGGCCTCCAGCGTCTGCTCCGCGGCCTGCTTGAATTCGGCGTTGCCCGCCTTGAGCTCCTCCACGCATTTGATGTGGGCCGAGAGCTTGTCGGCGGCCTTGACCAGTGTTCTGAGCCCGGGGTCGTAGTCCTCCCGCAGCAGGGGGTCAAAGGAGGGGCGGAGGGCCTCCGGCAGCATATGCAGCAGCTTGTTGGCGGAGAACTGCTCCACTTCCCTGTAGGCGTCCCGGATGTCGGGGTTGTAGTACTTGATGGGGGTGGGCAGGTCGCCGGTGAGGATCTCCGGCGCGTCGTGGTAAAGGGCCGCTGCGGCGGCCAGACCGGGGTCGGCGTCGCCGCCGAACACGTCCCGCCGGATCACGGCCAGGGCGTGGGCCAGCACCGCCACCATGTGGGAGTGCTCCTGAATGTTCTCCTGAAAGGTGTTGCGCATCAGCCCCCAGCGGTTGATGTACCGCATCCGGGAGAGGTAGGCGAAGAACGGGTACTGGTCTGACATGGTCATCCCTCCTGCGAAAGCAAACTATTCTACCACAGAAGCGGCCGGTTTGTAAACCGTCGAAAAAGGAGGGCGGCCCTGGGCCGCCCTCCTTATCTTATATTACTGGGTCTGCTTGACCTCAAAGGCGGCGACACTCTGCTCAAAGGCGGAGCGGTCGGCGTCGGAGCCGTGGACCTCCACCTTCACCGGGTGGGAGAGATCCAAGGAGAACAGGCCCATGATGGATTTGGCGTCGATGACGTATCGGCCGGAGAGCACGTCCACCTCGCAGGGGCAGCAGGTGGCCGCGTTGACAAACTGGCGTACATCCTCGATGGAGGACAGCGACACGAAGAACTCAGACATGAAAGGGCACCTCCTAAATGACTGTATACAAACGGTGGGGCTTTGCTTTATAATTAGGGTATCCCCATTATAGACAGGAACGGGGAAAAAATTCAATGGGAAAGCCGCGGTAAACCGGAAATTCTGTTTTTTTCACAAAGAGCCGCGGTCATATGCGAGGAAAAGACATGCGAGTTGCTATCTACACCTTGGGCTGCAAGGTCAACCAATACGAGACGCAGGCGATGGAGGCGGAGCTCACCGGCCGGGGCCACGCCCTGGTGCCCTTTGACGGGGCGGCGGACGCCTATGTGATCAACACCTGCACCGTCACGGCGGTGAGCGACAAGAAATCCCGCCAGATGATCCGGCAGGCCCGCAAGCGCTCCCCCCACGCGGTGGTGGCGGTGTGCGGCTGCTACGCCCAGACCGATCCGGAGGCGGTGGAGGCCCTGGGGGTGGATCTGGTCATGGGCACGGCCGACCGCATGGGCTTTCTGGACGCGCTGGAGGCCCTCAGCCCCGACGGCGGACACCCGGTGGTAAGGGTGGACGACGCCCTGCGCCGCCGCCAGTATGAGCATCTGCCCGCCGGCGGCCTGGAAGGGCGCACCCGGGCCATGCTCAAGGTGGAGGATGGCTGCGTCAACTTCTGCACCTACTGTATCATTCCCTACGCCCGGGGGCCGATCCGCTCCCTTCCCTTGGAGGAGGCCGCCTGTGAGGCAAAGCGCCTTGCCGGGGCGGGCTACCGGGAGCTGGTGCTCACCGGCATCGAAATCTCCTCCTGGGGACACGATCTCAAAAATGGGCAGGGCCTGATCGACCTTGTGGAGGCGGTGTGCGCCGCCGCGCCGGAGTGCCGGGTGCGGCTGGGCTCCCTGGAACCCCGCACCGTCACGGAGGACTTCTGCCGCCGGGCCGCCGCCCTGCCCAACCTGTGCCCCCATTTCCACCTCTCCATGCAGAGCGGCTGCGACGCCACGTTGAAGCGGATGAACCGGAAATATGATTCCGCCCGGTATTATGAGAGCGTAACATTACTCCGGGAACACTTTGATCGACCCGGTATCACCACCGATCTCATTGTGGGCTTCCCCGGCGAGACGGAGGAGGAGTTCGACCAGACCCTGGACTTTGTACGCCGGTGCGCCTTCTCCGCCATGCACATCTTCCCCTACTCCCGCCGTACCGGCACCCCGGCGGCCACTCTGCCCGGCCAGGTGCCCAAGGCGGAGAAGGAGGCGCGGGCCCGCCGGGCGGCGGCGGTGGCGGAGGAGCTGCGGGCGGCCTGGCTGGAGCGCTGGGTGGGGGAGACCCTGACCGTGCTCTTTGAGGAGGAGAAGGAGGGCCTCTGGCGTGGCCACGCCCCCAATTATACGGAGGTCTTTGCCCCGGGCGAGGGACTACATAATGTCATAAAAGAGGTAAAAATAACGGGAATTCATCGGGACGGACTGAAAGGAAGCGTGCTGGAATGAACCGGAGGCTGTTCCCCCTGGCCCTGAGCCTCGCCCTGCTGGCGGGGTGCGCCCCCGCGCCGGAACCCGCACCCGAGCCCACACCCACCCCGGCCGCGGCGGTGGACTTCCACACCTTTCTGGACGCGGTCAACGAGAAGCGCCGGGCCGTCATCGAGGAGGGGGAGCCCCTGGACATCTCCCCCTGGACGCCGGACTTTGCCGACCAGAACACCACCTTCACAGATGGGGAGATGGAGCTTTTGCTGACGCCCCATGGCCCGGCGGAGAACCTGACCATGGAGCAGGCCCGGGAGGACGTGGAGACCGCCTTCACCCTCCTGCGCACCACCTACGGGGCATACGAGTACTTCGGTGGCGACCAGGTCTTTGACGGCCTGCGGGAGGATGCCCTGGCCCGGCTGGAGGAGGCTGACCCCGGTCTCCCGCTGGCGGACGCGGTGGCGGAGGCCCTGTATACCGTGCTGTCCCCGGTGGTGCGGGACGGGCACTTTGCTGTTGGCCGCCGACACCTGATTGAGCCCTATGAACTCAACACCTACTATGTGCCCGGCGTGTATATCGACACCCCCGCCGGACTGAGCAAAGACTACATAAAGCCCACCATCGGCCCGGACGGGGCCATCACCTATGGCTTTTTCGCCATGAGCAAGGACGGGAGCGATTTGCCGGACACCCTGGGGGATCACGAATTGAACTGGGCACTGTGTGAGCCGGCGTCCTCCTATTCCTATTCCCGTGAGGTTTTTTACGAGGGCCAGTGTCAGGGGATCCCCATGCTGGAGTCCCGGCACATGTCCGCCAGTACGCCGGAGGGAGAGGCCCAGCTGGAGCGGTTCGCCTCCTGTGGCGGGGAGTACGCCGACGCGCCCCTGCTGATCTTCGACGTGCGGGGGAACCCCGGTGGCAGCGACCGGTGGTTTATGGAGTGGTTCAAGGGGTGGACAGGGCAGTATGCAGAGCCCCGCCAGGCCGGCGGCCAGAGGTTCAGCCAGCTGCGCCGCCAGAATCCGATGCTGAGCTATCCGGAGGAGTGGATGGGCACATGGGATGTCTACTCTGATCCAGGCCGCTGGGTGGAGCGGGAGGGCTACACCTTTTTATTGACGGACGGCGGTACCGCCTCCTCCGGGGAGACTGTGGTGGAGCATCTGCACTCGGTGGAGAACACGCTGGTGGTGGGAATCCCAAGCGGCGGCTGCGCCCTGGTTCCCAATAACATGCACTTCTATCTGCCCAACACGGGGGTAGAGCTCTACTTCGGTACCGGTCTGTGTTTGATAGAGACGGACGAGAACCGGGACGGGGTGGGCTATCTCCCCGACCTGTGGGTCAACCCCGTCGAGGCCCCGGTGGCGGTGGCCTGGCTGTGCGGGTACTATGGCCTGAAGGAGCCGGTGTCGTAGGGGCCGCTGCCCTCAGCGGCCCGCCTCGCTCCGGTTCCGCAGGGCGCCGAGCTTTTCCTGCCAGGCGTCCAGCCGCTCCCGGGGGAGCAGACCGTTGATGAGCAGGGACATGGCCACCCCCACGCCGGTGTCCAGCATGCGGTTGAGAGAGTAAGAGATGTAGTCGTCCGGGCCGATGGAGAACAGCAGCAGGCAGAGCACCACCCCGCCGGGCTGTACCGCGCCGACCCAGAAGATCTGGGCCAGCAGAATGAGGACGACGATACCGCCGAAGAGCAGGGGCACCAGCAGCAGGTGGTGTCCCCCGTCGGGGTAGAAGACCAGGTAAATCCGGTAGAGCCCGATGCCGAGGAAACCGCCGATAACGGTGCCGAACAGGCGGTTTCCGCCGTGGAGCTTGGAGTGGTCCATATCCGCTCCCATGCCAAAGATGGCACCGATACAAGCAAAGGCCGGATTGCGGTTCAGGAAAAAGTAAATCAGGGCGCAGAGCGACGCGGAGAGGGCGGTTTTGAGGTTGCGCAGACCGATATGGGGCAGCGGTCGGGCCGGGGTCTCCTTCATGGTATACACTCCCGTCGGGGGGATTCCCCCTTTTTCCATAAAGAATACCATAAAACAGGGGGATTTTCCAGACCGGCGTTAGAAACCGGCGGGTTTGCGTTCCGGCGCGGAATGTGGTATGCTGGGGAAAACCAACCGGAGGAGGAACGATATGAGCCGCGCGGACGAGCTGTTCATTGAAAATTGCAAGGAGATTCTGGCCCACGGGGTGTGGGACACGGAGCAGGAGGTGCGCCCCCGGTGGACTGACGGCGCCCCCGCCCACACGGTGAAGAAATTCGGCATTGTCAACCGCTACGATCTGCGGGCGGAATTCCCGGTGCAGACCATCCGCAAAATGGCCTTCAAGAGCGCGGTGGACGAGCTTTTGTGGATCTGGCAGAAGAAGTCCAACAACATCCACGACCTGTCCAGCCACATCTGGGACGCCTGGGCGGACGAGAGCGGCTCCATCGGCAAGGCCTACGGCTACCAGTTGGGGGTCAAGCACCGCTACCCCGAGGGGGAGTTTGACCAGGTGGACCGGGTGCTCTACGATCTCAAGCACAACCCGGCCTCCCGGCGGATTCTCACCAGTCTCTACAATCACCACGATCTGAGCGAGATGGCCCTCTACCCCTGCGCCTGGTCGGTCACCTTCAACGTGTCGGGGCGCACCCTCAACGCCGTGCTCAACCAGCGCAGCCAGGACATGCTCACCGCCAACGGCTGGAACGTGATGCAGTACGCCGTGCTGGTGCATTTCCTGGCCCGGGCGTCGGGGCTGGAGGCGGGGGAGCTGGTGCACGTCATCGCCGACGCCCACATCTATGACCGCCATGTGCCGGTGGTGGAGGAGCTCATCGCCCGGACGCCCTACGAGGCCCCGAGGCTGTGGCTGGACCCGGCGGTTACCGACTTCTACACCTTCACGAAGGACAGCGTCCGCCTGGAGGGCTACCGCTTCCACCCGCTGGAGCAGCCCATCCCCGTGGCGGTATAAGGAGGGAGCCCGATGAATTTGATCGCGGCGGTGGACTTGAACTGGGCCATCGGCAGGGACGGGGATCAGCTCTGCTACATCCCGGCCGATTTGAAGCGCTTTCAGGCCCTCACCACCGGCCACCCGGTGATCCTGGGCCGCAAGACCCTGGCCACCTTCCCCGGCGGGCGGCCCCTGAAAAACCGGCGGAACCTGATCCTGTCCCGCGACTCCGCCTTCGCCCCCGAGGGGGCCGAGGTGTTCCGGTCGCTGGAGGCCCTGCGGGCGGCCGCCCCGGCGGATTCCTTCGTCATCGGGGGGGAGAGCGTCTATGCGGCCCTGCTGGACTGGTGCGACACGGCCTACATCACCAAAATCGGCCGGGCGTGGGAGGGGGCGGACGCCTTTTTCCCAGATTTGGACGCCGGCCCGGACTGGGAGATGGCCGAGGAGGGGGAGCCCCAGGAGCACGCGGGCATCCCCTTCCGCTATGTGATCTACCGGAGGAGGAAGCCCCATGTATGTGGATGAAATTCGGGCCTATACGCCCCAAAATGAGCAGGAGGCGGCGGATCAGCGGCTGATTCTGGAGTACATCCGCCTGTTTCCGGACAACATTCTCACCCGGGACAACGAAATCGCCCACCTGTCCAGCTCCGGCTTTGTGGTCAATGCAGACGGCACCCGGGTGCTCATGGCCCACCACAATATTTACAGGGTGTGGGCCTGGACGGGCGGCCATGCGGACGGGGAGGGCGACCTGCTCTCCGTGGCCCTGCGGGAGGCCCGGGAGGAGACGGGGGTGGAGCATATCCGTCCCCTCAGCCCCGCCATCGCCTCCCTGGACATTCTGCCCGTGTGGGGCCACGTGAAGCGCGGGAAGTGGGTGCCCTCCCATCAGCATCTCAATGTATCCTACCTGCTGGTGGCCGACGAGAGCGACGCCCTCCAGAGCCGGGCGGGGGAGAACAGCCGGGTGGGCTGGCTTCCGGCGGAGCGCCTGCTGGAGTACACCAACGAGTGGGAGATGGACGGGGTATACACCAAGCTGCTGGCCCGGGCGCGGGCGCTGCTGTGAAACGCATAAGTGGACTGTGTGGACGTGCCCTCTTGAAAATATTGGGACAATGTGATACAGTAAGGATGCCAAGTGTGCCGGCACACTTCTGTCTTTTGCTAGCAAAAGACAATAACAACTGACAGCAGTGGAGCCGGGGCGCAATTTAAAAAAGGAGGAACAACATGAAACGGGCAAAAAAGGGATTGGCGGCAATTCTGTCTGCATGTATGCTGCTTAGCCTGCTTCCTGCGGCTGCTTTTGCAGAGGGGGCTCCGGCAGCGGACACGCTGGAGGAAGCGGCTCCTGCGCCGATGGAGGAAAAAGGCGCCTATGACGCGCTGATGCAGGCGATCGAAGCCGCTCCAGATGGGGAGGAGACCACGGTCGTCCTGACGGGCGATATCACCGGGATGACCACGGATCAGATCATCACCATTCCAGAGAAGAAAAACATCGTGCTGGACATGGACTGCCACAGCATCACCGTGGCGTCGAACTTTACGGGCAGGCCGATTGTGAACAAGGGTACTCTTACGGTGACAGGCGGCGGCGTCATTGATTCATCTGCGTCTGAAACCGGAGTGGGCGCAATCAACAACCAAAATATACTTACGATCGAAAATGGAACCTATCGCGGAGCGACCTATGCCGGCGGCGCGGCAATCCGGAACACAGGGGCGTCCGCGGTACTGACCATTGAAGACGGAACCTTTGAGAAGGCTACATGCGCGGTTTATAACGAGGGTACCGTAACGATTGAAGACGGAACCTTCACGGGGACTACGTGCAGCCAGTGCAACGGTAATGTTTGGGGATATACGATCCAGAATGGAGCTGCCGATTCCCAAATGACCATCAACGGGGGAACCTTTACAGGGGTACAGGGCGCGGTATCCGCTTCTGTGGGGTACTTCGAAATCAACGGCGGTACGTTTAAGTCGGTCAAGTGTGTCAACGATTCCAAGCACACGGCCACGTTCTACGCCCTCTATGTGGCGGGTGAGGTCGGCGTGGTAAAAGCCGTAATCAATGGCGGTACCTTTGAGACAGAGGGAACGTATACCGCGGCTCTGATTGGAAACGACAACACTGGCGGGGACGGGGGCATCAATGAAAAGGCCACCGCGGTCATCAACGGCGGCGTCTTTAAGGCCCCGGAAGGAGTGCCTGCCCTGAAAGGTGCGGAAAAGACTGGTAACCCCATCATTTATGGCGGCACGTTCTCCAGTGATGTGAGCAAGTATGTGGCGGAGAATGCCGCGATAACCGAAGGCCCAGACGGTACGTTTACCGTAAACGAACTGGATGAAACGAATGGTGTGGCCGAGGTGGGCGGTAGGTACTACGCCAGCCTCCAGAAGGCGGTCGACAACGCCGGGAAGGGCGAGACGGTTACTCTGCTCCAGGATACGGCGGAGGATATCGTAATCCCCGAGGGAGCGGAGCTGACCCTCAATCTGAACGGAAAGACCTTGGCCAACCACGAGAACCACACGATTACCAACAAGGGCACTCTGACCATCACCGGCGGCGGCACGGTGGACAACGTGACCCACGCCAGAGCGGCAATCCAGAATGAGCCCGGCGGCAATGTGGTGCTCAACGGAGGCGCGTATACCCGCAGTAAAGAGAACGGACAGAATGCCGAAGCCAGCGGCGGGAATTCCTATTACAACATCGTCAACCACGGCACCATGGAGATCAATAGTGGAGTTTCCGTCACGCAGAACGGCCAGTTCTCCAGCATGATTGAGAACGGCTGGTATAACGGAAGTCAGAATACAGGTGGAAAAAACTCCGTGCTGACCATCAACGGAGGCACCTTCTCCGGCGGCCTGAACACGATCAAGAACGACGACTATGGCGAGCTGGTCATCAATGACGGCACCTTTACCAGCATGTCCCAAGCAGCGTTCCTGAACTGGAATGTGGCCACTGTCAACGGCGGTACCTTCGATGCGGCGGGCGCCTCCAACGGCGTCATTCTGAACGGCTATATCGACGGCACCATGGATCAGGGCAAGCTGACCATCAACGGCGGTACCTTCAACGCCGGGGAAAAGACGGTAATCACCACAATGGGCGGTGGAACCCACAGCGGCGATATTGAGATCACCGGCGGCACGCTGAACGGCTCCGTTGTCCTCACGGACAGCAGCGAGGGCGCCCGGCTGACCATTACCCAGAAGGCCAAGGTTACCGGAAACGTGACCAACAGCGGCAAGGCGGATGTGGCCATCACCGACGGCGCCACCGTGAGCGGCCAGGTGTCCAACAGCACCGCCGGCGGCACCATGAGCGTGGTCAACAGCACCATCGGCAGCGTGCCCGAGGGCACCACCGCAGAAACGATCGTCATTGTCAACAGCACTGTGGATGGAACTCTGACCACGAATACTGCCGAAAATGCGGCGGTGATGGTGGGCGGCAAGACCTATGAGACCTTGGGTGCGGCGATCACAGCGGCCAAAGCCGGGGACACCATCTACGTCCTGAAGGACATCCCAGAGGCGGCCGGCATTGCCGTGCCCTCTGGTAAGAACTTTACCATTGATTTTGGCGGCCACGCCTATACCCTGAAGGACCCGGGAGCGGGCTCTGCCGGAACGGAGAGCAATGGATTCCAGTTCCTGAAGGATTCCACCATCACCCTCAAAAACGGCACCATCCGTATTGCCGAGGGCACGACCTCCATCAAGCGCATCATTCAGAACTATGCAAACCTGACCCTGGAGGATATGCACTTCTTCGCCGAGCATCAGGCGGACGGCGAGGACTACGCGCTGAGCTTCAACAATGGCAGCATCATCTTCAAGGGAGATACGGATATCGTGACCACCAGCGACGAAGCCATTGCGTTTGATGTCTGTAAGTATAGTAGCTATCCTTCTACCAATGTCACCTTTGATGAGAGCTACACCGGCACCATCAACGGCAAGATCGTGTATGACAGCACCGACGCGGACACACACAAGCTGACCATTCAGGGCAACGGCACCTTCGGTGCCATTGAGGCGGCCAGCGGGGCCGCAGAGGCTGCAAAGAGCGGCATCGAGGTTACCAGCGGTCACTTTGCCAAGCCCGTCAACGAGGACTATTTGGCTGACAGCGTCAAGGCCCAGTTGGAGAGCGCCTCCAACCCCGAGGCTCCCTACAGCTACTATCCCAGCCTGGAGGCCGCCCAGGCCGCCGCCCAGCCGGGCGACACCATTACTGAGGTAAACGCCACGTCTGGCGAGAAGAAGTACACCGTTACCCTGGACTATGCCGACGGGGATACAAAGGACAGCGTCTACACGGTCACTGAGGGGACCGAGCTCACCCTGCCCACTCCCAGCCGCTCCGGCTACACCTTTGAGGGCTGGTATGACGGCAGCAGCCGGGTGAGCAGCCCCTACAAAGTGACGAAGGATGTTATCCTGACTGCGGAGTGGGACTACAACGGCAGTAGCTCCTCCTCTGGCTCGACCCGGTACACGGTGAGCGTGGAGGACACGGACAACGGCAGCGTGAAGGTGAGCCCCACCCGCGCCTCCAAGGGGAGCACGGTGACTGTCACCGTGAAGCCCGACG
>ENA-UPWK01002026-UPWK01002026.1-human-gut-metagenome-genome-assembly--contig:-NODE-2026-length-10813-cov-3.591282_pt1 | contig 10813 bp, 7 predicted proteins | sample MGYA00250048_ERZ773373 | MGnify/ENA primary metagenome ERZ773373 (study PRJEB29103, sample SAMN06112059) | human gut metagenome | biome: human gut; feature: ankylosing spondylitis patient; material... | reverse complement strand
GGATCAGGTACTTGTCGATCTCGTGCGCGATCACCTTGAAGATCTGGAAGCCCACAGATACAAGCCCCTGCTCCGCAAATTCCGGCTGGATATGGATGAACTCAAGGAATATTTGGATATCATCCAGTCCCTTGATCCCATGCCCGGAGCGAGTTTTGGCGAAGGCGTGTCCACCTTTGTCAGCCCTGACGTCTTTGTTTACAAGGTGGACGGGGAATTCCTCATTGTCCTTAATGAGGACGGCCTGCCGAATCTGCACTTGAGCCCTGTGTATGATAACGCATCGGAAAACGCGTCAAGCAAGGAAAAAGAATACTTCAACGAAAAAATCCGTTCCGCGGCGTGGCTTATCAAAAGCCTGCACCAGCGGCAGCGGACATTGTATAAGGTCGTCGAAAGTATTGTGAAACACCAGCGCGGCTTTTTTGAGGAAGGGATCAGCAAATTCAAACCGCTTATCCTGAAAGACATCGCCGATGATATCAACATGCACGAATCCACGGTCAGCCGCATCACGACCAACAAATATGTGGCAACGCCCTTCGGCGTGTACGAACTCAAATTCTTTTTCAACAGCGCGCTAGAGCTGGATGACGGAAGCCAGGTGGGTTCGGAGAGCGTCAAGGCGCTCATCAAGAAATGCATCAGCGAGGAAGATCCTAAAAATCCTCTCTCCGATGAACGCATCGGCGAAATTCTCAAGGAACACTTGAAAGTGAACATAGCCCGGAGAACGGTAGCCAAGTACCGGATGGCAATGGATATTCCGTCCTCGTCCAGGAGAAAGGCCCATTTTTAGCCGTTCGAGGCCGCTTGAGAACCCTTGACAGGACCCCTAAAAGGCTGTTGTAAAGAAGTCATGCCTGACAAAGCAATGTCCGTTGCGGATATCTCGGTATCCGCTGTGCGGACCGGTTATCAGCCAAAGGAGGCTTCATGCACATTTCCTTTACTTTCAAGAATTTCGAGCCGTCTGAACATTTGCGTAAGTATGCCCGCCGCCGTATGGAGAAGCTGGGAAGATTCTTCGGCAAGAATCCCGCTCTTGATGCGCAGGTGAATATGGCGGTCGATAAGTTCCGCCAGCGCGTGGAAGTTCAGCTTACCGGTGACGGCATCAACATTGCCGCCAGCGAAGTCTCGGAAGATATGTACGCCTCCATCGACCTCGTTCTTGATAAGCTGGAAGCTCAGGTCAAGAAGTTCGTTTCCCGTAATAAGGAAATCCATCGTAAGGGACGCGCTAACGATATCGATGTGTACACATTTGAAGTGACGGAAGAAGATGGAGAACGCACGATCACCGGGCGAGACCATTTTTCTCCCAAGCCCATGAGCCCCGACGAGGCGGCCATGCAGCTTGATGCAAATGACTTTGAATTCCTCACGTTCCTGAATTCGGAAAATGATCGCATCAATGTCATCTATCGGCGTAAGAACGGTAACCTTGGACTGATAGATCCCATCTTCTAGGGCTTGTGCCGGTACACAAAGCGATTTCAACAAGCCCGTCCGGGGAGTCTCCACCGGACGGGCTTCCTGTTACTACGGAAAATACCATGACGGATCAGCCTCTCCTTCCTGAACATGCCGCGGAAAAGCCGACGGACTCCGCTTCTGAATGTCCCAAAACGAATGCGGATAAGCCGATTTTCATCATCACCGGCCTCTCCGGCGCGGGCAAAAGTACTGTGCTCCATGTCTTCGAGGACATGCGCCTGTTCACAGCGGACGGGGTGCCTCCGGAACTCATGCCCGAAATGGTACGCCTTCTGCAAAGTTCCTCCGTTGAGCCTTCTCATGGCATAGCTCTCGGTTTCGATCAGCGGCGCAGCGAGTTCATGGCCGAACTTGATCAGGCGCTGCATCGGCTGTCCGGCATGGGATTCCGCACAAAGATCCTTTATCTGGAGGCGGATCCGGCCGTCATCATGCGGCGCTATGCCACAACCCGCCGTCCCCATCCGCTTGAACGGGAGGGTGTCGGTTTGGAACAAGCAGTACGCGAAGAAATGGAACGCCTTGCCCCCGTCCGGGAAATCGCCGATAAGGTCATCGACACATCTTCCTTTTCCATCCATGACTTGCGGCGGATCATTCAGCGCAAATGGAACAGCACCCTAGAGCGGCTTCATACCATCAAGGTCAATCTCATTTCCTTCGGATTCAAATACGGTGTCCCCCGCGAAGCGGATCTCGTCTTTGATCTGCGTTTTCTCCCCAACCCCTACTTCGTTGAAGAACTGCGGCCACAGACGGGAAAAGAGAGCGCCATAGCCGAATATGTTTTCAGTGAACCTTCGGGTAAAGAATTCAAAAAGCGGCTTATTGATTTTTTATCTTTTCTTCTGCCTCTTTATGATGCTGAGGGGCGCTACCGCATCACAATCGCCTTAGGATGTACGGGAGGGAAACACCGTTCCGTGGCGATGACTGAGGCACTCATGCGGGCACTCAAACGGCAAGACTATACTGTTTCCGTGGAGCATCGGCATATGGAGCTCGGCTGATCCGCTCGTTTGGGATTTGCTTTTTCCGCTTCGAGGCATTAGAGATACGGCCTGTCATTACACATCAATGCCATAGGGAATGTGAACATGCTGCCTCTCGAAACCCTCGGAGCGTTTTTTGTTACCGCCATAGTGATGGGGCTGGCCCCCGGACCCGATAACATTTTCGTTTTAACCCAGTCCGCCCTGTATGGCTTTCGGGCCGGTATCGTGACCACGTTAGGGCTGATGACCGGGCTCTTCGGGCATACGGCAGCAGTTGCCCTCGGCGTTGCGGCACTCTTTCAAACATCCGAGATGGCCTTTACAGTCCTGAAATGTGCAGGGGCGGCCTACCTGCTGTATCTGGCATGGCTTTCTTTCCGTAGCGGCGCCTCCAGGGCATGGCTGAAGCAAAGTACATTTCCCGGATACTGGGCCCTGTATCGGCGGGGTGTGATCATGAACATTACCAATCCCAAGGTCACGCTTTTCTTTCTCGCCTTCCTTCCACAGTTTGCCAAGCCGGAACTCGGGAATGTCCCGCTTCAGATCGTCACCCTTGGCCTCCTCTTCCAGCTCGCTACGCTGGCCGTCTTCGGAGGCGTTTCATTCCTTGGCGGCAGGCTTGCCGAATGGTTCAACGCTTCCATCCGAGGTCAGATCATCCTCAACCGGATCACCGCCTGCATCTTCACCGCATTGGCGCTCCTGCTTATCTTCTCTTCCAGATGATAAAAAGCCCCGTCATGCGGGGCTTTTCTTCTTTGTAGCTCTAAACTAAAGTGCTAAAAACCGCTTGATATTGCGGTAAAAAATATTCTCAAGAGCGCTCTTCGGCAATCCACAGACTTCCGTTCGCAGCATTTCCACCCGGTAATGATGGAACGGCGCGTCGCTCCCCCAGAAAACCCGTTCGCTACCGACCGTATTGTAGGCCTCGCGGATTTTGGTGTGCATGGGCATACCCGATGTTTCGAGGTACACGTTGTCGTGTTTCTTGGAAAGATCAATGGCGGCCTGAATATAGATGCCGTTTCCATGTCCCATGTGGACCATCACGATCCGTACTTTTGGAAAATCTTCCGCAAGCTGAATGATGCTGTGGGGAAGGGAAAAAGGTGGATGTCCCGAATGGATGAATACGGGCAAATCCATCTGTTGCGCCACTTCCATCAGAGGATGCACCACGGCGTCATTAGCCGTAAAGGCATTGAGAAGAGGATGCAGCTTAATCCCCTGAAAACCGTGCTCACGGACTTCGCGGACGACCGTTTCGACGGCCTTGTCCCCTTCGTAGGGATAGGATGATTATTTAATACATCTAAATGATTAAATTTATACCTCAGCAGATGTGTCAAAATGTGCCTAAATAGGCCGTAAATATGTGTCAAGATATGTGTCCAAAAACTTCCCCTCCCAGTGGTGTTTGGGAGGGGAAGTTTTTACAAACAAATTTTAAACTCGACGATGCGCCGCGCGGGGGAACGATTCCGGACTCAGTGCCCAGTCGTATATAGCGTCCATAGACGGCGGGGGTTCCTTCTTCTTCCTTTAGTTCCCTTGGCATCAGATACTCCTCAAGGATGTCTTCCTTGTTGCCGTCACCATCTGAGTCCCTGCACAAATGTAAGGCAATGCAAACCGCTCTATCGATGTAGTTAAGCAGCTCAACATGCCCCGGCGTTCTGAAAAGCTCTTCCGTTAAGCGGGGGCAACGCGTGATCATCCAGTCGAGAGCAACATCCCAAAGAGGATTTTTCTAAAGAATCTTTTTTATTCGACTCTACGTATTTCCATGCCTACCCCCACACGCTCTGGAACTCCTCGTCCTTCTGCCGGGCCTTCGGCGTCATGCGTGCTTTATCTCCCCTACTCCATCCGCTGTTCTCTGGCCCGTTCACGCTGTGAAGGACGATACGGGCGCATCCTGTCCCGTAACGCCGCCCGATGTCCTACGGGCGGATCAACATGTCAGTTTTTCCCTCCTTCCTCATCTTGTCGTTCCATTCCACCTTCAAGATAAAACACCGTTCCTACTATAAGGACCCTTTGCCTCTCGGCACATGACTGTGCATCCGTGAAGGGCCGAATCGGACAGTAGCCCATGTTACCCCAAGGACATACAATGCCGCAAAGATGCCTGCCGCAATATCCCACGGCCATGGTGCGGACAACGCCAACCGCATAATCAATGTTCCAATCGCAAACCCAGAGTTCCGGAACACCGCATGGAAAATGGGCATGAATTGATGTGAAATGAGGATGAGCGCAATATCCGCAAGGATCATAATTGTGTAGATCGATTCAAAAAAAGGCATTTTTTCGCCAGTGTTGGCGAAAATAAACAAATCGCGCGCCATAAGCAATATGAACAAAAACACGAGCACAAGCGAAACTATTTTTTTTGCTATGACATAGCGTTTCTGCTCTTTCAGATTGACCATATAATTCTGATGAACCCGCAAGCGATGATAAAAACCAAGACAAACGAAAATCACTAGAGCCCCGGTTCCCGCCGATGCGATATGGAACAGTGTTTCGGGGTTCAGAAAACTGGCGGGTTCGGGCAACTCTGAGAGTTCCTTGAAGGCGCTTCGCAGGAGTATCAACGCCATCACTTCAAACTGTTTCCCCAGTGACTGAGAAAGTGACTCGGAAAGGGTGAAGATGAGTGCCAAAACCTCCATCCCAAGTATAAGCGTAAAGGCAAAATGAATCGCCTGAAAATGCTTCATAGGGACAATATGAGCACATGCGGATGGAAGTATCCCTAGCCTGTTCAGTTCGATGGCAAACAAGGCAAGAAGGTAAGTGAAAAAAATAAGTATAGCGATGCTTCGTACACAGCGTGGATCTTCCCATGCCTGATGCACTCGATCATAAAAACGAGCAATAGGTTCCAGTTTTTCTATCATTGAATAGTACCTTTATAAAAGTTCCCCCCCATTTTCGTAGTACAAAAAATAGCCGATTTCAGACTCTATGCTGAAATCGGCTCATACCTTACATAGGCTCATATTCTATATTTTGTAATCTTATTTATCGACAATACAGGATAGATGATTCCTTGTCCAGTAACACTAGAGTCAATTCTATTTTCATCCCCAATAGTAATATTATCAAGAATAGACATGCGTTGGCACAATTATTTTTCACTGCTCAAGGGTATCGGATTAGGCGTCTCACCATTTGTTCCCCCACACGCTCTGGAACGCCTCGCCCTTCTGCCGGGCCTTCGGCGTCATGCGTGCCTTTCTCCTGCGCTGCGTTACCCTCTTTTGGACATCCTTCATCAGGATACGCATGTGCGGCTTCCCTTCCTCCTCCATCTTCACGTTCCAATCCTTCAGCACCTTCCGTGCACGCACCATTTCCGCACTGTCTCCGGCGTCCAGCGCCTTGACCATGATGGTCGCAACCTCGTCGGCCTTGTCGGCCCGCACGCTGTCGGAGTGCTTTGACGCTGTGTAGGCGTCGTAGCTTCTGGTTGCGGAAACCGGCTGGAAGCCGAGCAGCTTGCCGAAAGCTTCGCCGGAGGAGAGCTTGCGCGCCCCCTGCTCTCCCGGATCGTTGATGTCCCGCCCTTTCAGGGTCTTCTGCCCTTCCGTGGCAAGACGCCATGCCTTCATGCCGTTGCTGACGGCAGTGGGCACAACTTCCTCCACGGCCCGCCAGTAATTGTCCGCGCGCATGGCCTCCATGACCTTGGAAGGCCGCTCCACGAACATGTCCCACGGGATGCCGATGATGTCGCCGATCCCTTCCGTCAGCACTTCCTTGGGCGTGCCGCCCTTCTGCATCCCCCCAGTCAGAGCAAGCTCCATCTTTAAGGAACCGCCCAGATTGACGCCAGCCCCGGCGGGAAGGCCGTAACACACGATGTCCCGCAACATTGTGTTCTGAGGAAGCTGCTTACGGATGGCCTCCGTCCAGTCGTCGTCATCCCCCGTAGCAGCTTGGAACAAGGCCATGAGCGTTGCGTAGAACGGCAGGGAAACAAGGCCGCCCAGTGCAGCGGTAGCCCCCAACCCCTTGGCAACCATGATCGCTCCTTCCTTGCCCTGCGTCCTGAGCGCCCAAGACCACAATCCAAGCAGGTTGGCGGTGAAGGTCTTGAACGTGAACGCCGCGCCGAGCCCACGCCCGGCCGTGGAGGAGCGGAGCAGTTCCGGGGCATTCGTCTTGCCGTAGACAAAATGGGAATCGCGCACAATCTCTTCGGCAAAGGCCTTGGCCTGTTCATAGGTGGCCTTTTCTCCCTCCACTCCATACCGCTTCCGCGCCGCCGCCTTCATTTTTCCGTCGCGGGCCGCACGGAACGCCGCCAGAGCGAGGGACCCGCGGTTGAAACGTTCCGCCACGCTCATGGGGTAGCCCATGACCTTCATCAACTTGTTCCAGAGCCGGGTTGACGGCCCACCCGTCACTTGCCCGCGTACCTCCTCCATGTATGCGTCGGTGATCAGAGCGTCGCCGTACAGATCCTGAATGAGGCGGGCCTCCTCTTCCGAAAGCCCCTTGCCCTTGTCGCCGGTAAACCGTCTGGCGTACTGGTTGACGATCTGCTTCTGGGCGCCGTCGATGTAGGCGCGCGCCCCGCCCTCCACGTCCATTTGCAGACGCGGCACGCCGACGATGACGTTCTGGGTGAGGTTCAGCACGGCGGTCTTGATGTTCCCGCCGAGATACCACGCGAAGGCCGCGGACTTGATAGTACCCACGGTCCGATCCACACGGTCGCCGTTCCGCAGCATGTCCTTGACGTACTGCGAGGTGTAGCTCCACTCCTGCGGGTGGGCCTTTGCGTTGATCTTGCCGAGGGCTTCGGCAAAATCTTTGGAGGATTCCATCTTGGTAAGCCAGCCGGTAAGCCCGCTCTTGTAGTCGTAGAGCACCCGGAAGAGGTCGTCCTTCTCGAAGCCGGGTATGTTCTTCCGTCCGATGGCATGGGAGCCCCACCCCGACGACTTCATCACGTCGGCCACGGATTCGTGCAGCACCTCGGCAATCCGATCCGCCTGCTCCTTGTCGGAAACTTTGGACAAAGCCGCCTTGATCACCTGCTCCATCGCCTCAGGGTCAAGGACACGCCCGAAAGCCTCGTCGGGAAGCTTCGTGTTTTCGTCGAGGTCAAAGACGGTGTCGGGGTATTCCTTCTTCAACGCCTCAAGGCGGTTCTCAAAGTGTCGCCGGGCATACCGCTTGTGCAACGCGTCGAAGTGTTCACGGTAGACGACCTCGCCCTTCTTGTCCTTCCCCTGAATGAAATAATCCCCGTACCGATGGTGGGGGAAGTAGTTGTGGATGTGCCCAATCTGGGTACGGAACTCCTGAATGGCCACGTCTCCCATCTCTCTCATCCGGGCAAGACGGTTGTGGGCGCGCATGAGGTCGTTGTCGAGGCTCACCCTGATTTCGCGCATGGCCTTTTTCACGGCGTCGGACCCGGGCTGCCTGGAAAGCCATTTGTCGTAGCCCTCATACCATTCTGGATTGGCCTTGATGGTGGTGCGCCCGCTCTCCAGCTCTTCGTCCGTCAGGAACTTGTCGATGCCCTCAAGCTCGGCAATCTGCTTGCCGTCATTATCCCAGACCAGTTTTTTCAACTCGCCCATGTCCTTGCCGGAAAGCTTGTTCTCTCCGAACAAAGAAGGGATTTCCTGAAGGCTGCGGGCGCGTTCCGCCGCCCGTTCATCCTGCCGCCTGACCTGACGGTCGTACACGGCCTTGAAGCCGGGGAACCGCTTCGCCACCCAGTGCGGCAACATGAAAATCCGCTGCATGAGCGTCACGTCGTCGGATTTTCCAAAGATGCTTCCAATCCACGGATCGTTCTTGGCAAGGTTCATGGCATCCTCGGCACTCATGCCGGTGATGTCGCGGACATCTTTGATGTCCCGCAGGGAGGCCAACGGCTTGTTATCCGGAGCAATCGGCTTGACGATATCCTCTTCGGTGAGTACTCTCTTTCCAGAAAGTCTCGATGGGAGTTTGCGCACTCTGGGCAATTGTAGCCTGTTTGTCCGCGCCCATGCGAGACTTTTCTTTTTGTCCTGATAAAGGAGCCTCCCTTCTTCTATCTGCCGCGCATACCACGCCTCATTGCTTCGCTTGTAGGCGCTGGCAATATCGTTGACTCTGACGCGCTGTTTCTCGGTATCCAGATGAACAGCCGCCATAACCGAACGGCCTTCATGCTTGAGTTCCGTCAGAACGACGAAGGAATCCGCCTGCGACGCCGACTCGAATACCATAATCGGTTCGGCCAGCGCCTGCGGAAGCTGCTTTACCAGCTCCTTGGGAAGTCCGTGATCCACCTTGTCGGAAAGCACCTTACCCAAATTGTCCGCAGTCATGGTCATCGGCAAATCCGGCGCGCCCAACTTTTGCAGCACGTCGGGGGTGCGGCACACCGCCATGAGTCGGGGTTGCCTTCCTCCGGTGCCCTCATGAGGGTGGAAGGCGTCAACCTGCCTCCCCCATTCCTCTGCATCGCGTTGCACCTGCGCCCACGCGGCGTGAGCGGCCTCCATATCCGAACCGGACCTGTCCACCGACGCCATAGCCGGGACCATGCCGCCTTCGGCCATGCCTTCGGGCCTGCCCTCAAAGACATACCGATCCAGCGCGGACAACAGCCTGTCCACGTTCTCGTATTTCATGGACCCAGTGCGCCCGGTCACGGCATCCACCAGCGCATGCCATGCTCGCAAGACCGCCTCCACAAAGCGTCGCCAAAGCGTCTGTTCCTGATCGGACAACTTGCCTGCCGCCCGTTTTTCCGCGAGGCGGGCAAGGTACTCTTCCATGACCAGAGCGCGGTCTTTCACATCCCAAAGCGGATCAACCCCATACTTGTTGGCGACGGACGCGATTTCCGCATTGCCCATGCCGCCCATACCCTGCCACAGCCGGTTGAGCACCCGCCGTTTTTCGTCCATTCCCAAGAGCCCGTTCAAGCCATGATGCACCATATTCTCGTGCATCCATACTTCCGCCGCACGTGCCGTGCTGTGCAGATTGTCCGCCACGAGGTACACCGTGCCGGAAGCGGGATCGTACACGCCCTCCAGACGCGATGCCACATCGCCGTAAAGCTGCCGGATGTGTTCGGGCAATTCCTCAAACGACTGAACCCCCCGCGTGTCGGCGGCGTTGGCCGCCCGTTTGCCAAGCGCGTCCGCCACCCGCTGCACCGCGGCCTTGCGGATACGGAGGCGTGTGGACGGCATAGCGGGCAGGAATTCGCCGGGAGTGACGGAAGCCATCGGTGTGCCTTCCTTTTCAATAACCACCATGCGCGTATTGACGCCCGTGGTCACAGGCAGGGACGGATCGTTGAACGAGCCTTCAGCCAGCTTCTCCGAAGTCCCCCCCACCTCTTCCAGCCAGTCCCTGAACTCAGATGCCTTCTTGTCCTTCCCGAAAAAGGAGCCTTCGCTCACAATGGCGACCAGCTTCCCGCCGGGATTCAGCAGGTCGTAGGCTCGCCGGACGTGCTCCGTATCTTGCCGTTTCGAAAACGGCGGGTTCATGACGATACGGTCAAAGCTCTCTCCCTCGGGAATATCCTTCATGAAGTCCTTGCCGATGACCTCGTAGCCCTTGGCCTCCAGCAGCTCGCGCTTTTGCGGCTCCAGCTCGGCCACCACGGGTTCGACGCCCTTCTCCCGGATACGGTCGGCGATGTGCCCCATCCCGGCGGAAGGTTCCAGAACGCCCATGCCCGGCCTGATGTCCGCAGCCGCCAGCATTTCCTCCGTCACGGCTACGGGTGTCGGGAAAAAGTCCAGCCATCCCCGGTTGTTCGCCGCGTCGCGCATGACGCTGCGCTCAAGCTCTCGCACCTTGTCCTGCTTGGCTGCCGCCTGAAGCCCCACGAACTCCCGCAGAGCCATCCGGTATTCGGCGGGCGTCTCAATCCCCATCCGTGCAAGGGCTTTCCTCTTCTGCCGAATATCAAAAAGCTGCCAAGGAATGTCACGGGAAGTGCTTCCCTGCTTGTCGAACAGTTCATCGACCAGCTCGGGACGCAAGGAGAGCATCCGGTCATCATCGCCTTTCCATATACCGCGCTCCTGCGCCGCAGAAGGAGACAGGATTATTCTGTTCTCCCCGCGCTTCACCGGCAATACCACGGCCTTGCCACGATAGCCGCTACGGGCAATGGCCTTTTCCGCATCTTCACGGGATTTGAATACGGCGGGCTTGCCGGCCTGTGTCGCATAGGTGGAAACCTCCTCCAGATGCGAATGAGCAAACTCCAGATAGGTTTCGGTCACATCGTCGGCAACGGAAAGAATCTTCTTCCCGAGGCTCTT
>ENA-UPWK01002015-UPWK01002015.1-human-gut-metagenome-genome-assembly--contig:-NODE-2015-length-10871-cov-8.566241_pt1 | contig 10871 bp, 8 predicted proteins | sample MGYA00250048_ERZ773373 | MGnify/ENA primary metagenome ERZ773373 (study PRJEB29103, sample SAMN06112059) | human gut metagenome | biome: human gut; feature: ankylosing spondylitis patient; material... | reverse complement strand
AGTAGAAACTTCTGAATCTCCAAACATTCGGGTAAATAAGTTTTGAATTATTTTAATTTTTCCCACTCATCGGGCTTGAAACCGACCAGAACGAAGCTGTCTGTCACTACCAATGGACGTTTCACCAATTTACCGTTCGTTGCCAAGAGTGCTATCTGTTCTTCCTCACTCATAGCAGGCAGCTTCTCGCTTAGTTTCAGCTCTTTATATACTAATCCACTCGTGTTGAAGAATTTCTTCACCGGTAAACCGCTACGTGGAATCCATGCTTTTAATTCTTCAACTGTAGGATTTTCTTCTACAATTAATCGGTTTGTAAACTCAATGTTATTTTCTGTTAACCATTTCTTGGCTTTCTGGCATGTGCTGCATGCCGGGTACTGCAAAAATAATGTTGCCATATTCATTTATAATTTAATTCTTACTATGTAATACTTAACACTTAATACTTAACACTTAATACTTAATACTTGATACCTAATACTTACTACTTAAACCTCACCTCAATATCTGCAAATCCTGAAACATAATCCGGTAAGCGGCTGCTTTCTTGTCCAACGCCAGTGGATATGCTCTTGATGATGAAGGCATCCGGTAAAGCCGCATGGCGCGTCCTTCAAAAACGAACTCGGAGTAATCGCCTACTTTCGGCTCTTCTATTTCGAATTGCTGCCGGAGAGTGTCCGTTGCTTTTTGCCCCGTAGTGACGATGGCTTTACATTCGGGAAGTTGTCGCAGCAATGCTGCTACATCGGTAGCCTCCACTACTTCGAGAAACTTATCCGATGCGTTATCCTGCAACCGGCGGATGGATGAAGCGGTATCAAACAGGGCAATTCCCTTTTCGTTCAAAAAGTCTATGATTTGCTCACGACAAAACGATTTTAGTGTCGAATTCAGAAAATGATTCTTATCATTAAAGAATAAGGTTCCATATATACGCCACATGTCATTGTTTAGGTTTGGATAATAAAAATCCATCGACCATCTTTTTTTCTGTGGCGGGAAACTGCCCAGCATAAGCAATTTTGATTTCGCTGGGAGAAATGGTTCTAGCGGATGTGTTTCGATTTCCATGTTATCGTTCATTTTAATTTCGTACAAAAATAGTGATAATGTTTATTTCCCTCAAAATCAATGAGAAAAAATGCTAGATTTAAAATATTTAGTTATTTTTGCGGTGTGATGAACAAACAGTATCTTATTATATCATTGAAAAAAGAAATTTTAGTAAGTTGTTTCTTAATGAGCTTATTTTTCCTGGAGGGTGGGAATTGTTATGCTTCGGAGCAACAACTGTTAAGAGGGACGATAGAAACTCCTTCTGACAATTATACCGTGAGAGGGCGTGTTATTGATGTCTATGGTGAACCACTAATCGGTGCTACAATACGAGAGAAAGGGGGAGCCAATGGTACTGTGACCGATATTGATGGACGATTCTTTTTATCTGTTCCGGATAGTGCTGTCTTGCAGGTTTCTTTTGTAGGTTACAAGACTTTAGAAGTCAATGTGACAGGTCGGACTATGCTTGAAATACGCCTTCAGGAAGACGCGGTGATGCTTGATCATGTCATCGTAACAGCCTTGGGAATTGAAAAGGATGAAGCTACACTGGCTTATTCTGCGCAGAAAATCAAAGGTGAGGAACTGAATCGTATAAAAGAAATAAATATGATTACTGCCCTGGCGGGAAAAGCAGCCGGTGTACAAATCAATAAAAACTCTTCCGGAATGGGAGGGTCTGCCAAAGTCAGTCTCCGGGGAATCCGTTCGGTGTCCGGTGATAATCAACCGCTGTATGTGATAGACGGAGTGCCGATGTCGAATACCTCTTCCGAGCAGGCTTATTCGGCTATTGGAGGTACGGCGAATGCCGGCAACCGTGATGGAGGAGATGGGATTTCTAACCTGAACCCGGAAGATGTGGAAAGCATCAGTATCTTGAAAGGTGCTCCAGCAGCAGCTTTATATGGTAGCATGGCTGCTAACGGGGTCATTCTTATCACTACTAAAAAAGGGAATTCTGTCGGGCAAAGGAATATTAATTTCTCTACAGGACTAACTTTCGAGAAAGCATTCAGCCTGCCTAAAATGCAAAATCGTTACGGTGTCAGTGATGTGGTAGACAGCTGGGGTGAGAAAGATAATCTGACGGCTCATGATAACCTGAATGATTTTTTCCGTACCGGATTGACCTCAATGACTTCTGTGTCCGTCAGCTATGGAAATGAAACTCTACAAACTTATTTCTCCTATGCCAACACCACTGGAAAGGGGATTATGGATAAAAACAAGCTGAAGAAACATAATATAAACCTACGCGAAACAGCTACCATGTTCAACAAACGTTTGAAACTGGATGGTAATGTGAATGTAATGAAACAGACTGTTGAGAATAAGCCGGTATCGGGAGGTTTTTATATGAATCCGTTGGTAGGGCTTTATCGTTTTCCTCGTGGTGAGAATCTGTCTTATTATAAAGACCATTTTGAAACCTATGACGAAGAACGGAATTTGAATGTGCAAAACTGGCATACATTTACCGAAGACTTCGAACAGAATCCATATTGGATAGTGAACCGTATACAAAGTAAAGAAACGCGTACGCGCATTATCCTTTCCCTTTCGGCAAACTTTAAGATAAATGATTGGTTGACTATTCAAGCTCGTGGCAACATGGACTACTGGGCTGACAAGTTGCGTCAGAAATTCTATGCGTCTACCGCTACTGCCCTGTGTGGAGCGAACGGTCGATATATTGAAATGGATTATCAGGAAACGCAGATGTATGGTGATGTCATGGCGATGTTTAAGAAAACCTGGGGAGATTTTACACTGGATGCGGCTATTGGCGGTAGTATAAATGATCGAATCAGAAACTCGACCCGTTATGATTCCAAGAATGCTTCTCTGAAGTTTGCTAATGTATTTAATATTGCCAATATCATCATGAACAGTTCTGCCAGTATTGACCAGAAAATAGATGAGCATCGTCAGCTTCAATCTATTTTCGGTACAGCACAGATTGGCTACAAGGAAAAATTATTTCTTGATTTGACAGCTCGTAATGACTGGGCATCAACCTTGGCTTATACTGAACATGAGAAAGCGGGATTTGCTTATCCTTCCGTTGGTCTTTCCATATTGCTTGATAAATGGGTGAAGCTGCCCGAATGGATTTCTTTTGCGAAACTGCGTGGTGCCTATAGTAAAGTGGGGAACGATATTCCTGTATTTGTCACTAATTCCGCTTCGCATATCAGTGCCGGTGGCGAGATACAGGCAAATGATGCCGCTCCTTTCAAAGATATGGAGCCGGAAATGACTCATGCCATGGAATTCGGAACGGAATGGAGATTCTTCCAACATCGGTTAGGAATCAATCTGACCTATTATCGTACCAACACTTATAATCAGTTCTTCAAACTTCCTGCTCTTGCAGGTGACAAGTATGCTTTCCGATATGTAAATGCTGGGAATATCCAAAACCAAGGATGGGAAGTGACACTGAACGGAACTCCGATACTGACTTCTGATTTCACCTGGAAAACTTCCATCAACTTCTCTACCAACAAGAATAAGATCGTGAAGCTGCACGACGAGTTGAAAGAATTGGTCTACGGACCTACGAGCTTTTCTTCCAGTTATGCAATGAAACTGGTGAAAGGTGGTTCTATCGGTGATATCTATGGTAAAGCCTTTGTGCGTGATGCCGCAGGAAACATTGTTTATGAAACAGAAGGAGATTACAAAGGACTTCCATTGGTGGAAGGTGACGGAAATACGGTGAAAGTAGGAAATGCCAACCCTGTCTTTATGATGGGATGGGATCACACATTCTCTTACAAAGGATTCAGCCTTTATTTCCTGCTTGACTGGCGTTACGGAGGAAAAGTCCTTTCGCAGACACAAGCGGAAATGGATCTCTATGGCGTATCGGAAATTACGGCTGATGCACGCGACAGAGGATATGTGATGCTTGAAGGTCAGCAGATCGATAATGTGAAAGGATTCTATAAAAATGTAGTGGGCGGGCGTGCCGGAGTGACAGAGTATTATATGTATGATGCCACTAATTTACGGTTACGCGAAGTATCGTTGAGCTACAATTTCTCAAAGAAGTGGATACAAAAAACGAAGGTTCTGAAAGATGTGCAGCTTTCGTTTGTGGCCCGCAATCTATGTTTCTTGTATAAGAAAGCTCCTTTTGATCCGGATTTGGTACTTTCCACCGGGAATGATAACCAAGGGATTGAAGTATTCGGAATGCCTACGACCCGTAGTTTGGGCTTTACTCTGAAATGTGAATTTTAAAGGTAGGAGAGAGAAATGAAGAGAAAATATGTATATTTATACTTGCTGGGCTTACTGCTCTTTTCTGTAGCATGTACCGGTAATTTCCGTGATTACAATACCGACTTGTCCTGAATCACGGATGATGACCTGATTATTGACGACAATGGTTATGGAATCCGTTTGGGCATTATTCAGCAGGGTATTTATTTTAATTATGATTTCGGAAAAGGGAAGAACTGGCCTTTCCAGCTGATACAGAATCTGAACGCAGATATGTTTGGTGGATATATGCATGACGGTAAACCCTTGAACGGAGGTTCGCATAATTCCGACTATAATATGCAGGATGGTTGGAACAGCGCCATGTGGACGCATATGTATTCTTATATTTTCCCGCAGATATACCAATCGGAGAATGCTACCCGGAATACACATCCTGCTTTGTTCGGGATCACGAAAATATTAAAGGTAGAAGCCATGCATCGTGTGACGGATTATTATGGTCCCATCATTTATAAGAATTTTGCGAATGCAGAAAACCACTACCGTCCTGATAAACAAAAAGATGTTTATTATGAGTTTTTCAATGAACTCGATTCTGCCGTGGTTGCCCTCACCGGTTATATAGAGGAGAAACCGGAATTCAATGGATTTGCACGTTTTGATATTTTGTTGGATGGTAAATACCCTTCCTGGGTAAAGTTTGCCAATTCGTTGCGTTTGCGTCTAGCTATGCGTATTGCCTCTGTTGCCCCCGATAAGGCACGTGCTGAAATACAGAAAATAAAAGAAAACGATTACGGCTTCTTTGAAGCGGAAACAGGCGGAGCTGTTGTTTCTACCAAATCCGGATATACCAATCCATTGGGAGAACTTAATCGTGTGTGGAATGAAACTTACATGAGTGCGAATATGGAATCAATCTTGGTGGGATATAATGATCCCCGTCTTGGAATTTATTTCGAACTCTGTACGGATGAAACCCTGAAAGGACAATATCGTGGAATTCGTCAGGGGACATGTTTTGCTCATAGTCATTATTCCGGATTGTCGAAGCTGTTTGTCAAGCAAAGCACCGATGCGCCTCTGATGACTGCTTCGGAAGTTTGGTTTCTGCGTGCCGAAGCTGCATTGCGCGGGTGGACGGATGAAGATGAAGAAACCTGTTATCAGAACGGTGTAACTACTTCTTTCCATCAATGGGGAATCTATGGCGTAGAAGATTATCTGCAAAGTGAACAGACCGCCTCCGACTTTATAGACACGTATGATGAAGAAAATAATATAGAGGCCCGTTGTAAAGTCTCTCCCAAATGGAATCCGCTGGATGATAAGGAAACGAAACTGGAGAAGATCATTACGCAGAAGTGGATTGCTATGTTTCCGGAAGGTTGCGAAGCTTGGGCAGAACAAAGACGAACAGGGTATCCCCGTTTATTTCCCGTACGATTCAACCATAGCAGAAACGGTTCTATCGACACGGAGATTATGGTGCGCCGTCTAAACTTCCCCGGTACCTTACAGACGGAAGACCCGGAACAATATTCCGCGCTTGTGGAAGCTTTAGGAGGAAACGATCATGGAGGTACAAGGCTTTGGTGGGACACGGGAAATAATAACCTGGAATAAAAAAAGATAAAAGTAGTGTGTTTATATGTGTAGCTTTAACTATTTTTGCATCTTCATTTAAACACATTTACTTATGAAACAGATTATCTCTGCTCTTTTCCTTTGTATGTTGCTCTCTGCCGTACCGGGATTGCAGGCGCAAAACATCCAGTTACATTATGATTTTGGACGTTCTTTGTATGATAAAGATTTGCAAGGTCGTCCGCTGTTAACTTCCACAGTAGAGAAGTTTCATCCTGATACTTGGGGAAGTACTTATTTCTTTGTCGATATGGATTATACCTCCGAAGGTGTCGCTGCTGCTTATTGGGAAATAGCCCGTGAAGTGAAATTCTGGAAAGGTCCTTTCTCTGCACATCTTGAATATAACGGTGGATTATCCAAAGGTATGTCTTATAAAAATGCTTATCTGGCAGGAGCCACGTATACCTTTAATAATGCTTCTTTTTCCAAAGGCTTCACACTGACCGCCATGTATAAGTATATTCAGAAACACTCATCACCCAACAACTTCCAGTTGACAGGTACATGGTACGTAAACTTCTGCCGTAACCTGCTCACTTTCTCCGGCTTTGCCGACTGGTGGCGTGAAGAAACGAACTACGGAAAGACTATCTTCCTCTCCGAACCACAATTTTGGGTAAACCTGAATCAAATCAAGGGAGTAAATAAAAACTTCAATCTAAGCGTTGGCTCCGAAGTCGAATTGAGCAATAACTTCGGTGGTCGCGATGGCTTTTATGTGATCCCGACGCTTGCTCTGAAATGGACGCTGAACTAAAAAAATCGAACCAAAAATCGAACCAAAAAACGGATTAAAAAGCGAGTTAAAAGAAATAGAGTAAAAAGAAGTCAGGCTAAAAGAATCCGAACTTCAGAGGAATCTCCGTTTATCCCTTTGTGGAACTTACAAAATATATAGAACAACCTATTAAATGAAAACTGATTTAATCTACGGCGTAGAAGACCGTCCCCCTTTTAAAGACGCCCTGTTTGCGGCTTTACAACATCTCTTGGCTATTTTCGTGGCAATTATCACACCGCCGCTTATCATAGCGAGTGCCTTGAAACTGGATGTAGAAAAGACAAGCTTTCTAGTTTCCATGTCCCTTTTTGCTTCGGGAGTATCTACCTTTATACAATGCCGTCGTTTCGGTCCGATAGGAGCAAAGCTGCTCTGCATCCAGGGAACCAGTTTTTCTTTTATCGGTCCTATCATCGCCACAGGAATGGTAGGCGGATTGCCGTTGATTTTCGGTTCCTGTATGGCTGCCGCACCTATCGAAATGATTGTCAGCCGCACATTCAAATATTTGCGTAATATCATCACTCCGCTGGTTTCCGGTATTGTCGTACTGCTTATCGGATTGAGCCTGATAAAAGTAGGTATCGTATCTTGCGGAGGTGGATATGCAGCTATGGATAACGGTACGTTTGCTACCTGGAAAAACCTGTCTATTGCAGCACTGGTACTTCTTAGCGTCTTATTTTTCAACCGTTGTGGGAACAAATACCTGCGCATGAGTTCCATTGTACTCGGACTTTGTCTGGGTTATGGTTTGGCATTTGTTTTGGGAAAAGTGGATATGAGTGCATTGAATGTAGAAATGCTGATGAGCTTTAATATTCCCCAACCTTTTAAATATGGTGTTGATTTCAATGTGTCTTCTTTCATAGCCATTGGTCTGGTCTACCTGATAACTGCCATCGAAGCAACAGGTGACGTGACTGCCAACTCTATGATTTCCGGACTTCCCATTGAAGGAGATTCCTATTTGAAACGAGTTTCCGGTGGAGTAATGGCAGATGGATTCAATTCCTTCCTCGCTGGTATATTCAACTCTTTCCCCAACTCCATCTTTGCACAGAATAACGGTATTATCCAACTGACCGGAGTAGCCAGCCGCTATGTCGGTTATTATATCGCAGCAATGCTCGTTCTTTTGGGATTATTTCCCATTGTAGGTGCCGTATTCTCCTTAATGCCCGATCCTGTATTGGGTGGTGCAACCTTACTAATGTTCGGTACAGTAGCAGCGGCAGGAATCCGTATTATCTCCTCACAAGAAATAGGCCGTAAAGAAACTCTGGTATTAGCAGTCAGCCTTTCCTTAGGCCTAGGAGTAGAATTAATGCCGGACGTATTACAACAAGCCCCGGAAGCAATTCGAAGTATCTTCTCTTCAGGGATCACCACCGGAGGCCTAACTGCAATTATTGCAAATATAGTAATACGTGTAAAAGAATGATGAATAAGTATTAAGTATTAACCGACAAGTATCAATCAACAAGTTTAAGTATTAATCGACAAGTATCAAATAGCAGGTATTATCCAGCAGCTTCGGTAATACTTATTACTTAATACTTAGTACTTATTACTTATTTCTAAATTACTCATTTTATCAGTAGTGCGGAAGGGGAAATCAGGATACTCGTAAAGACTGAAGCGAGGTTCGGTTTCTCCTTTCGTATAATTCCAGATAGAAGCATAATCTTCCGGATCTTCTCCCATCTTGGCTAATTGGCGCAGATAAGCGGCCAGTGATTTATTTTCTACAATATAAATCTGTCCCATCTGGTCGATAATCGGGCTATGATGACGAGTGCCGTCATGTTCGAAGCGTAGAATCCGTTTTCCTTCTTCCGTCAGTCCCACCAATTGGAAGGTCATACTCTTACCGATAGCCGGCAAATTCAATACACTGCGATCCGTAGCAAGGAAAGGCAAATGATGTTTTCTCATGAAATGTCTTAATTGCTTGGCAACATCTTCTTTCGTCTCCTCTTCCGTTCCGACTTTCGTCTCTAATATTTTGTATAATTCCTCCGCCTGTTCCAGTGTCATCCGACCATAAATCTTTTCCTCCTGTTGTTCCTGCATCGAACGGCTGTTGGGAGCAAATACTGCATAATTCTCATTGAATCCCTTCACCGAGAAAGTATAATAACATACCACGCCCAATGAATTGAGCACCTGGCGAAGCCGTGTCGTATGTCCCCGACGCGAAGCAGCCACTGTATATACCAACTGATTCGTGATAATCCATCCGGCAGAAAGAATCTTCCGAATCGCCTCTTTAGCTTCAGGCGTGACCTCCAGCGGTGTTTGAAAATGAGTCTGGATAATAAACTGTTTCACCCCGATAGCCGAAGCCTTTTCTTTGAATTCCCGCAGAATATCCACCAATCCGTCATTGATACGCATCGGCAAATAAGCCAACAACCGTGACCCCAGCCGTACCCGTTGCAATTCCGCATATTTCTCTCCTTCCGGTCGTTCGAGATTTGCCTTCTGCTTGCGTACCGCCATCCGATACACCGCATCCAAAATATTCTGAAGCGTCTTATTCTGACTCATCAGCGCATCGCCCCCTGTAATCAGAATATCCCGCAGCTGTGTATCCTCTTCAAAATAAGTCATCAACCGGCGCAACTTACGATCCCATGACTCCTTCGGGCGTAAAGACTCAAACTCGAAATTCAACCGTTCGCTTTGGAAATCATACATCCGCTGGCAAGAAGCACAAAGTCCCCCGCAGGCCCTTCCCATCGTGTCAGGAATGAGAATAGCCACCTCCGGATACCGGCGATGAATATTATGTCCGTCCGGCAGAAGCCATCCCGCAGCATTAGGTTTACCAACCTCCACAATATCCTCCTTTTCCCACGCACGAATATTTCCATACGTCTCCACCAATCGTGGCGAATACAGAATATAACTCCGGATAGCCTCATCATTATACCCATATCCTGTAATATTGAGTAACGATAAATAATAAGGAGTCGCAAAAAACGGCATCCCCTTCTTCCGTGCCCGATAAAGCAAATACATCGTCTCCGAAGAAAGAGAATTCCCCAGGAACCGATTCAGTTCTCCCGGACTCTTCACAGCCATCGCCAAGTGAAAGCGGAAATCATTCCACCACTCACTTACCAACCTGTATTTCTCCTCATAACTCATTCCCTCCTCAAAGTGGAAACGAACCGAAGGCTTCGACTTCCTGTTCTCAATCTTCTGAATCAGCAAGTGCAACATCCGCTCCTTATTCTCATCCCGTATCTCCCGTACCTCTTCATCCAGTCCGGTTTCCCACCGGTCATTCCGACTTTTGATACGCTGCGGTGACGGCAAAGGCATAACTTCTCCCTTCAACCGTTTAAACATCTGAAAAATTTCAATAAACAAATCCGTCGGCATCTCCATATTCTCCAACGTCCCCGTCAGAAACTCATAAAGCAGCCGAATAGTCTGTACTGACATATCCTGTCCCGTAGACAGTTCATGAACATTTTGCCCATCATAATCAAGTAAGAGTCGAATTTGCTCCCTCGCCTCCTCCGCAGCTTCGTTTTCTATCCTGCAAGTCTCCAACAACCGCAGTATTCCAGCCTTGAAATCCTCAACAGTAGAGCTCTTATCCGCTATCTCCACTATCTCCGGAATCTCCTGACCATAGATTTGTTTCAACTGTGAAAAAGTAAGTGTAAGCATTTTCTTTTGTTTCATAAGCAATCTATCAATTTTTAAATTATATAATAAGCATTTTAAGTTTGAACGACCTCCCTTCTCCCCGAACTATATGTCTCAAATCCCGAACAGCATCTCATCCCCTAAGTATTCTCCATCCATAACCTACCAACATAATCATCAAAGCGCAACATAATACACAATCACACCGCATAGCACTCTACACTGCATAGCATTCCACGCCGCATGGCCTCCCGGCCTCGTCTGCACGGCGTCAAGCGGAGGTTTCATTCCCGGCGTTAAGAAGGGCAGACTGTTTGAGCGAAGCGAGTTTCTGCCCTTTAGCCGGGGATGAGACCGGAGTAGCCGGGCAGATGCAGCCTTGATTTTTTCTTTTTGGTACTTTTTCTTTTGTATCAAGACAAAAGAAAAAAGTACATAAAGATAACAAAAAAAGCGGAGGTACAAAACCCCC
>ENA-UPWK01002014-UPWK01002014.1-human-gut-metagenome-genome-assembly--contig:-NODE-2014-length-10875-cov-26.104001_pt1 | contig 10875 bp, 7 predicted proteins | sample MGYA00250048_ERZ773373 | MGnify/ENA primary metagenome ERZ773373 (study PRJEB29103, sample SAMN06112059) | human gut metagenome | biome: human gut; feature: ankylosing spondylitis patient; material... | reverse complement strand
ATCAATTTTCGCAAATAACTGGAGGTGGCATTCACCGGGCTGGCAACAATTGTCACTTTGTCCTTGTAGCGGTCGGGAGTCGGCAGATCAAACGTCTTTGTAGGACCATATCCATAGCAAAAATTATATGCGTGGTTGGAACCGGCACCCGAAGTGGCCGCACCCGAAGTGATGTCATACACTACACTTACATTCAAACTGATAGGCAGGTCTTGCTGTTTACTGGTGTTGTCGATGATCCAACACCAAGTCTGCTCAAGTGGGAATTGTTTGATGCTGATATCGGAAAATTTGTTCACACCTCCGTTTCGCCCGCTATTACGATGGTATTTCATGGGATTTTGAATACGATACGTCCACTGAATATACGATTTGTCAACCCGGTTGAATGTAGCTGGCATCTCGCTATAGGGTAAGGAAATTGAGGTTGAGGATGTGTATCCTGCGCTCAAGTCCCCGGCAATACCGCCAGAACTTAAACCGATCGAACCTCCCAAAGTCCATCCGTTGATGGTCTCTTTAGTGCCGTTTGCCGGATGATTGTCGGGTGCCACGCCTTCCAAGGTACTTACGTTAATGCCGGGATTCAAATTTTTTAATCTCACATCTACATGAATCCCTTCCAAAGCGAAACCGGCACATTTGTCGGAGTAGATTCCATGCTTAATCTTGCTCTCGCCTTGCCAAAGATTTTTGCCGGGATAATATTCACTAAGGGTTATCTGATAGTAGTCCTTGTCTTGGTCGAAGGAGTAAGCGCATCGGATTTTTGCGTCGATGCTGACGGTTCCTTCAGCCTTCAGAGTCACTTCCTTTGCCATGTGATGGTCTTTCTTATTGTATGTCTTGTATAGATGAAGTGTCTTGTCCCAGTGTATAGGAATTAGGGGAGGTTCAGTAAACGAATGTCCTGCCCGCAACGTGACCGCAGTAGAGCGGGCACGGACGCAGGTTTCTAATGTCTCATTGATAAACTTTGCGGCATTTTCTGCGTATAAACCATAAAAATAGTCGTTTGGCTTCTCTGCATTATCAATAACTTCCGTATGAATATGGCCGTCTTCATCCGTGAACTCGATAACTTGAGAACCTGCAACATGGATATCGTCGGTACGGTATTCAGCTCCTTGGATATTAAAGATGTAGGCATCGCATACCGGAGGAATGGCCTTGTCTGGTACATCGTTGAAGACCCCTAGCTTTAGGCGGGCTATCAATGCCGAAGCTTGTAATGCCGGCTTGTGGAAGTATATCAAACCTCCTCGGAGATAGAAGTCTTCGAGTTTTTCATACTTTTCATCGTCGTTGATAAACTGCGTTACCCCCTCCTCGTCAAAAACCACCAGTTCGGTGTCGTCATCCAAGTAGGGGCTTATGAGTTCGCTTGACAAGCGATTCTGAAACAGACGGCTCATTTCATCAAGCCCTGTTGCGAAAATCACCGTTAGAGCCGTTACCTTCGTTTCAATTACATCATGCGTTGGCAAATCAGTCGCCGGAGGAGCTGCTTCCGTATCCTCCTCATTATTTATCTTTTCCAGTTCATCGTCTTTGCAAGAGGTAAGAGTTGTTCCAACGATGAGGATTGACGACAGAATGCCAATCATTATTTTCATACGGTTGTTTTTGTCCATAATCTTTCAGTCTAAATAGTCTATTTTATGAGGGATGTCGGTTCTTTTTGATGTTCGGCAAAGTATCTTAAGATACTTGGTCGATGAAGTTAAGATACTTTGCTAACAAGAGAATTTGCGGAAAACATGTATGACTTTTCCGGAAAATAGGCTGATGTTTTTCCGAGCCTCCTTTATTCCTTCGAGAAGTTCGGACAGGTGTACACGGCTCCGTTTTCTACCGCTTTACCATCTATCCGGACTAATCGTATCTCGGTCCCTTCGGTATTCAGCAGGAAGGCATATTTTTCTTCCTTCTCCTTCTCCGCTGTAAGCGTGATGTCGTATCCTGAGTGTTTCCAACTGTATGATACGGATGAATCATCGTTTACGTTCGCTACGTACTTATTCGGGAAGTTTAACGAGCGGATAGCGGTCGTCTCATCTGTCGTTGTCCAAACTGTGGCTTCCACGTTCGGTAAATAGAGACCGAAGGTCATAGATGATTCTAACTTGGAAATGTAATTCGGAAGTTCCTCTGAGTTGAAAATAGAAAGTTCTATCTTTTTATTTTTTGATAAAGCGGCTCCGGTGTATACAAAACCTAAGTAGCTTTTTTCTACTTCATCCTTGATGTAGGAGAGTAAGTTTCGATAAGCATTGTGGGTTACATCTTCCACGCCGGTAGAATCAAAGAAGCCGACGATCCTCATCTCTTTCATGTATTTAATGTCCAAGGATCCTCCCGCGTTCTTTACGGAGTCTTGCATGAATGAGATACGTTTTTCCAATAAATCATAGAAAGCCAAAGAATCGCCCGCACATTTGATATATTCGTTCTCATAGCCGAATTGTAACATGTACATGTCGATCATTGACTTTTCCGGTCCCGGTTCCGGCTTTGGCTCCGGTTTTGGATTTTCTACCGGGGGAGTCTCGATTATGGGATCATCGTCGCCACAACCGGATAAGCATAATGTCATACTTGACAGTAAACACGCTGCTGTGTAAAGTAAACTTGTTTTTTTCATTTGTTGATTATTTAACATTGTTAATGTTGATGATCGTTGAATTCATCTGTTGTCGCCGGTTCCGTAATACACCGGATATCTGGCATCCATCTCTTCCCCTAAAGGAAATTTCTAATTAAACATGATGCGAAAGTAGCCGGATTCTTTTGTTGGAAAGAGATTTCCATAGCGGTCGTTCTCCACGGGAATCTCTCTTGTTCTCCACGAGAATCACATATATTACTAAGAATTATTGATTCCCAGCAGTTTCAGACAAACTCTTCATGTGGCTTGTTTCATTCGGTCATTCTTTGACTATCATAAGAGATTATCTATGAGTAAGTATTGCCGGATGCGGCTATGAGAGCTCATGCCGCATCCGGTGAATGGTTTATAAGGCTACTTTATATCGTTTCTCACCAACAACGATGACGTATGAGCCTTTGTTCAAGCTCACGGTAACATCTCCCGCTACCTCCTCGAAGGAACGGATCAGGTTACCATTGAATGCGTAGATCCAAACATGCTTTACGGTTGGGATAGACAGGTGAAGTTGTCCATCCGCGGCCCATACCTTCACGTCGCTCTCTTCCACCTCGGCGTTACCGGTCGGTGTATTCTCAGCGACACCTTCTACCGTAATCGTAATATCTCCGTCGATGCTTGCGATCGTGTAAGTGCCGTTTGCATCCGGGGTTACTTCCGTACCGTTCGCTTTTACGATAGGCTGTGACTGGTCGTAATCCGGATCCAGCGTTAGGGAGAAGCTGAAAGAGGAACCCTTAATTTCCCAGTATGTACCCGCTACCGGAGAGGTGGTGGCACCTTCTACGGATGGCAAGGTGATGCTGTAATAGGTAGGTTCGGGTTCCGGCTCGGTGATCGTGAACATAAAGTACAAAGTAGCGTTATGCGTTTCATCCTCAATATGAGTGGAGGTTACTTTCATACGATAAGTACCTATTTCCGTAGTCGTGAGATTGATTACGGTTTCCGCGGATTGATTCGGGTTTTCCGCAGGGGTATCCGCACGCAATCGGGATTTCGATTGTGCGGCTTCCCACTTACCTCCATTATCAAGTTTTTCTATCGTATGCTCTCCCCATAACAAATAATCCCCATCCAATGAGTTTCCTGCCACTCTTAAGCTAACGCTGATCGCATCTTCGATTTGATAGATAACCGTATCCGTGAACTCGATCATCGTATGATTCTCCAAATCCTTTACCAAGGATACCGTAGCGGTCTCGTCTGTGAAAGAGCCTCCGTTACGAACGGAAGAGATAGAGAGCTTTTCGTTCATATCCTTACCTGCCGTTTCCGGTTTCAAGGTGATTGTTGAACCTTTGCCTAACTCAATGGAGCCGAGGTTATTTGTCCCTTTCAAGGTGAGATTTACCTTTGCGTTGGACTCTACCTTTACGGAAGGCGTTCCAACGACATGTTCCGTGATTTCAATGTTTTCCAATGTCGCTTCTTTTACTTCCTTTCCCTCCTTGCCGGCTGTGATCAATAGACTGGGCAGGATCGTGGTACTATTTTCTTTTCCCATCGTAAGCTGATCATCCTTGATCTCGTATTCGCTTGCGATCAGCTCATAAGGTTTGCTATACCAAATGGTCTTGCATTGGTCTTTGGTTGTCTCGATTCTGAAACGATAGGTACCTTTTATGGCTGTCGTAAAAGTGTGGGATGAATGTAGAGTCCACTTCTCCGTATCGCTTCCTTGGGTGGATCTCAATTTCGGATTCTCATTCTCGGATTCACCGCCTTTGATCTCATCATAATTTACCCATTGACCCTCTTGGTAAGTTTCCACGATTACTTTCTTGTAAAAAGACTTGATCGCGTACCGGAGGGAAACACTTTTTATTTGAGTGTCATCCGGTGCGGTAATGTCTGCATTAGGGGTGATTCCCTGTATCCATAATCCGGCTGGGCCTAAGATCATGCCTTCGTTTCCTGTCTCGTCCGTGAAAATGCCCTCGTTATAAATCGTTGTCTCCTCAAATGTGGCATCACCCTCGTTTTTCAGTGCCATCGTCCCATAATTACGCAAGGTACCTAAACGGCTGTTGGTTCCTTTCAACGTAAGTTCCAGGTTGGAGAATGTGCCCACCGAGAAACCAGCCGAGTTCTCTTCTGTTGTGCAAGGAAGTGCGGCCACGTTGTCCATGCTTACTTTCGTAGCCTCAAGAGTTCCGGTATGCAGTGCGATCGCATCGTAGGTAACATCTTTCAAATCTGTTTGCTCCTCAATTTGTAAAAGATTGATTTCTTTGGAATGCAATACTGTTTGTACATTGTCTTCCTCATCCGGATCCATCCATTTCAACCGATAGATGCCGCCTTTCGTTACACCGAAATTAATAGTTTCCGCAGATCCACCTATCATTTCATCTTTCCATCTGTTATTTTCTTTCTTTTGTAGCGTACACATTGGGCCCATCTCTGATGTAGCTTTTCCTGCTTTTGAGTAGATACTTAATGCGCCCCCCATGGAGTAACCTCCCGCTTGCTCGATCGCAAACGAATGTGTTCCTTTCACCTCTTGTACGACTCCTGTCTCGTCCGTGAACCGCCCCTCGTTACTGACTGATTGTATACTTAGTTGTTGGGGAGAGCCTAACAATGTCAGTTCTGCGTCTTTTGCGATAGTGATAGTCCCTAGAGTGTACGTTATGTTCTCATCTCCGGTGAAGTGTATTTTTGCTTTTCCGCTTTCAACCGTGATGGTCTCGATCGTGCTGTTATTCCGTAAGGAAATATCAATTGTATCCGTTGGATTCTCGGAGCTACCATTGATGATTAGTTCTTTTACGTGAATCACATCCGTATAGTCTACGTCTTTTGTGATAACCCACGCTTCTGTTTGCGCTTGTTGCGCCGTGACTACTTGGGTCAATCCTGCCAATAATAGCAAGATCCCACCTGTTACTTTTCGAAGGAAAGATTGCCTCATACTCTTTTTATTTTGATGTTAGTTTCAGTTTAGGATTTTCTGGGTTGCCCATAGTTCCTTTATCAAGATTCTATTCGTTACAATTTAATAGTTATTATATAACCTCTTATCGGCTAGTTATTAGAAGTACATGGTTTTCATCGAGCGCGGTCTTTATCATGTCGGCCCCTTTGGTGACTTTACACAGACTTATCTCGTCGCCTTCTACTTCTTCAATTTTAAGTCTGCCGATTATTGTCTTCGCTTCCTTGCCCGCGATGGTCTTGACGAGGAAAACATCAAACGGCTGTCCCTTATACACTCCGTCGGCTGCTCCAAGATCTATATAGACCCCCTTTTGTTTGTCCTTTTTAACCTCACCTTTTTCAATGATTGAGGCACGTAGTGGAAACATTTGGTTATAAAAGTTTGCCACTTTGGAAGTAAGGCGTTCTAGGGCGTTATTGATCGCTTTCTCGCCGGAAGCCATCCAGTAAAGGTCACTGTCGTATATGCTGAATGTCTGGCTGTTGATCAACGTACCATCGTAAGCGTCTTTCAGGTTTACGGTCACGCTTATCATCCCTCGGTAAGAGGTGTGGGTGGTTTTATTCCCTTTACTGTCTTTATTTGTCTCTGTTTTGGAAACGGTGCTGATATTGGCTATCGTCCCATCCACATAAAGCGCCGGAATATTATTTGAAAGTTCCTCTTCAAGAATCGCGCCATCAGACGGCCGGAAAAGAATAACCTTGCTCAAGCCATTGACAATGCTCGCCCTGACCGCCTCGGCATATTGGGGCTGCTGTTTGGTGGTTTGACCGCTGAGAAGGACATCCGCCACATCTTTAAGGACTTTTACGGCGGTGCCGGAATTTCCTTCGTGCGGCGGGGTGTATATGAGTTCTCCAACGCCAACCTTATATATGACATTCCTATCCTTCTGACCGAATGCGTGATAGGAACTGATAATAGCCAAAGATAAAACTAATAATCGGAATGTATTCATATTGGTAGGTTTATTTCAAAATGTTGATAATCCTTCAATGAAGTCCAATCACCACCCCATTCAAACCCGGCCTCAGTGAAGAGTTTGTACGCCAAATCATCGTGGTCTATTTTATACGGGATGTCGGTTCTACTCTCGCGGTCGAAAGCATACGGTTCGGCAGTGGCAGGCTCGATGTGCCAAGTACCATCACTTTTTCGCTTGATGTATGGATTGTAAAGCGCATTGATATCGATGGCAAGCCCAAGGCCATGTTTGGATATTTTAGTAGTCGAACCCGTCATGAAACGGAAATTGAACGAGGAGGAGTTGTTAGCACGCATCGATGTCTCATCATCGGCGCCATAATTATCAATCAACGCCATCCTCTCGATCCGGTAATCCGCTTCATAGAGCCGGCGGAATATCCCCAGTACTTTATCTGCGATAGCGGCGTTTACCACCATCTCGCCGCATTGTGGCAATCCATCGGCATTGCGATGCAGTACTTTCAAGTAACGGAGATCAGATCTGTCCAAGGGACAATCCTCTTTCCACGATTTCAGCCACATGCGGTCAAAAACGTCGTCGCTGATTTCCTCCGATTTGAACCAAGCATCCAAACCAGTCCGGTTGATTTCAGATTCATCGACAATCATCTCCGCTTTCCATTCGGTAACATGAGCGGGCTCAGACTCATCACTTGAGCAAAACGAAAAAACAGCCAATTGCATAAAACAAAACGCAAAGCATATCAGAAAATGTTTCATTAGTATATTTTTTATTTAAGTTTCACAAATAAATAATGTGTTATCAGCCAGCCAGCTTAGAAGATAAAGCCTGATACCTTTTGCTGGTAAATCATTTCGGATTTAATGTCCGAAGCAGCCTTATATCAAATTTGCGAAACAAATGTAGTATAAATTATAAAAGGAGGGAAATTTTAGACCTATAAATAACCCAGTAGCCTCCCTCCCTGAAGGATATATACTGCGAGTGGCATAGGATATATACTTCATTGGCAAAGTAAGTATATCTTCTATGGCATGTGTGTTAGGATCTCTGCGTTTGTTCCATCAAATTGTGCTTTTATTAGGAATAGGTTAGGTATAGCTGTCTTCTTGTCGAAAAGAGACTGTTTATCGTGACAATTGATATAAACGAAAAGAATGGGATTAATCATATCCCCATATTTCTTTAGGTCAATACGGATGTAACTGTTGTTCCCTGCCGCATCTTTCTCCAATTCGATACCTGATACTTCTGACATAGTTGTTCTATTTGTTTGGTTATACATCTATTAGATGAAAAGATGCTGTTTTATATAAATGTCCGCTTCATTTTTAGTGAATTTATTTTACAATAAGTTCGATACGAATTGCCATTTTGTAAATGATTGATAACCAATTTCAGAAAAATACGTACATGTTTTTTGCGAAACACTATGGTGTTTTTTCGAAAACATGTACGTGTTTTCTGGAAAACAAGCTAATGTTTTTTCCTGTCTGAGTTGCGATGACATACTTTAAGAGAAAAAAATGACAATAAGGGCTTCTGTTTACTGTCTTACAAAAATTAGTTGATATGAAATCCGTGATGTGGGAATATCCGGACAATGCTTTATTTATAACATGATATGATTAAGAAAATCTCTCTTTATCTACTCAAATATCTTGGAATAGTTAAATATAAGACCTATATTTGTTGATAGGATTTAACCTATTGTTAATAAAGAGAGGAAGGTGGAAGTAAACAAAAATTTTATCATGTTATTGGCATATTTATGCCTTAGTCATATACTGACGAATATTCGGGGATACGGAGTACTATATATGCTTGATATCTCTGAGGTTGGATCGGGAAGTTATCAGTTAACTGGTAAGGGCTTTGGGAGGCTATCTTTATGGAGTTATTGAAAGATAGTTTTTATATCGAATATTTATGAACGTGCAATATGGGATGGAGTATGAGTAAGAGGTATATACTGAGGAGTAAATGGCTTTTGTCTATGGCTGTTCTTTTATTATTTACGACAGCCAATGCGCAGGAGATTACAAAGGAAAAGGATTTGGCTCGGTTTGGTATTGGTATCTCCTATGGTTTTAAAGATCGGGTGAAGGAGCTAATACATCCGATAGAGCTTACGGTACGGTATAATCTTTCAGAAAAGCATTCATTTTATGTGAATGTGCCGTTGGGATGGAAAAGTTGGAGAGACGATTATGGTTACGTAGATCCCGTCATACGGGGTTACTATACTCATAAAATGCGATTGTATGGCTTGGGCATTGGATATGATTATTCCATTGTGTCGTATAGGAACTTAGATCTGTTTGCGGGTGGAGGATTGGAATACCAAAGATTCTATTTTCGATATCAAGAGGTTCAAGAAGGAAAGCCTTACCCTTTTCTGAGAGATAGATTCAATGATTATTCTTTATATCCCAAAATGGGATTGAGATATACGTGGCGATTTGTAGGTGTTGAGTTTGATTATAGATGCTATTTCTCCGTGAGAGGGTTGGATCATTATTCCGAACAATTCTCAGAACTTCCTCGTGAAGTGGACTATGATACACATATCGATCATGCTTTTCGATGTGGAGTGTATTTTTTGTTTTAAACCTTTAAATTGATTTATTATGAAACGAATGAAATTGTTGTTATCCGTTTTGGTATGTTTTTTCAGTATAGTTAGTGCGATGGCACAGCATCCAGTGTTAAAACCAGACAAAGACGTACCAGAGTTCGTTACTCCAAAAATGGGATATTATTATGTATTGGATGCAGGGAGTAATATTGCCCGAGTAAATTGGACTGTCTCGGGTGGGTCTTTTTCCCTTGGTTCATCCCAAACCTCAATCCCCGGTGGGAATTTCTATGGTATAACCGTATATTGGGATAATGTGAAGTCTACAAATGGTAGTACTCCTCAAGGGAAATTAACGGCTGAAGTTTATTATAGTTCGGGAGTTAGCGGAGTGCAGTCAGCCCCTTGCACTCAAAAAATAAAAAGTTTGAATGGGGTGACTCCGCCTCCTCTAGTGTCAACCGCATTTTCTAATTTGGATTGTGGAATCCAAAATATGACGGTGAAACTTGATCGAGAATTTAATTATCCAGGGAAAATTCAGACGGAAAAGTAAATCCAGTATTGTTATATGAGTGGACTTTACCTGAAGGATGGAAAAGTGGTACTCAAACAGGTGTATTTACTACTTCTTCTGAATCGATCAATATTACGACAAATAATGTCGGTACAGGGACAGTCAAGGTACGTGGTGTAAATCAAGGTGCTGAATTTGATAAAAGTGGGTATTCCTCTATATCTTTCACTCGTAAATTTGGCTTTACGGCTTATCCAACTTCTGTTCCTTTTGGAAAAACTCAGACTAATACATTTACCACTCAATTAGTGAAAGGAATGACTTATGAATGGAGTACGCCCTCCGGATGGAAAATCAATAATGGAGGAAATACGAAGGAAGGGTTGGAATTGAATAGCGTAAGTATCACCTCAAGTGTGTGCCCTACAGATGGAATAGTTAAGGTCCGGTTGAAGAAAAATGGTGAAGTATCTCAATGGTATAATTGTCCTTATAAAGGAATTTCGGATCCAGCGATAACTTCTACAGCTGCTTACCAATTTGAATATAGTACGTTAGCGTTGGATGTCGCTTCTTCTTCGTTAAGCAAGGCTACATGGTCCGGAACGGGTGTATATGTGGCATCAGGGCAAGGAACAGCTGCCCCTAAAGTGATATTTACGAAGTCCGGATCTGTTACGGTGCAAGCTGTTGTTAGCTTGTCGGGTTGTTCCGGTGTGCGAACTATCTCTAAAACATTTACCGTATCACCTTTCCGTTATCTGATTTCTGGAGAATCCGTGATTTGCTATAATGGTAATTATACGATTAGTAATGTAACTGTTCCTTCTGAGGTACAATTGACTTGGAGCTATACTAATGGCAAGCTAGAGATACAGGGAGGACAGAGTACGAAAACAGTATCTGTAGGGATAGCTCCGGGTAAGTTTGGAGATGAGTGGATACGCTTGACCGCTAGTTTAGGAGGACAAAGTGCTGCGGTATCTAAAGCGATTTATGCAGGATATCCAACAGTAACTAAAGTTACCGGACCTTCGAGTGTACGCCTAAATCAAGGGGGGAGTTTTATAGCGAATCCTCTTTATGATAATAGTGTTTGTGAGTATAAATGGACCGTATCACCAAGTCAGGGAGCGAGCCAATCTCCTTCTCGTAATACAAATTATATAACATTCTCGATTCCGGGCAGTTATTATATAGCGTGTCGTGCTTATAC
>ENA-UPWK01002001-UPWK01002001.1-human-gut-metagenome-genome-assembly--contig:-NODE-2001-length-10999-cov-4.331533_pt1 | contig 10999 bp, 9 predicted proteins | sample MGYA00250048_ERZ773373 | MGnify/ENA primary metagenome ERZ773373 (study PRJEB29103, sample SAMN06112059) | human gut metagenome | biome: human gut; feature: ankylosing spondylitis patient; material... | reverse complement strand
GTGAACCAGCCGGACGTGCAGTCCTGTCCATCGAAAAAGATGCAGAAACGAAGGTGATAAGAAAGCGTTAAGGAATGCGGACGCTTCTTGACAATGACGCTGGGGTTCTTTATAATTTCTTTCATATTACCGCTTTATGCAGAAAAGCGAAGAATATTTCTATTTATGATAAATATTCCTTTCTGAATGGAGCAAACATCGAACTACTAAAAAGCATTCTTCCTTTAAAAGAATTGTCCATAACCTATGATTCACAATATATAAATGTAGTGGCATTACAGGAATATTGTGCAAAATGGACATTTATAGACCGCACATTGCCCGAATATCACGATCGCTATTTGGTAGTAGACGATAAAATAGAAATTATATTAACCAGCGGATTTGATTATCTGATTAGAAATGAAAAAGAATTCACTTATATCGTTCGCCCTGTTTCAAGACAACGTTTTCTGATGTAAGGAGGAAAGATAGTTTAGTACTACATTTTTACGCCCACCTTTCCCAACATTAACCGGACTACTCTTGCTGCAACGAAGCAGCACGGAATACCCACTACACAAACCAGTGCCAATCTCATCAAAGGAGAAACCGGCAAAAGCTCCATAATAAACACACAACCCACTACAATTACCGGATGAATAAAATAAGCCGCGTAACTATCAGTGGACAATTTCTGAACCAAAGGCATCGGTTTGTTCCAATGAGCCTTCCCGTATGCTAACAGAAAATAGCAAATACCCACACACATAACTGGTTCCCAAAGGGCATAAAATAAAGCCTGCAAATTCCATCCACCCGAGAATAAATCCATCTGTTCTGAAAAACTACTCATTACAATCAATAAAGAAGGAATGCCACAAAGAATTGCCATAAGAAACCAGGGAAGTGCATTCTTCACACAGATTTTATCCAACCAATGATTACGATGCGCCACAATTCCCAACAAATACATACCTATATATAAAGGAAAGAACCCCAGCTGCAATCCTAAAACTTCACTTCCTACAGGAACATAAAGCCGAATGAGGAATGCTGCGGCACCCGTCATTAGCATAAATAGAAGAATACCCATTATTGCAGGATATTTCCAATTCAGTGCCAACCGCTTTGTACAAAAATGGCGATAAACAGCATAACTCAATTCAAAAATCAACAGTGTAAATACAAACCACATCGGTCCAAAACCCGGTCTACCCCATACACCGTATATCCAATATATTAATAGAGGATTGACTAGAAAACTATAAATCAAAAGAGGAATACCCAAACGGTTGAGACGATCGTATATGAAAGATTTCATTCCTTTACGATCAAAAGAAAAGGGCATTAGATAGGCAGAGATAAAAAAGAAAAGACTCATAAAATAGGATTGGTCAATGCCCATAGATGCTGAGAGCAATCCTTGAGTTAGGCCGGTAGTTGTTTCCTTCGATATGTAATACCATCCACCGGAAGCTCCGAAAGCAACCGCAGAATGATGATAGAACACCAGCATAGTAAGGAAAACCCGTAATAAGTCAAGATAATAAAAACGCGTCCGATTCATAGTATTTATATTTATGGTTAATTAAAATAGCTTGGAGATATTTTAAAGAATATCTCCAAGCCCCCAGAAAAACTAAAATAACAATCTGTTACCCTCGCATCAGCAATTCCGGGAATGTAAATCCTTGCATGGTATAGCAGATAAAGAAGATGGTAGCACTAACAATCCACAGAATAAGCAATGTCCACTTCAACCCGGAAACCATAGGTTGCCAATTGAACACCGGACGGAAGATTGCGAAAACAAGGCTAACCAGAGGAATACCCACTACGAGGATACCTGCAATATATAGTACGATGGCTGACAAAGGAGATGTAGGTAATACAAAATCAATAGCCGGGAACCAAGACATCAACGCTGCACCACCACCAATAGCAACTGCAATAGCGGCAAAGAGCAAAGCCACAAATACAATACCGAAAACAAACAGTACCGGACTGCAAATGATAGCCACAATAATCAGACAAATCTTCAGGAACCAACCGACAATCATTAATAATGTATCACCAGTCCTTTGCATAGAAGTACGAGGTTTATCAGACTTCATATAATCGTTTACATTATTTGTAACTCTCTCAAAACCATCAGTTACAGTCTTTCCAATGTTCTCTACCGTAACAGCTTCACCACGCATGTTCAACTTCTCAGCTGCTGTACGAGCTTCGGGAATCACTATCCAGCAAATGATATAGATAGGGATCAAGAACTTGAAACCAAAAATTGCGCAAAAAACAAGAACCAAACGGAACCAAGTGGAATCCCAGCCTAAATAAACACTAAGTCCCCCTATCACGCCACCCAGCATTTTATCGTCCGGATTGCGATACAAACGGCGACGGGTTGAAGTATAAGAAGAATTATTATCACCATTCCAGGAACCGGAACCATAACCTTCACCGGAGGCGCCCTTCGTATTTCCGGAACCGGAAGCAGTATTCTCTTCCGTACCTGTTTCCATCTCTTCAGGTTTCCCCATACGATTGATTACTTCTTCCACATCGGTTATAGTGATCACCTGAGAGCCAGCAGTCAGCTTCTCTAAAAAAAGTTCAGAGATGCGAAGTTCGATGTCATTTACAATCTCGTCAGCACCAGCTTGTCTTCTAAAGTGCAGTTTCAGATTGCATAGATAGTTATCCAAAAGGCGATAGGCGTCTTCATCAATGTGGAAAACAGTTCCGCCCAAATTTACTGTTAATGTCTTTTTCATTGCTATTTGTTTTTAAAATTTATACTGATACGAGGTTTTTAATATCTTGAATCTAATAGTTGGCTATATGATTCACTGTTTCATTCAACTCACGCCAGGAGATTTCCAACTCTCCAAGAAAAACTTCCCCTTTCGGAGTGAGCTTGTAATATTTACGTGGTGGTCCTTGTGTGGACTCTATCCATTCGTAACTTAATAGATCGTCATTCTTCAGACGAGTGAGCAGCGGGTAAAGCGTTCCTTCCACTACAATCAGCTTGGCTTCCTTTAGTTTCTGGATGATATCCGAAGCGTAGGCCGGTTCTTTGTGAAGCAGTAGCATGATGCAATACTCTAACATGCCCTTACGCATTTGCGACTTTACATTATTTACGTCCATCTCTTATTGGTTTACGATTCGACAATTTTCTATTTGATAGCAAAGATAGCAACTGATTGAAATAGAGCTTTTCTTTGTATGACACAAATATATGCATTATCTTAGTACTATGCAATACAAAGTACCTTGTATTTTATTTAATTAACACTATTATCTATTCACACCTTATTAATAAAGCACCAAGGGAGAGAATAACATATAAGAGAAAAATGTATCTTTGCGGCCAAACTGTAAATACAACGAACTATGTTAACTATCAGAAAAGCAACCACAGCCGATTGTGAGCTGATTCATAAACTTGCATGGCAGATATTTCCGGAAACTTACAAGGACATACTTTCACCGGAACAAAACGATTACATGATGGAATGGATGTACTCCATAGAGAACATCCGCAAGCAAATGGAAGAAGAAGGACATGTATATTTCATTGGATACAAGGACAAAGAAGTGTGTGGTTATGTATCTGTGCAACAACAAGGTGAAGATCTATTTCACTTACAGAAAATATATGTACTCCCCTCCTTTCAAGGATTACATTGCGGTAGCTTCTTATTCCATGAAGCCGTCAAATATATCAAGGAAGTACATCCCGGTCCATGCCTGATGGAGTTGAATGTGAACCGTAACAATAAAGCGCTGAATTTCTATGAACGTATGGGAATGAAGAAATTGAGGGAAGGGGATTTTCCGATAGGAAACGGATATTATATGAATGACTTTATAATGGGGCTGGAGATCAATTAGAAATTGAAAATTAAAGGCTGCGCAGTTCAAAAGAGAACCTTGCGCAGCCTTTAATTTTTAATTTTTAATTTTCAACTTCTAATTATTCCGTTACTCGTTCTAACCATTTTACCATGCCAAACATAACGCCCATTGACACAAGACAAATAACAAAGAACACAGTCCAGCACTGCCAGATAGGAATCTTATTATACATCATAGGGCCAAGGAATAAGAAGAGATTTCCTATTGCTGTTGCACCCAGCCACAAGCCTTGGCACAAGCCCTGAATATGCTTGGGAGCTACCTTAGAAACAAATGAAAGACCAAGCGGCGAAATGAAAAGCTCAGCTACAGTCAAGAAGAAATAAACCACAATCAGCACCCACGGACCAGCCTTCAACCCAGCTTTGGCAGAATCCGCCATTGCCTTAAATTCAGTACCTGACGGGTAACCTTGCATTGCCGAATAAATGGTAAGGAATAAGAATGCAAGTCCTGCAATACCCATACCAATGGCAATCTTCTTAGGAGTAGAAATTTGCTGACCACGACGGGCAAGTGTACCAAAGAAGAGCATTATGAGCGGGGTAAGTACTATCACAAAGAATGGATTGACAGCTTGCCAAATTTCGGGTGCAATACTATCGGTTACTACGAAGTCGCGGGCAAAAAGTGAAAGCGACTGTCCGTTCTGATGGAATGAGAACCAGAAGAAAATCACGATACCCAATACAGCAAACAGTGCATACAAACGTTGCTTTATCTCCTTTGCCATGGCTGCTTTCTCGGCAGGTGTATAAGTCACCGATTCTTGTTTTTCCTTCTTGCCCGGCGTAGGGAATACCTTCCGACACGCAATGAAAATGAAAAGAGAAATAAGCATAGCTACTACCGAAGCTATGAATGAATAGTGGATACCTGTATTAAATACATCAAGATATTGAGTACAGAAAACGCTCAAATCAGTTGTTAACGTACCTCCCACTTTGACAACCAGTTCATTTAAATTAGAGAGATTATCGGAAGCCATATCTCCACCTTCCTTAATATATTGATGGCACAATGCAGGCAGATCAGCATTGTACATCATGCTATGAACCTTCAACCACCATTCTCTGAGCAGAGGAGCAACAAAAGGTGCAATCAAACCACCAATATTGATAAATACATAGAATATCTGAAAACCAGAATCACGACGACTCTTAGCCAGCTTCAAGGCTTCAGGTCCTTTTTTCTCAGCTTCTTTTTCGAGATTGTCGTACATCTGACCTACGATAGCCTGTAAATTTCCTTTAAAAAGTCCGTTACCGAAAGCAATGAAAAACAAAGAGACACAAGTCAAAGGAAGCAACCAACCAATATTTTCAGTAGTAGACAGTACAGGAATAGATAGAATTACATAACCCAATGACATCACTATCAATCCTGACATGATTGTTCCTTTATAGTTTTGCGTCCTATCGGCAATAATACCGCCTACCAAACTCAGTACATAGATACCACAATAAAAGACCGAGTAGATAATGGAACTGGTTTCGTCACTCAGGCCGAATTTGGAGCAGAGGAACAGTACCAGTACGGCATTCATGATGTAGTAGCCGAACCTTTCGCCCATATTGGAGATAGCAGCTGCCAACAGACCTTTAGGATGATTCTTGAACATAGATATAAGTTTTTAAATTAGTAATTAGATTGATTTTCGTTTATTAAATGCAAATATATACATTTTGCTGAAATAACCTGTAAAAAAGTGAAATTAGTCATGAAAAAGGATGCAAACTTCAGCATGAACCTCCTTAATTAAATCATTTGGATCAAGTTTAAGCTGCAGGCCACGCTGACCTGCACTTATGTAGATATAAGGATAATTGAGACAAGATTCATGAATGTATGTAGGAAAAGGTTTCTTCATGCCGATAGGAGTACATCCCCCACGAATATATCCCGTCAAAGGAAGTAATTCTTTCATCGGAATAAGATCACACTTCTTATTACCGGAAGCCTTAGCAGCCAGCTTCAGGTCCACTTCATGTTCGCCAGGAATGACGCAAACAAAATGACCATTCTTGTCACCATGCAGTACAAGGGTTTTGAATACCTGCTCGATATTCTCCCCCAAGCTATCAGCCACATGAATAGCACTCAAATCATTTTCATCCACTTCATAGGGAATCAGTTCGTATGCAATTTTGGCCTTGTCCAAAAGCCTTGCCGCATTTGTTTTATTGATCTTCATAATTTATCCTTTTAATTCTTCTTTAAGGAATTTAGGAGTATATCCCTTCTTACTTTTCGCCACTTCTTCCGGTGTGCCGCAGCTGAGGAGTTGCCCCCCACCCTTACCACCGTCAGGACCCATATCGATGATATAATCAGCCATCTTGATAACATCCAGATTGTGCTCGATGACAATCACTGTGTTACCTTTGTCCACCAGTTTATTAAGTACATTCATCAGTACACGAATGTCCTCAAAGTGAAGTCCGGTAGTAGGCTCATCAAGGATATAAAGGGTTTTTCCCGTATCTCGCTTAGAAAGTTCCGTAGCCAATTTCACACGTTGGCTTTCACCACCGGAAAGTGTGGTGGAAGATTGTCCTAACTTTATATATCCCAGACCGACTTCCTGTATCACCTTAATCTTATTCAGAATCTGCGGCACATTTTCAAAGAACTCCACCGCACGGTTAATGGTCATATCCAGTACATCAGCAATAGATTTTCCCTTGAAGCGCACTTCCAATGTCTCACGATTATAGCGTTTGCCATGACAGACTTCACAGGGTACATATACATCGGGCAGGAAGTTCATTTCAATTGTTTTGTAACCATTTCCCTGGCATGCTTCACAACGTCCGCCACTCACATTAAAGGAGAAGCGCCCCGGTTTATAACCGCGTATCTTGGCTTCCGGTAATCCTACAAACAAATTACGAATATCAGAAAAAACTCCCGTATAAGTGGCCGGATTAGAACGCGGTGTACGTCCCAACGGAGACTGATCCACATTTACCACCTTATCGATATTTTCCAATCCTTCGATGCTATCATATTCCAGAGGATCCTGAAGCGAACGATAGAACTTCTGCGAAAGAATAGGTTGCAATGTTTCGTTGATAAGAGTAGATTTTCCGCTACCGGATACACCGGTGACACAGATCAACTTACCAAGAGGAAATTCCACATCCACCCCTTTCAGGTTATTCCCCCGTGCACCACGCAACCAGAGGCTATGCCCATTACCTTCACGACGTTTTTTGGGTATTTCTATCTCACGTTCACCATTAAGATATTGTGATGTCAATGTATGCGTCTCCAACATTTCCTTCGGAGTTCCTGCAAAAACAACCTCACCACCCAAGCGTCCGGCTTTCGGACCCATATCAATCACATAATCGGCAGCCATCATCATATCCTTATCATGCTCCACAACAATGACGGAGTTACCGATATCCCTCAGCTCCTTCAGAGAATGAATTAGCCGCTGATTATCCCGCTGATGCAAGCCAATACTCGGCTCATCAAGAATATAAAGTACATTTACCAATTGCGAACCGATTTGGGTAGCCAAACGAATACGCTGGCTCTCACCGCCGGAAAGGGTTACAGAACCACGGTCAAGAGCAAGGTAATCCAGTCCCACATCCAACAGGAATTTCAAACGGGTGCGGATTTCTTTCAATATTTCGACAGCAATTTGTTTCTGTTTATTATCCAGATACTGATCGACATTCATCAGCCAGTCGTAAAGCTCATTGATATCCATACAAGACAGTTCATAGATATTCTTATCATGGATACGGAAATGAAGGGCTTCTTTATTCAATCTCGCTCCTTTACATTCAGGGCATACAGTAGTTTTTGCAAATTGTTCCGCCCACTTTTGCGCAGTGGCGGAAGCATCCTTTTCCTGTAACATCTGAATATACTTCACTACTCCCTCAAACGTTACAAAGTAATCGGAGGAAGTGCCGATAAGAGAGCTTTTAATCTTAATACGCTCATCCGAACCGTAGAGAATTTCATCAATGGCTTCATCCGGCAATTCCTTAACAGGAGTCTTCAAGGTAGCTTCATATTTTTCCAATAAAGCGGCAATCTGCCAGAAAATCATGCTATTCTTGTACTTACCTAATGGAATGACAGCTCCTTCGTATATAGAAAGTTCCCGATCCGGAATCACTTTTTCCACATCAATCTGATTCACAACTCCCAATCCCTTACATTTAGGGCAAGCACCTTGCGGAGAGTTGAATGAAAAATTGTGGGGTGCCGGCTCACGGTAAGACAAGCCTGTAACGGGACACATCAACCGCTTGCTATAATGGCGCACATTTTCGGACTGTAAATCAAGTATCATCAACAAGCCGTCACCTTGCTGCATCGCGGTAGCCACACTATTTTTTAAACGGACATCATCTTTGTCCGTCACAATCAGTTTATCAATAACTACCTCGATATCATGGTTCTTATAACGGTCCAACTTCATGCCGGGTAATGCCTCCCTGATTTCACCGTCTACACGAACATAGAGATACCCTTTCTTACGCACCTGTTCGAACAGTTCTTTATAATGTCCCTTACGAGTACGGACTAATGGAGCCAGAATATAAATTTTCTTGCCTTTATAATCATTCAGGATCAAATCAAGGATTTGCTCTTCAGTATATTTTACCATTCTCTCACCCGAAAGATAAGAATAAGCTATACCGGCACGTGCATAAAGCAAACGCAAATAATCATAAATTTCCGTTGTAGTGCCGACTGTAGAACGGGGATTCTTATTCGTCGTTTTTTGTTCAATAGAAATTACCGGACTCAATCCCGTAATCTTATCGACATCGGGACGCTCCAGATTTCCCAGGAAATTACGGGCATACGCAGAAAAGGTTTCGATATACCGACGTTGTCCTTCGGCAAAAATCGTGTCGAATGCCAAGGATGACTTACCGCTTCCGCTCAGTCCCGTAATAACGGTAAGACTGTTACGGGGAATTTCCGCATCGATATTTTTTAGATTGTGCACGCGCGCACCATATACATTGATGTATTCTGTTTCTTCTGTCATTTATCTTAATATATTAATATCACTTTTAATCTTGTAATTAACTCCATCTGCTCCCTCTGCTTCTACCACTATAAAATAAACACCTTCAGGAACATTCTTTCCATGCGCAGTACCGTCCCATCCTGCATCAATATTCTGCAATCCCCAGCGGTAAAGCTCCTGTCCCCAACGATTGAAAACATACGCATTGAAGCGAACCAGCGACTTATGCTTTACACGAAACACATCATTCACTCCGTCACCATTAGGCGAAAAAGCATTCGGCACTTTAAGTTCCGATTCGGTAATACGAATCATAAAAGTACCGGAAATATTCGTTTCTTCCGTCTCAATATCCGTTATAATCAGACGAACATAAAACATACCTGACTCCTGAAAACTATAAATAGTTTCAGCATCAAAACGTGTCAGAAAGATATCGTTGAAAGCAGCGTCGCGAGAGAAGTTCCATTCATAACGCAAATTTACCGTTTCGTCCGATTCTCCTCCGGAATCTTCGTCTCTCCACACGAATCGGAATTCAAGAGGAGCAGCACCGGTATATGTATCATCTGGCGAAATGGTAACTTTCTCTTCAGGAATTGCTCCGTTTTCAGAAAGCAAGATTGCCACGGGAGACATATCCAACAGTTCTGTCCTTCCCCCGTCAGCCCACACCGGTAAATATCCAAGCAGCAACATTGCTGCACAGCCGATATATGAAAACAATCCGCATCGCATAATACCTGCAAAAATAACGGTTTCCCAGCGAATATCAGCGGATACATAGGATTTTTCAGTTTTAAAATGCACAATATTATTTCTTAACGCATTCCTTTCGTTAATTTTAGGCAAAATTCTTACCTTTGCAGCTACTTTGGGAAATTGTAAACGTAAACCAACGATATCGAATGAGAACGATTAACCGGATTTTCTGCTCCTTGCTGCTTGCCGGCGCATGCAGTCTCGGTGCAATTGCGCAAGAGAACCAGTCATATTTTCTGCATACCATTGAAAAAGGCCAAAGCCTTTATTCCATATCCAGTATGTATGGTGTCACACAGTCGGACATCGTAAAGTTAAATCCAGGAAGTGATGAAAAAATATTCGTAGGACGCACTCTCCGTATTCCACGGACAGCTGCCAATACTCAGACAGAGACCTTTCACACCATAGCACAAGGCGAAACGCTCTATCGGCTAACCGTCAAGTACGGTGTGTCTGCCAAAGCCATTTGTGATGCCAATCCCGGACTGAGTGCGGAAAACTTCCGCATCGGACAGGTAATACGCATACCTTCTGCCAGCGAAGCCGATGTAGTCACCACTGAAAATGTTACAGAAGTTGCCATCCCCACTATCCAAGGCCCCGTACAATCACGTTGCCGGGATATGCACAAGGTAAAACGGAAAGAAACCGTATACAGCATCAGTCGTGAATATGGCATCTCAGAGGCAGAATTAATAGCTGCCAACCCTGAATTGCAAGGTGAAGATAAGATTAAAAAAGGTACTTTCTTATGTATTCCTTATCCTACCGCACAAGTAGAGAAACCCGCGCAACCACAGGTAGCACCCAGCAACAGTGAATTATTCAGCGAAAATAAAAAAGAAACAGAACGCTTCAGCACTATCAAAGCCGCTCTTATCCTTCCTTTCCTGGATGTTTCCAAAAGTGAAGCGGCACGCATGGTAGAGTACTACGAAGGATTCCTCATGGCTGTAGACAGTTTGAAACGCAGTGGAGTTTCCATTGATCTATACACTTACAACTCAGGTCCTGAGAATGCGTCTCTGAACCCCATTCTTTCCAAAAAAGAAATGAAAGATATGGATATTATCTTTGGTCCGTTACACCAGCAGCAAGTCAAACCTTTGGCAGATTTTGCACAGAAGAATGATATCCGCCTGGTAGTACCATTTACCTCCAAAGACAACAACGTATTCCGCAACCCATCCATTTATCAGATTAATACTCCTCAATCATACCTTTATTCTGAAGTGTACGATCACTTTGTACGTCAGTTCCCAAATGCTAACGTAATCTTTATAGAAGCCAGCACGGGCACAAAAGATAAAGTAGAAT
>ENA-UPWK01001967-UPWK01001967.1-human-gut-metagenome-genome-assembly--contig:-NODE-1967-length-11292-cov-2.648417_pt1 | contig 11292 bp, 9 predicted proteins | sample MGYA00250048_ERZ773373 | MGnify/ENA primary metagenome ERZ773373 (study PRJEB29103, sample SAMN06112059) | human gut metagenome | biome: human gut; feature: ankylosing spondylitis patient; material... | reverse complement strand
TTTAGTGACAGAATCTACTAGTATTCCGCGTACAGATTATACCCGTAATGCGGTTGCCGAGGTGGATGGAGTCATTGGTGGGGCGCTCCAAGGCACAATCCGGCAAAACCGCCGCAGGCCAGGGCCACCATGAATAACAGGACTGCCCAGACTGTCCTGGACTTCCTGCTGCAGGCTGCCCGGGTCACCTCATATTCACTGTAAAGCTTCTTGGTGTCATCAATATAAACCTGGACAGAATCCCTGTCCGTGAACTGGCTGCCAAGCAGGATCTGGCGCCCCTTGGCTGTTTTTTCCAGGAGCCCTTCCTTTTCCTTCTGGAGGCTGTCTAACTGCTGCCGGATCTCCATTTTCCTGGTACGGCAGGCAATCAGCTGGTTGGCATATTCAGGCGCGGATATCTCCTGTTCAATCTTGCGGATTTCCCCCAGCAGGGCCGCATAACTTCTTGCGGCTTCCGGTACCATCTGGTTCTCCAGTTCGCGGCGCTGGGCCTTTAGGTAGGAGGTTGCCTTGGTTATGTTAAGGGCAATGCTTCCCGAGGTGTTGAGGTTGGCAATGTAGTTCCTCAGTTCGGACACCATCCCTCCGTCCGTGGCGCATTTCAGCTGTCCGATGCTGATGGTGTTGTCGTAGGCTGTTTCTGACAGGCCGCAGCGAAGCTGGTCTAAGAGGGCTTTGGTGGGCTCCATCTCCCTGCCCTGGGTTTCATTGACAATGGTCAGCTCCTTGTTCTGCTTCTGAAACCTTCTCTGGATACGGTATATCTGGCCTTCGCTCTCCAGCCGCATCCATCCCTCGTAGGTGCCGCTGCCCTTCCAGGGCTCGTATTTGCTGTAAACATCATTCCTGGCTGCCCGGCCCCTCTGTTTCTCTATACCAAAGAGCATTCCTCTGATAAAAGTATGAAGGGTGGATTTGCCGGCCTCATTTTTGCCGTACACTACATTCAGCCCCTCCTTAAAGGAGATATCCAAATCGTGGAATTTACCGAATCCCTCAATGTGCAGACTTAATATCTTCATGGGTTCAGCTCCTTTCATCGGTGGTATGCAAAAGGGCATTTACCCCGTAATACAGGGCTTTCTTCTCCACCGGACTCATATCTTCTTTTTGAAGGGCCTGGATATAGAATCCAATCATATCGCTGGAGTGCTCGGCAAACAGTGCTGAAAAATCATACTGAGGCTCGGAATCATCAATGATTTCCGCAATTCTGTATCTGTCTGAGAGCTGTTCCAGGTCAAATTCAATGTCAGGATCCCTCATTCCCCTGATTCGGAACCGGTAAATATGCTGGGCACCCCGGTTTTCAATTTCATTTGATATCCGGTCGCACAGTTCCCCGTTGGTGGTGTCCTTGGACACATTCACGGCAAGCGGTATGTACTGGAGGCTGGCGGCGGGAATGAACTGGAGGTTTATCAGTTTTCTGGTGACAGGATGAATCTCTCCTGCATAGAAGCCATGAGAACCGGTCTCGGTCAGATCCAGGGGTTCAGGTGAACCGCAGTAAGCAATCTTTCCGTCCGCCAGGACATGATGCTTGTGGATATGTCCCAGGGCAATGTAGGAAAATGGGGACAGCTCCAGGCTGTTGAAATTGATTGGCAGGTGGGCGGCGTCACCGCCATGGGCCATGAGGATTTGAATACGGCTGTTTAGGGGAACCTGTATATCCTCCAGCAGGGGCGACTTGATTTCAGCCGTATGATAGCTGAATCCATGGACCTCCGTGTTAATATCCTCAAAGTAGACAGAGGTCAGGTCTTCATCCATTATGAAGGTCACGTTGGGACTCCAGGTAAAGCTTAACAGGGCAGAGTTCTCCCTGATGCGGTCATGGTTGCCTGCTATCAGGATGACCTTTACAGACGGAATGGTGGAGAAGAGATAATTGACCTCCTTAAGGTCTTTCATCAGCGGCTGCCTGTGAAACAGGTCTCCGCTGATGAATAAGCAGTCCACATCCATCTCTTTTGTCTTTTCTATGATTATCCGGAAGGTATCTTTGATGGCCTGGGCGCGTTCCTTGCCCCAGGGCTTGTTTGCATCGGGACACATACCCCAGTGGATATCCCCGGTGTGGATGAATTTCATGTCTGCCTCCTGTCAAATGTTGAGTTCCCGAACGCTGCGCTGCTGCGTCCGGGCAGCAAATATATGCCCGCTGGCGCTGGGCAGGCAGAGACGGGTTCCCCGAACTCCGCGCTGCTGCGTCCGGGTAGCGAATCTCTGCCCGCTTCTACGGGGCGGGCAGAGACGGGTTCCCTGAACTCTGCGCTGCTGCGTCCAGGTAGCGAATCTCTGCCCGCTTCTACGGGGCGGGCAGAGATTCTTTATAATTCGCAGTTGTTTACTGTTCTTGGGAAGGGGATTACGTCGCGGATGTTGGACATTCCGGTCAGATACATGACGCAGCGCTCGAAACCAAGGCCGAAGCCGGCGTGACGCGTGGATCCGTACTTCCTCAAGTCCAGATAGAAGTCATAGTCCTCCTTCTTAAGGTCCAGTTCGTCCATTCTGGCTACCAGTCTGCCGTAGTCGTCCTCCCTCTGGCTGCCGCCGATGATTTCACCGATACCGGGAACCAGGCAGTCCACGGCTGCAACGGTTTTATTGTCAGGATTCATCTTCATATAGAAGGCTTTGATCTCCTTCGGATAATCGGTTACGAATACAGGCTTCTTAAATACCTGCTCTGTCAGATAGCGCTCATGCTCTGTCTGCAGATCGCATCCCCAGGATACCTTGTAGTCAAATTCATCGTTGTGTTCTTCCAGTATCTTCACGGCCTCGGTGTAGGTAACGCGGCCAAACTCGGAATTTAACACATTGTGGAGGCGGTCCAAAAGCCCCTTGTCCACAAACTGGTTGAAGAAGTTCATCTCCTCAGGTGCATGTTCCAGGACAAAACGGATGATATATTTAAGCATGCCCTCCGCCAGACACATATCATCATCCAGATCCGCAAAGGCCATCTCTGGTTCAATCATCCAGAACTCCGCAGCATGGCGGGTGGTATTGGAATTCTCGGCGCGGAAGGTGGGGCCGAAGGTATATACGTTGCGGAAAGCCATGGCATAGGTCTCGGCATTCAGCTGTCCGCTTACGGTCAGGTTGGTGGCCTTGCCGAAGAAGTCCTGGCTGAAATCCACCTTGCCCTCCTCCGTCTTTGGGATATTGTTTAAGTCCATGGTGGTTACCTGGAACATTTCTCCGGCTCCCTCACAGTCACTGCCTGTAATCAGGGGCGTGTGGACATAGACAAAATCCCTTTCCTGGAAATACTGGTGAATGGCGTATGCAACCAGGGAGCGTACACGGAATACAGCCTGGAAGGTATTGGTTCTGGCACGCAGATGGGAGATGGTCCGCAGGTATTCAAGGGAGTGGCGCTTTTTCTGAAGTGGATAATCCGGTGAGGAGGTGCCCTCCACAGTTACCTCTGAGGCCTGAATTTCAAAGGGCTGCTTGGCCTGGGGGGTGCTAACCAGGGTTCCCTTTACAAGGATGGCTGTGCCTACGCTTAATTTAGATACTTCTGCAAAGTTGGGAAGGGTGTCGTGATATACAATCTGCAATGTTTCAAAAAAGCTACCATCGCTGACAACGATGAAGCCGAATGCTTTGGAATCACGGAGACTGCGGACCCAGCCCCCCACATTTATCTCCTTGTCCAGATATTCCTCCGGATGTTTGTAAAGTTCTCTTACGGTAATCAGATCCATGACTGATATTCTCCTTTTCTCTTATCTATATATTCAGTATCCCCAATTCCCCTGGAAATGGACGGTAACTACATATACGTGATTATATGATATTTCACGCCATGTTTCAAGGCTTAACTTTCCCCCGGAGCCGGGTGCGGAGCCTGTATTTTCAATACAATTACATAATGAAGACATTTGAACGGGGAAAATACCCGCAGGGTGCGTTACTTAACTGAAGCGGATTATGCAGTGCGCGGATTATGCAGTACGCGGATTATGTCGTATGCAGATTATACAGTCTGCAAATTATGCCGTATGCAGATTATGCCGTATGCAGATTATGCCGTATGCAGATTATGCCGTACGCAGATTATACAGTATGCAAATTATACAGTATGCAAATTATGCCGCATGCGTATTATGCATTATGTGCATTATGCGTATTATGTCAGATGTCCGCGAAACTGCGCGTTCCAGAAATTGGAATGCCCCATGTACAGATTATCTGATATTATGTTTATAGCTGTTTTTGACAAAAACGTCCGTGATTATACAGCCTGCCAGGGGGACTTATATAGTGGTAAAATTTGGAAAGAGATACTAGATATAGATAAATCAACATCAAATGGTTAAAAACGGAAAAAATGTCGGAAAAATGCACAAAAACGGTGAAATAAATTCAAAAATTTATGTACTATTTACGAAGTTTGTGCTATAATTAAAATTACAAAAATTTTAACAGCAAGAGGTGATAACGTGATTAAAAAAGAAATGATAGCCATGCTTTTAGCAGGCGGACAGGGAAGCCGCCTTGGCGTACTGACGCAGAAAGTAGCCAAGCCGGCCGTATCTTTTGGGGGGAAGTACCGAATCATTGATTTTCCGCTGAGCAACTGTATCAATTCCGGAGTTGACACAGTCGGAGTATTGACACAGTATCAGCCATTACGTTTAAATTCTCATATTGGAATTGGAGTACCGTGGGATTTAGACCGGAACGTTGGTGGTGTAACCATTTTACCTCCGTATGAGCGCAGCAAAGGCAGCGATTGGTACACAGGAACTGCCAATGCCATTTATCAGAACCTGGAGTATATGGAATCCTATAACCCGGAATATGTTCTGATTTTATCCGGCGACCACATTTATAAGATGGATTATGAGGTAATGCTGGATTACCACAAAGCCAATAATGCAGATATCACCATTGCTGCCATGCCAGTACCCATTGAGGAGGCCAGCCGTTTCGGCATCCTGATTACGGACGAGTCTAACCGTATCACAGAATTTGAGGAGAAACCTCCTGTTCCCAGAAGCAACTTAGCATCCATGGGTATCTACATATTCAGCTGGCTTGTATTAAAGGAAGCTCTGATTAAGATGAAGGAAGAGCCGGGGTGCGACTTCGGCAAACACATCATTCCATACTGCCACGCCAGAGGCGACAGGATATTCGCATATGAATATAATGGCTACTGGAAGGATGTAGGTACGCTGGGTTCCTACTGGGAGGCCAACATGGAGCTCATTGATATCATTCCTGAGTTTAACCTGTATGAGGAATACTGGAAGATTTACACCAAAAATGATGTGATTCCGCCCCAGTTTATTTCCAATGAGGCAAGTATCGAGCGAAGTATTATCGGTGAGGGAACTGTGATTTACGGCGAGGTAAAGAACTCCGTTATTGGAGCAGGCGTTACCGTTGCCAAGGGAGCCGTGGTGAAGGATTCCATTATAATGCAGGGAACCGTCATCGGAGCGGGAACCGTTGTGAACAAGGCCATCATTGCTGAAAATGTAAGGATTGGCTCTGGCGTGGAACTGGGAATAGGAGAGTATGCGCCCAGTACATATGACCCCAAGGTATATCAGTTCGATCTGGTGACCATTGGTGAGAATTCTGTAATTCCTGACGGGGTTAAGGTAGGCAAGAACACTGCCATAGCAGGCGAGACAACCGTGAGCGATTATCCTGACGGATTACTGGCTGGCGGAAATTACATTATAAAGGCAGGTGGCGTAAAATGAGAGCAATCGGTATCGTATTAGCAGGTGGTAACAGCAAGAGGATGCGGGAACTTTCTAATAAGAGGGCAGTGGCTGCCATGCCGGTTGCAGGAAGCTACCGCAGCATTGACTTTGCACTCAGCAACATGACAAACTCCCACATCCAGAACGTGGCAGTTTTTACACAGTATAATTCCAGGTCCCTAAACCTGCACTTAAGTTCCTCCAAGTGGTGGGATTTCGGACGTAAGCAGGGCGGACTCTTTGTATTCACCCCGTCTATCACACCGGAGAACGGCGACTGGTACAGGGGAACAGCGGACGCATTATACCAGAACCTTACGTTCTTAAAGAACAGCCATGAGCCGTATGTGGTCATAGCGGCAGGCGACGGCGTTTACAAGCTGGATTATAATAAGGTGCTGGAGTATCACATTGAGAAAAAGGCAGACATTACCGTTGTCTGCAAGGACATGGAAGATGGCACGGATGTGACCCGGTTCGGCTGTGTGAAGCTGAATGATGACGGCCGTATCACGGACTTCGAGGAGAAGCCCATGGCATCTGACGCCACCACCATTTCCTGCGGAATCTATGTCCGCAGAAGGCAGCTCATAGAGCTGCTGGAGCGCTGCGCGGCAGAAGACAGATACGACCTGGTCAACGATATTCTGGTGCGCTATAAGAATCTTAAAAGAATTTATGCTTATAAGCTGGACGGCTATTGGAGCAATATCGCTTCTGTGGACTCCTATTATAAGACAAATATGGATTTCCTCAAACCTGAGGTGAGGGATTACTTCTTCAAACAGTATCCTGATGTATACACTAAGATTGACGATCTTCCTCCTGCCAAGTACAACCCTGGCGCTCTGGTCAGAAACAGCCTGATTTCCAGCGGATGTATCCTGAATGGCACAGTTGAAAACTCCATTCTCTTTAAAAAGGCATACGTGGGCAACAATTGTGTAATAAAGAATTCCATTATTTTAAATGATGTCTATATTGGTGACAATACAGTGATTGAGAACTGTATCGTAGAGAGCAGGGATACCATCCGTGCCAACACCACACACATCGGCACACCGGAGAACATCAAAATCGTTGTGGAGAAAAACGAAAGGTATACATTATAATACGCACATAGCCCCGCGCAGCGCACGGGGAGCGCAGAGCGGGGGACCGGCGGGATAAGACGGAAGGGGTAGAAAACATGCAGGTTACAGACGTGAGAGTGAGACGGGTTGAAAAGGAAGGCAAGATGAAAGCAATTGTTTCCATCACACTGGACAACGAATTCGTCATTCATGACATCAAGGTAATTGAGGGGGAGAAGGGTTTATTCATAGCCATGCCAAGCCGCAAGGCGGCGGACGGAGAGTACCGCGATATTGCCCATCCTATAAACTCCAACACAAGGGATATGATTCAGACCATTATTCTGAATAAGTATGAGACAACCTTGCTGGAGAATGAGGCGGCAGAGGAAGGAATGGCATAAGATACAGAAGGATGAGCAGGAGCTGTTTTCGGTTGATGCATTATGAACCGGGACGGCTCTTGTTTTTTGCATATGCCTGTGCTATAGTTGAGTTATATTTTCAGATGTCGGACAGACATTCTTTAGCGCCTTCAGGCGCTGTGACGGCCGTTTCGGCCATAGATTCAAATTGTGATACTGCAATAGCATGTTTAGAAGGAGCCGGGAGATGCCATAGAGCGTTGGTGCAGCTTTCCGGGCAGGCCAGAATTTCGGATACAGCTATTGCTGACAGAGACATAATTTATTATAATAAAGGAAGAGTGCGTATGGATAAAAAACGGCTTCAATGGCATTCTGGTTTTTTTGCAGTATTGCAGATTGAACTGGAGGAAGAACGGCGGTTTCTGCGGTTTTATGCGGAGTATAACCTTACAAGGAAGCCCTTGCAGATTGATGTTCTGGTGGTCAGAAAGGAAACCGGACGGGTGATACAAAAGAACATTGGCCGCATATTCCGTCAGTATAATGTGGTGGAATATAAGGGGATAAAAGATTACATCAGTATAAATGATTTTTATAAATCCATAGGATATGCGTGTTTACTTCAGTCCAATACAGAGAGGGTCCAGGAGATTTTGCCGTCCCAGGTGACGGTCACATTGGCAGGGGAACATTATCCGCGGAGCCTGCATGTGTTTTTGGAAAAGGCTTATGGAGTGCATATGGAGGAGGAAGCCCCGGGGATATATTACATTAAGGGACTTTTGTTTCCGCTGCAGATACTCGTCATAAGGGAACTGTCAAAGGAGGACAATATCTGGCTGAGCCGTTTGAGAAGCGGATTGAAGCCGGATGAAGACATTGAAGTACTGATGAAGGAGTATAAGGGGAAGGAACAGAATCCCCTGTACGAGACAGCCATGGATTTAATATTGCGGGCAAACTGGGAAACGTGTCAGGAGGTGGAGAAGATGTGTGATGCGCTGCGGGAACTTTTTGCAGATGAGCTGGAGGAGCGGGAGACCATAGGGCTTGAAAAGGGCTTGGAACAGGGGAAGATGGCGAAATTAATAACCCAGGTCATGCGTAAGCGGGAAAAAGGACAGTCGGCCTCCAGGATTGCTGAGGATTTAATGGAACCCGCGGACGTGGTGCAGAGGCTGTATGATTTAATCGGGCTGCATCCGGATTCTGACGCGGAGCATATATTGGCATATATGGAGTCCTGGGATAAGGTGTAAGAGTGCGGATAAGAACACAAAAACGTTTGGGGTCCCCTTAAATAAGGGGATTCCAAACGTTTTGATATTACAGGTTTTCCATCTGGTTCAGAATACTTCTTGCCACGCTTATGCCATTTGCAGAGGCCTGCTGCAGACCTCTGGTGACGGAGGCGCCGTCTCCGATTGCCCGCAGTCCCCTGATACTGGTTTCAAAGTCAGCGTTTACCACCACCTTATTGGAGTAGAATTTGACCTCAACACCGTAGAGCAGAGTTTCGTCGCTGGCAATGCCGGGAGTTACCTTGTCCAGTGCCAGAAGCATTTCTTTGATATCCGTCATGATGCGGTGGGGGAATACCAGGGACAGGTCACCCGGCACGGCATCCTTCAGAGTGGGAATCAGGTTGTTGCGGCAGAGGCGCTCCTCCGTGGTCCGGCGTCCTCTCTGGAAGTCACCGAAGGTCTGAACCATGATTCTTCCTCCGCAGAGCATGTTGGACAGCTGGGCAATGTGCTTGCCGTATTCAATGGGTTCGTTGAAGGGTTTGGTAAAGTTCTTGCTTACCAGAAGGGCAAAGTTGGTGTTGTTTGTCTTATACTCCTGGGATTTGTACGCATGGCCGTTTACCACTGCAAGGCCGTTTTCGTAATATTCTGTGGCCACCTCCCCGGAAGGATTGGTACAGAAGGTGCGGACCTTGTCGTCGAAGGTGGGGGTATAGTATACCAGCTTGGCTTCATACAGGTTTTCGTTTAAGAACTTCATAACCTCATCCCGGACTTCCACACGTACGCCTATGTCCACAGTGCCTACCTGGGTCTGGATTCCGTGGTTTCCGCAGATGTGTGAAAACCAGTCAGAACCCTCCCGTCCGATGGCGGAAACCACCTCAGGTGCATAGTAGGTTTCGTCCTTGTCTGTGATGATGCCCTTTACGGTATCGCCTTCAATGATAATGTCCCTGACCATGGTGTTGAATTCCATGGTAATGCCCTGGGCCAGAAGGTGCTCCTGAAGCCGGGTATAAATCTTATACCCCTCCTCGGTTCCCAGATGGCGGATGGGACATTCAATCAGCTTTAAGTTAGCGCCAATGGCCTTGCGGCGGATTTCCTCTATTTCCTTCTGCTTATCCATGCCGTATACATTGGTATCAGCGCCGAATTTTAAGTAAATATTATCAGATTCCTTTAAGAGTTCAACCGTTTTATCATATCCCAGGATTTCAGGAAGATTGCCTCCCACATCAGGGGACAGGGACAGCTTGCCGTCGGAAAATGCGCCTGCGCCTGCGAAGCCCGTGGTGATGGAACAGGGTTTGCAGCCCACACATACCTTGGTGGTGCGTTTTGGGCAGACTCTCTTTTCAATGGGGCGCCCTTTTTCCACCATGAGGATTTTCATGCCGGGTTTCTTCTGGATTAATTCATACGCGCAGAAGATGCCGGAGGGACCTGCGCCAATAATGATTACGTCGTAATTTGTGGTTGGATTCATAGGGAAACTCCTTTCTTTCACTGCCTGATTTGCCTGGTTTCATGGCACAAAAAAACCAGTATACAAAATAGAAGCATGTAGTCAACTATTCCGGTAGCTGGTAGAAACGTTCATCCAATCATGAACTTATACAGGCATCACAACGGTTATAGTTTAGCATAGTATGTGGTGTTATGCAAGGGCGGAAAGCCGTAAAGTGCTTATGGAAAAGGCTTCGGTAAAGGTTCCTGTAAAGGCCTGGAGAAAGGCCTGAAGAAAGTCCTGGAGAGAGGCCCGGTGAAAGACCTGCAAACCTTAAGAAAAACCAATTAGACCTTTAGAAAAAATTTCATAAATAGTCAGAGAATAGTCACGGTATATTAAGGCAAATTCAAAGATTATTGTAATCTCTTATGATATGATACATATATGAGATAAGATGATTCCAACATATATGATTCAGAAGAGAAAGCAGGTGAAAGGATGAAGGTGCGTACAGGTATCAAGTGGGTGGCAGCTATAATGCTTATGGTGGTGCTGTGCTTCAGCGTGACAGTGGCTGTGAAGGGATACGGAATGTACCGGGAGGCCGTGGACAGTATAAGCCTTGAAGATAAAGTGGCGTCCATACGTGCCAAGGAAAACTATACCACCTTTGACCAGCTTCCTGAGATTTATGTGGATGCGGTGCTGTCCGTGGAGGACCACCGGTTCTATAACCATCCGGGAATCGACGTGATAGCCATTGGAAGGGCTGTATTCAATGATATAAAGGCAGGGGCCTTTGTGGAAGGCGGAAGCACGGTGACACAGCAGCTGGCCAAGAATATGTATTTCAGCCAGGAAAAGGAGCTGGTCCGTAAGGTGGCTGAGGTCCTGGTGGCATTTGATTTAGAGAGGAATTACAGCAAGAATGAGATTCTGGAGCTGTATGTGAATACCATTTATTATGGGAACGGATATTACTGTGTGAAGGATGCCAGTGTGGGCTACTTCGGCAAGGAACCCGGGGATATGACGGATTATGAGAGCACATTGCTGGCCGGGATTCCCAACGCCCCATCCTGCTATGCTCCCACTGTGAGCCAGGAACTGGCAGCCAGACGCCAGCAGCAGGTTCTGGACCGTCTGGTGAAATGCGGGTATTTTACAGAGGAACGGGCTCTGGAAACCATGGCGGTTGGAAGCAGCCGGTGATGACGGGAATATGACTAACAGATAGAGGCTGGCAGATGGAGGAAAGAACCCTCCATCTGCTTTACTTTTTAGGCGTAATCTGATAGAATGATGGAACGGAAAAAAGCGTTAGGCTGCTAAAAAGCAAGAAATCTTCGGCAAATACGGAAAGTCTAACACTGATACTGGCTCAGCTGAGGCTCAGATAGC